>OGIE01001394.1_pt1 | contig 33874 bp, 61 predicted proteins | sample 1571581 | NCBI WGS metagenome assembly OGIE01 (sample SAMEA2582021, study PRJEB24529) | metagenome | biome: Human gut stool | place: China | collected 2011 | reverse complement strand
CAATTATGATACCCGGTGATTACTTCACCGTTTGTTTTATCGATTGCTGCAATCGCTATCTTATCTATTTGATGATTTTCTATGAAGCTTAAGGATTCCGCTAACCATTGAGCATAAGGCTGACTACTGATTACAAGTGTTTTGATTACTATCACGCTCCGTTTGGTTCACATCTGACCAATCGATATATCCTGAACCATAATCAAAGGCTATTTTCGGCGTTTCCATGCTAGTGAGTTCTATTCTGATCCCACAAATGCCATCGCCTATTTTTTGCCCGTTAATGCGGATCTCGGTTTGATAGCCATACCGAGAGGTGTCCAGATCAATCAGATTTTTAATCATCGTCATACTCCACATTGCCTCCGTGCGCGTGTTCGCCAATTGCTGCGGCTAATTTAAAGTTGGCTTCTTTGTTCCACTCATACTCATATTCTTGGAGTTTGTTGGCTACAGAGGCGGGAACCTCCGCTTCTGCTGCCTGCATCATGCCGGCCACGCTTCGGAAGTACCCGAGAATCAACCGAAAGCTTTCTTCCGGGCCTCTCGGCTGAACCGCCAAGCAGTCGTTGGAAAACTCCAGGACGGATTCTTTAATACCCGGTTCCAAATAGCCTAAAGCGATTCCGGTTTCCACGAGATCATCGATTTGGTCAGAAACCTCCTCATACCATTTCCCGATCTGCTTGTGGTTAGCGAACCAGGCATCGTCTTTTACCAGGTTTCTGTGCAGTGTGGTAAGGTTGTGATACAGGATTTTCAGATAAGCTATGAGACGCTGAAATTCATTCATTATTCCACCTTCTTTCTCTGACGGGGTTTTCCAGCCGTTTTTTTAATCTGAGGGTTCTTATATTCCTTGTATTGCTCAGCGTTCAAAACAAGGCCGCAGCGCCTGCATTTGATATGCTGAGCGGTTCCGATAAAGTCATGATTACATTCTGCCATATGATCACCTCTTTCAACTTAAAATAGGTATAAAAAAGCCACCCTTTCATTTCCAGGGCGGCTACTCAACTATTTCAAAATCATCTGGCGGGAAAAAACCTTGATCTCCATCTTCTCCAATAATCTCATACCAGCCATTTTCAACAGAGATGACATCGTAAACATTTCCTTTGTGCAATCTGACTTTGTAATAATCACCGTTATATTTTACTTTCATTTTTTCGACCAGCCTTTCACAAATATTTCTTTTGCGCCTACATTTTCCTCATAAAACCAGTGGATAACAGCTTTTTTAGGACCGTCTGCGGTGTCTATATAACCTCTTCCTTTTGAGTGCTGCCAGTTTCCCGCAGAACCACCATAATTTTGAACCAAGAAGTTCTTTACTCTAAGATCGGTTTTAGAGCCTTTTCCTGCAAAAGTTTCAATGTCAGAAATTTTTGTCCCTTCGGTAATTTTAGAAAAGGTTCCGTCCGGCAATTTTACAGGATTACTGCGTAGAGATGTTTCAAGCTTTTCTCTTCGTTTGGCCGCTGCAACAGCCTTAGCAGATACAGATTTATTATAGTCAAAAACCTGTGTCCGATCAAGCCTTTTCGTGCGTCCTGTCTTTTTGCAAAATGCATTGTAATCAGCCTGTTTTTCCCTAATTTTCATGGCTTCTTTTTCAAAGCCCTCTTTGTCTCCGGCTGCTTCCATCATGGCGGCTTTTTGCTTAGAATAGCGGATTTCTCTTTCCAGCCTGCGCTGCTCCTGGGATTCCGCATATACCTTGTCATTTTCTTCCTTGTCCTGTTCCGGCCTGTCGCGCGGAATGGATACACCTGGAATCATGGTGATCGGGTGATGTCCGCAGTTGATCCCAAACAATCCGGCCGGTTTTCCATAGCTGGTAGAAGAAATAGGGGAGTAGCGGTGGCGTTTTCCCTCGCCGTCCGTAAAGGTTCCGCTTTTGTTGTTCCATGAAAAATAACGGCCCTGATACGGATAGCACAGCGGACGGGCGCCGGAGTGTCTTGATACCCGGAAGATATCGACCCCATAGTCCTCCTGTCTGGTTTTGACGGCTTCAATAGCTGTGTTGTGCACTGTGGTGCGAATATCCATATTGACATAAGCTTCCGGTGACCATTTCCGCCCGGCGCGGTCATAAAATCCGGTGATGCCCTCTTTATGTATTTGTGACAGCGCCTGTCTTAAAGCCTGCTGGCGGCTTTCTGTCCCCGTTATCACTTTCCCGGCGGCAATATTCAAAACCTCCTGCGCCGCTTTCATTTGGCGTTCAATATTAACCGTGTTTGTAATCACCTTCCGGTATTGGGCAAGCGTGCTTTCCAGCATAGTGGTATTAACAAGGTTCAACTTATCCATTGCCTGCTGCTCATAGGCGTTTAAGGCTTGCACAATGCTTTGGCTGGCTATCACGTTATCCGCAGCGGCGTTTTGTACAGCGCCTTTTTGTACAGCTTTTTTTAACTCCGGCTCTATGTCTTTTGTCGCCATGTATACGGCGTTTTCTAAGGCGGCAGTGATCAGTTCTTTATTTTGCCCGGTAAGGGAAGCAATAATCTCAATGCTCTCTTTATTGAGCTGTCCCAGCTCGGCAAGCTTTCGGATCTCCCACTGCTCTGTGGAAAGCGAGTGGCCGGAATTGAAATGCTTTCCCATATTAATCAAAAGCGCGTCTACAATATTGCTGTAAACCTGCTCAACCGGCTCCGAAAGCTTTAGAATCTCATTAGGGGTTAATCTGGCCATTTACACACCCCCTGTTAGGATTCATCTTCCGCCGCTTCCTCGTCCTCTTCCTTGGCTTCCGGTTCCTCGCTGGGGCTCATGAAATCGGATTTCTGCCCGGCTTGCTCTGCCATGTCGACCATATCCTCGGATATAGAGGATTCCTTTTTGATTTCCATCAGCTCCTGCACAGCCTCCTCCTCGGTATATCCCAGCTTTTCCACCATAAAACGCTTCTTGCTCATAAGGCCGTTGCCTATCAGCAAGATTCCCTCGTTGATGTTGGTCTGCCGGTCCTGAAGAATAGAATCGTCAAAAACAACCTTGGTTTCCCAGCCCCGTGAAGCCAGCGCTTTAATGCTATACCCGTTCCACTTCATGTCATAGAGGGAAGCGATCTGGACAATGGCGTCAATGATTTTGGAGATTGCCATCTTGACTTGCAGCTGGTGGCTTTTGATAGTCTTATAGGTTTTGCTGTTTTCGCTGATCACTTCGGTTGCGGTTTTTAAGCCTGTCGCTCTGTCAAAGGTAAAAGTGCCGGCAGAAAATCCAACCTGTAAGCATAAAATAGACAAGAAAGCGTTTATCGCTCTCTCGTGTTCGTCAACACGCAGTTCAATGCTGTTATCCTGTATTTTTAAAGAATCAGGACTATCCGTGGAGAGCGCTTCATAGGCTTCGTCAGAGGCATCAAAATAGCGCCGCATTTCTCCGGTTTGCGGATCGATTACCGTTCGGATGCATTGAGCTGGAACGATAATTCTTTTTTTACCGAGACGGAACTCCCGAATAAAGCTGTCGTAGCAAATATCTAACGCCTTGAGGGTCGAAAGAGCGTTTGCGTAAATTGATACGCCAAGGGGAGAGTTATCATCAATGTTATTGGCGACAGCGGTTCGGTAATAAGCGAATAGGGAAGTGGTTAATCCCTGCATAGAGGTGTTTTCGTTCAGAAACGGATAAATCTCATTAAGGGGGTAGCGAAATCCTAGAATATCCTGTGATTCCGTCATTCCTGGATTCGGCTGCTTATATTCAGTGCGAAACGCCTCATTGCTTATATAGTAGGTTAGCCCGTCCCATTTATGCCATTCCAGCCGGGTATAATAATAGCCGTCCTTTGCCTCGCGGCTGATAAATACGCCGTCCGTAACCTGGGCGTTATCCCAGGCAGTAGGGACAAACTGATCTGCCATGCAGAAACCCAGCCGTATTCCTCCGCTTTCGGGGATTTCATTTCCCGCGCTGTCCCGTTTAACCTCGTACCATGCCTTAATAGCGCCGCCGCCTAATGCGAGCACCTGTTCAATATGTTCCTGCATTTTTGTCCAAAATCCGTTTTTTGTTAAAACATCATGGACAAACTCTTCCAGCGGCTGTTCCTCACTGTCCGATTGACTGACATGCACCTCACATTGTTCGCTCCAGATCAGGCCGGCTAGTTCAGAGCTTACAGCTTTTGCAACGTCCATTCTTTCCAGATCGCGCCAGTTTCTCGGGTTTTCAATGGTAGGAGCCAGTATCCTGTGCCAAGGGCTGTAAAATCCTTTGTACAAATACTTCCAGATAAAAATACCGAAATAGTAAAATTGGTTGAAAGCAGGTACGCCTCCAACCTCGAAGATATCTTTGAATTGTTTTGACAAGCCTGTTTCAGCTCCGGTTTTCTGCATCCAGTTTTTCACCCTCTCTTTTAGTTTTTCCAGCATTGGCTCACCGCCTTATATAACATAGTTTTTATAGAAGTAATTATGAGCGTAACGGGTTTCGTCCATTGCGTGATTGTATGCGTCAACGGGATTGCCGTTGTTATCTACGCAATACATTCCGATCTCCTTTAAAAAATCCAGATGCCCAAACCTGTCGTTTTCAACGAGATAGAAGCGCCCGTCTGAAATACTGCTTTGCAGATATTCAATACCAACCTCAATCCCTTTTCTGGCGCCCTTAATGTCCCTGGCGTTGTTATCCGCGCGGTCTGTATAATAACCGAGCAGATCAAATTCAGCGCGCAATGCTTTGCAGGCTGGATCTATCTTAATACTGGATTCCCTCATACCCGTAAGCTGGCGGCAGTAGGGGATAAAGCTGCCGCAGATTTCACGGGCCTGTACCGACATTGCTTTTGTAACTCCAATATCCGCCCCGGAATAATACCACCCGGCAACACGGTATAATTTAAACTGGTTCTGCGTGGTTCGGGTCACCACGTAGCAGCCAATCGAAGTAGCGTCAGAGAGGCCGCCGTCACCAGCGAAATACATTTCGATTTTGCTTTCGCTGTCCGGAATATAACTGAGGATATGGCGCTGCGGGTCAAACATGGAATAAATAACCCCTTGCGGGATACACCGCTCGCCGAGCCAGTCGCGTTTGTATAAATAAGGATTCTTTAAACAGGTTTTTCGGATTTCTTCCTTTCTTTCCGGGGTAATAATGGGATTGTCGTCTATGGTCCAGTGTGTCCATTTGGTGTCCTGTATGTTGAACACCTCAGAGATTACTGGGTGGCTGGGAGCAGGAGGGTTTAAATCAGCGATATGCCATCTTATCCTGGAGGCGTAAGTACGGCGGAAAGCTTCCTGTATTGCGTCGATATGCAGAAGATTGATTTCGCAGAAGTATACGCTTCCTAAAGACATTCCGGTGAATGATTTATGGCTGTCCGCTTTACCGGCGCCTTTGTAGTAAACGCGTTTTATTCCTTTCATCGTCTCGATTTCCAGATGATCTCCAAAATCATCATGCTTCATTCTGGAAATTCCGTTAAAAATATGAAGTAGTCCGAAGCCGTCACAGTCCATTACCAGCTTAAAAGCTTGTTCTTGGTTATATGCTAAAACCATATGGTTTAGGTCCGGGGTGTTCCAAAGATACCAAGCAAAGCGGGAAACGCTGACGGTTGTTTTCCCTGACCTCGGCGTCCCCTCATTAACTTCTAAGCAATGGGAATAAGGAGCGTTTAAAATCTTCTGTTGCTTTTGCCCCCATACAATTTCTTTACTCAACTTTGAACCCTCCAGCTGCTTTCGCTATGGCCTCAAAGAGGGAGGTGTCAGACTGTTTCTGCGCGTCTTTTGTAAATTTGTCAATAACGATGCCCAGCGATGTAGCAATGCTCTGAATGCTTGCCCGCTGAAGTTTATCAGAGTTTTGAAGCTCAGAAAGATAAAGAGAAATAATGCTGCACACATCATCTTTTTTCTTGTCCATAAACTCAAGAATATCAGCGGTATTCTGCTCTTTTTTTTGTTCCGCTTTTTTCACGGTTTCAGGATCGCTGATCACTACTCTTTTAACTGTATCAAAAGATACTTTGTGTTTTCTTGCAACTTGCGAATAATTCCCGCATTCCGCATAATCCGCAATGATCTTTTTCTTTTCTCTATCGGTTAAATGTTTCGCCATACCACCACCGCAATTTCAGGATAAATAGAAAGACCGCAAAGCCGTTAAGCCTGCGGTCCTTAGGAAAGTAGGTCAATGAACCTTGTACACTTTTCTATGATCTTATTATATCCTATGCTTTTGAAAAAAACTTCCCTTCTTTTTCCCATCAGCATTCCATAATTCCGTACATGGTAACAGTAAAATAATAAAGTGCTTCATCTTTTATTCTGTATACTTGAGAAGTTTCAATGTGATATTTTTCCATCAGCCTTTCCACGTGTCCGTCATGGCGGTCTATGTAAAACTCTGTGAGAAAGTCTTTTTGTACCTCAGTTATTCCGTCTAGCCCTTTCTCGATAAGTGCGACAATCCGCCGGGTCGCGGAGTAGGCCAGGGATAAGCGCTTAGTTTTCACAATATTATCAATCCAACGATCTTCAGTTTTACTCCCGCCGCCTTTCACTGGCTCAGAATCAGCAGTACAAGCCTTGATAGATTCCTGTTCTAATCGCAAAGTTAAAATCTGATCCCGAAGATTATTTAAAGAGGCTTTGCGCTTCATGTAGCATCTAAGATCGTTTTCAGCTTCTTTTTTCCAGTTCAATTTTTCAACCTCCTGACAGTCTTTTTGTCGCACTTCTCCGGCGGGCAGCCTCTAGGCTTACCGGTATCCAGAAGATAATTACAGTATTTAACGAATCCATATCCGTGGGTTGCCAGTGCTCTATAATAGACGCACCCTTCACAGCTTTTCCGGTTCATGAGCTTTGGCGTCTTTGCAGTAGAAGTCGTCTTGTTTGTTAGTATGCCAGAAAATAGAATCTCCTGTCACATCGCATTCGATATGGGAGAAAGGGCACTCTTTCTTATGCCTATGTACGCAGTCCTTGCAAGTGGTGTGCGGTTTGGGCGGGTCTTTGCTTGCCACCAGAACGGAACAAAGCAAGAAGCCTAACGGTGCGCCTAAAAAATAACCTAAAAGTAATAATTGCCAGCCTGCCATATCTCATTCCTCCTCAGGCGGTTCTGGAAGCGGCTGCCAGTGGGTGATATTATTAGCGCCTTTGCTCCAAAACCAATCCGTGTAGTGTATTTTATTAACTTTAGGATCAAAACTCATTATGTATCTTTGACGGCACAAAGTTCTAATCCCATTTTTGCCCTTTGCGGCAACCAGGCATTTAATCATTGATCTATCACTATCTTTTGGCAAGTCATCTTCCGGCAGCCTGTCCTCAACACTGATCCAGCCGTTGCGTAAGGCGGCAATAGCAATATCAAGAGCTTCATGCAATTCGATATCTAACTTCCTGCCTTCAATGGTTGTTATAGGGATAAGCAAATCCCACCATGCACCATTTTCAAGAATTTCAATCGCTTTTTCCCTTGTCATAGCTTAGTCCTCCAAATCCATCTTTGCTCCGCAAAATGGACAATACTTTTTTGGAATATTCACATAAACTTCCCCAGTCATATCCAATAGTTTATCTCTCAGTTCTTGTTCTGGTGTCAATGGAGCAAGTAAAGATTTACAATATTGAATTGTTTTGATATAAATTGGAGTTTGGCAGTAATTACACATAACTATCCCTCCGCACCCATCTTAGCGCCGCAGTTAGGGCAGTAACGATATGTTTTTTGCACGCCATGAAAATCATAATGATAAGCTTCAGCCCCACAAATTGAACAATTAGCACACGACACAGAATTTCTCCAATGTGGTTCTACCCACTTCCCATGCTTCACCTCTGCTACGTCTGCGGTGGGAAGATAATTGATAAAATTTGATGTATAACAGTTATTACATTTATTTGCTTCATAGTCATGTCCGCAATTCTCTCGACAGAGAACATTTAGCGCAAATTCCCTTTCTATGTACTCAGACATCGTCAATCCTCCTCGTCAAAGCTGTCTAAAGGAACAGAGATTTCATCTTCGTCGGTATCGTCAACAGCAACAAAGACATATCCAATCACAGGTACAACCAATTGAGAGCAATCCAGTTCTTCACCAGTACATTGAAAAAAACTGTCGCAGTCAATCTCTGTAATCTTAAAGTATCTCGCCATAGTCAATCCTCCTCTATCAAATCCAAGCCATCTACAGCATAACCGCCAGACTTACCTTGCAGGCTAACTACTTGTGTGCCGCAACATTCCCAAGGCTCCGATCTAACCACCCAAATTTTGTTCTTGTTTTCTTCGCTGACATAATAATTATCATTCATTCTCACTTTATCCCCGGGCTTTAACATTATTTAGTCCTCCTGCTTCACTAAATAGTTAAATACTTTCCGGCTCATAACCTCACAAGGTGAAAGACCTTCCTCATTAACCGCCCTGCATTTGTTTTCCTTCCACTGGTCACATTTTTCACATTGTGGCCAGCCTTTTTGTTTATTCATCATCAACTCTCCTGTTCCAAGCTTCGATGGCTTTATCTCTTTCATCAACAATCGTTACAATATCACCTAATTCGTTCAACTGAACCTCAACCTGATAGTCTGTTTTCGGTGTCGTTAAATTACATTTGAAACAATAAATTCCAAATTGCCACCCACGGCTTATACCTCTTTCACTAAAATACTTTACAAAAAATTTGGCTTCACCCCCGCAAAAAGGGCACCGTTTTAATTCAGTCATGGCTTATTCCCTCCAACGCTTTTTCAGCTTTTTCTTCGGTAAGAAGTACGGTTTTGCCGATATCTTGATTTATAAAACTCCTGCTAATACTGTTTTCGTCTGTTCGAGGCAACTCAATAAACTTTGATTTGTCTTTAAAACAAAGCCATGTTTCACTATTTCCATAAGACATCGATTCAATTCTTTTTGGTTCTGTTATCAAATTTACACACACCTCATAATGCACGCAATCTTTACATGTCATTTTTTATCCTTCCCTCCAGTGTCGCTCAATTCTTTTAAAAACATCTTTTGCGGATAAACAACCAAGCACGCTGTCATGTTCTTGCTCTTCCGGCGTTAAAAGGCCCATAATTTCAAGTAGATCCGATTCGTTTCCATAACTTCCATAATGTTCTATAGCGTCCATTACTCTATCAGGCGGGGATTCAACCGGATAACAAATTTGAAATCCGTCCATAAATGGCTTCATAGTATGTGGAATTTCAGCTTCTGCCAGCATTTTGTCCAATACATGAATCTCTTGGTATCCGCTGTCGGTAATATACTTTCCTTCTGCATCGAAAAGTTGGTCATAAGTTTTTATGATCATTTCTTTTGCCCTCCGTTCCCTGAATCTCAATGTCTGCTATAGCTTGGAATACGGGATAAAACTGTTGAGGAACAACGGCGTTTCCTAAACACTTAAGTCTGTCCAGTGCGTCGGGAACCCCATAATCATTTCGTAAAAGTTCGCCGTCGTCGCCGCCGAGTTTCCGCAAAGCATATTCAAATAAAATAGGTGATTCAACGGATTTCCTTTCTTTGAGAATATGTATCTCATTGTTTTCAGGCAGTTTTTCCCGACTTTTGTCCAAGCCATTCCGTCCGTTGCTAATGGAGTTGGCAACAATACAAATTCTTTTGCGTTCGTGCTCCATTCCAGCTTGGAAAGCCGAAAACACTCCCCAGCCCGCATTATACCCCATGTGGGCCAGGTCCCGCAGAACTCGTCCAAAAAACCTTCCATGCTCACTTGACAATAACCCTGGTACGTTTTCCGCCACGATCCACTTTGGTCTAATTTCGCGAATGATTCTTGTGAATTCCCCCCACAAATCACGTTCATCACTAGACGCGAGACGTTTTCCCGCAACGCTATGCGGTTGGCACGGGAATCCTCCAGAGAGTACGGTGATCTCCTCACTGATTTTTCCAGACACTTGTAATCCTGTAACATTCCTTATATCCCTCCATTTTGGAACATTGGGCCAATGTTTTTCCAATATTTTTATGGCGTAATCATCTAACTCACATTGCCCGAGAGTTTTGAATCCCGCCATTTCCGCCGCGAGATCAAGCCCTCCAATTCCAGAGAACAAAGAAAAATGGGTCAAGCTGGTATGATTTTCTTTCTTTCTCTCAATGTGTTTTTTCATTTTCTATCGGCTCCTCTTACCTTCTTACGCCTGTTTGCGGCGGGGTCATCTCAAGTCAATACAGGTGATTTCAAAAAACATATCCGCGTCAAATTCAGGCAGAGAAGCGATATATTCAACTGCTTCTCTTGGCATATCCCTCCACGCCTCTTGTCGTGCAATTTCTTCTGCGTTTTTGATAGGCGTGAGCTTCCAATCTGAACCGTTTTTAAGATATAGGGCTTTAATATTATTGAAATTCGGTTCCCAGATCCCCAGCTTTTCATATAAATTATTTTGCACTTCAAGGTATCTGCCCTCTGAAACCTCTTTTCCAAATATCAGATATACTCTTTTTTTGTTTGCCAAAAATAAAGCGCAGTCTACCCCATATGAATTTAATATTCCGAAAGACCCGTTCACGCCGCTAGACCTGTTCACGCCGTTAGACCAGTTCACGCCGCTAGACCCGTTCACGCCGTCAGACCCGTTCACGCCGAAAGACCTGTTCACGCCGTTAGACCAGTTCACGCCGCTAGACCTGCTCACGCCGTCAGACCCGTTCACGCCGCAAAGCTTATATAATCTTTTATCCTGTTGGATATTGTCATAAAACCACCACACAAAACTGGTATCGCATTTTTTCACCCTTGCGACGGTTTCTTCGTTAAGTTCACAGCCTTCCGGGAAATTTTGTTTAAACCAATTCAAGCCATGAGAACACGCGCCTTTTTCTTTCAGTAATTCGTAAGTAATATACATTTTTAAAATTCCTTTCTCCCGTTTGTTTGCGGCGGGGTTAAATTTTACCGTCCAAAATCTCAATGAGCCTCCCGCATACAGGACAGCCGCTTTCTTTTACAGCCTTGAACTGCCCGCCGAACGCCACGCGGATTTGATCGATGTCTTTGTGAAGCTTCAGGCCGTCCTTCTCTTTTTTCATCGCGTCCTCGTACTCTCTCCTGAGGGCTTCTTTTTCCTCAGCGGCTTCGTCCTTGGAAAAAGCGCCGCGCCGGTAAGCATGATACAGCCAGGCAAGCCCACGATATGCAACGCGCTCTAAAGGAAGCGCGGAACGGGGAAGAGGCCGCTCGTTTCCGGCGAGAGCGCAAAGCTCATCAAAGGTCATGGCTTAATACCCGCAGTCCTTTAAAAAATTGTCCGTATCCCAAGCGGAGTATATCTGCATGAAATACTCTAAGGGCAGCGTGACGAGCCATTCACTTTTATTCCTTTTGTGCATGACAACCGGAATTTCGTTTTGGTTTCTGTCTGCCTTTGCCTGGGCTAGCGCGCTTTCAATGTTTAACTTTTCTACCCGCTTGCACTCGATATGTACGCCAGGAAGTCCAATTACATCGGCGTCTCCGTTCGCTCCACAGTATTGCTGGCCTCTCCGGCAGTCATACCCATAGCTTCTTAAGGCTTTTGCCAAATCACGTTCACCTTGTGCGCCTTTTCGTCTGCTGTTGATCATTTTAGGCATTGTTTTCCTCCTGATCGTCAAAGATACTGTATTTTTCATATTCGTCCAGATCATAGGAAGCGGAAAAACTATGACATTCCTGTGTAGCTGACTTGGAGCTAAAGTCTCTTTCAGCCCATTTTAAAATTGCCAAATAGTGGTTTTTGTAGGAATATCCTTTCAGCTCTATGCCCTGAGAAAGCTGTTCAATCCGTTTTTCCCAGTCATTTGGAAACTTGGCTTTCAGTTTTTCGATATCGCTGTCGTACAGCAAAACATTTTTAAATTCTCCATATTTGTGTTTTTGTTTTTTAGAAATCGCAGATTTCGCATCCGTATTCGTATTGGATTCGGATTGTATTGGATTGGATTGGATTACGGGAACATCTGCTTGCAATTGCCCGCAAATGATTTCAGATGATTTCACGTTATTAGGATCGGGATATTTTCTTTTCTTTGCGCGGACCTTTTGATGGGCTTCCCATGATGGGAGATATAGATAGGGCTTACTGTCACACTCGTACAGCCTCACGCAGCCTATATCCGCCAGCTTATGAAGTGCATCTTCTACGTCCTTAATTGTTAACCTGTCCTTTAGCGGGAAAAGCTTGGCCTTTAAAATTTTAGGCCGGGCGTCCATACAGCCGTAATCATCGCAATTCACAATCAATCTATGCCAGAAACATTCCTCAAACCAGCTCATTTTATCTACGGTTTCCGAAACGCAGATGCTTTCTTTAATAATTCTGTTTGGCATCTAAACACCGCCTTGAATATCGGTTTGGCCTGATGCTCGTTTATGTATCCTGCGGTAATGCGCTCTTACCGGAATTAAATCTTCACCTTTTGACTTGGCTACGAAAAGACGAAGAGGTTCAACATTTAAAGCCTCTGTTGTGCGGCGGTTATCGCTCTCTTTAAGGAATCTATCGATTTCGTCTGGATCATCGCTTCTCCAATAGCCCTTGGCACTGCTGGAAGATAAAATCCGTTCGCCGTTTCTCATTAGCCGCTTGACTTCCTCCCTTACCTTTCTATCGTCCCAGCCGGTAAGCTTGGACAAATCTTCCCGGCTTATGGCGTTTTCTTTTCCATAAGGGATTAGGTTTAACAGCTCCACATTATCACCGCCTTTCTGTTGGTTGGTTAAAAGGTAAGTCGTCATCCGAAATTATTTCTTCGAAAGCATCATTTCCTGGTATAGTTACAATCGGCTCATTGCTCTTATCCTTTTTGGGCTCCGCGAAATGCACGCTTTCCGCAACTATCTCAAAAGCTTTCCGTTTATTGCCGTCTTTGTCCGTGTAGCTGCGTGTTTGAATGGAACCTTGCACCGCTGCCAATTGGCCCTTATGAAAATACTTGCAGACAAATTCAGCGGTTTGCCGCCATACCACTACGTCGATGAAATCCACTTGGCGGTCTGTGCCTGATTTTACATAAGACCGTTCTACCGCAAGGGTGAAGCTGGTAACTGCTGTGTCGTTAGGTGTGTACCTCAGTTCTGGATCTGAGGTTAACCGTCCCATTAAAATCGCTGTATTTAACATGTTAATCCTCCAAATAATTTCTTCCGAACTCCCGGATAAAATCCTCTGTGTCCCATTGATAGGCTTCCATTGCCTTCATTTGGGCGATCCGCTTTATGTGCAGGTCGGATTCCCGGTTTTTATGTACGCTGCCGTTTCCCTCCTGGTGGCACCGGTAATGGCAGAGGGAAACCCATAAGCCTAAACGCTTTGACTTGTCCCGGAATGGGCCTCCAAACGCCTCGTGGCGGTTGAGAGGATCATAATACCCATTGGCATAGCAAACAAAACAGCTTTCATCGGCTTCGTCCTGTATGATGCTTGGCGCGTAGCCGTTCCGGTCAAGCTTTGCTCCGTATTCGTTAACCATTACGCGATCCCCTTTTGATGGTCGTTCCATCTTGCTTTCATTAAAGCTAATTCATCGGGAGTAAGTGTTTCAATCCCCTGTTCCTTGCAGTCGAAAACCACCAAATCAATGAGATTTGACATTTGCCGGGAATCGTAGGTTGAAGAACCATAATAGGCCGCAAGCGTGGTATATCCGGGCGCGGCTTCCTCCAGTTCTTCACATAAAAAGCCAAGACCGTGAGATTCCCAGGCCTGAATAAATCTTTCCTTTGCCTCGTTTTTGATTGGAATCGTCTCAAAATTATCTCCGATTTCCTTGACGTACTGCCGATATATTTCATGGCTCGGAATGCCAAGAGCGGAAGCGAGTTTCCCGCACAGCGTCCAAAAATACGCGTTCGCGCTTAGTGACCGCTTTTTCCGCTTTTCTTTCAGGTCTGCGGTATAAAGCTTGTCTCTCATTGAGGAAACAAACCTTCTGGCGTTGAAGCTGGACTTCACACGAAGGCAAAGCCACACGCCGCCGTTTTTCATCTCTATACTGGCCCGGTCAAAATCAAGCTCCATTTTCAGCCTCCGGTACAGTCGGCCTTTTCTCTAATTTGTGTGCAATAAAGGTAAATTGTTCGATCGTGATGGAGTTTAAATCTTTCGGCGGGGTGTCGGGAAATTTTTGCGATAAGTATTCCAGCATGCCGGCTGCATTCCAGCCTGTTCTATGCAGTTCGCTGAGAAGCACGGTTTTCTTAATATCGTCGATGTAATCCTCCTGCGCGGGAGATTCTTTCCCTTTATTTTCAGACGGATTCGTTTCCGTACTATCTTCCGGTAAATCTTCTCCGGCGTAGATATACAAGCCGAGCCCATGACGCGCGAGGGCTTTTGTAAGGCTTCTTTGGATCGCCTTGTTTACATCAAAGGAAGTAACTTTTGCTAACGGCAAAGATTCATTTTTAAAATTCATCACCGGAAGATATTCAATATGTTCCAGGCCGTTAATGGTTACCCCGGTCTTTACCCAGCATGTTTTTCCGTCGGTGTGATAATTAAGGCCGTCCGCGTTTTCATAAATCGTATATGTGGTGTCAGGGAAAAGCTTTTTGACCTCTCCCCAAGCCCATGCCCATGAAAGATAGGTGAGATTCCCTTTCTTTTCGGTCTTGTCATTGACATTTATAGAATTTAGCTTCTTGAAATAATTCTCCATAAAATCCTCCTAAATTCCTCCGGATCCTCAAATTCGCTTTTATCCGTTTCGGGTTCTTCGTTATCGGTATCATACAGGTACTCAAATTCCGCACGGGAGAGGCCGTTATCGTTGCTTCTGTTCATTTCTCAGCTTCTCCCATTCCCGGAACCAATAGTCGCCGGCTATCTTTTGGTTTTCGAGTTCTTTTTCCAGTTCAAAACATTTTTTCATTAGACAGATCATTAACTCTTTATCGTCCATTTGACAAACCTCCTGTTTTGGTTTAAAATATACTCAGTTGTTTTTCGTTTGCCGCTCTTCGTGATGCCAGTCGCGAGGGCGGCTTTTCTTTTGCCCATTCAAAGCCTTTTTAATGTCTTTCGCCTCAGTATATGGGCCGTAGTGGTTAACACAATCTGAAAAACGGCAGTGAAAGCAGTCTTTGTCACAGATGGATTGTTTCATTCCCATAACTCACCTCTCTTATGTACCGGCTCCTTTTCTTCTTTAAAGCGTTCCTCAGCTTCCGGTTCCGGTACCGCTCGCCGATATATGCCGCTGTGAATACGGCGCTCCATACTGCCAGAACGATAAACGCCACCGCCATTTCTGCGTTCATGTGCTTGTCCTCCTTTATGGTTTTATTACTTGTGGTTCGTTCCAAACAGAACCATTAACACCGCAATATTCCATTAATGATTCTTTAGGAATAAACCATCTTTTCCCGCGCCTAACGGCTTTGATTTTTCCCTCCCGGCAAAGACGTGATACGGTTTTTACATATTCACCGGTGATATCTGCGGCGATTTCTGTGGTTAAGACGATGGGAACGTCACACCAATCACGATAGATTTTCATTTGTTTCTCCTTTCCGCCGCCTGAGTGCGGCTATTGTTTGTCTTTCCAGAGCGTGATAAAATATGTGAGGGGTGATTACCACGGATAAAACTAGTAAAAAAGTACTTGAAAGAATGCACCATGACGGTCCACCAGAACAGTTTGCCTTTTGGTTATTTAGCGATGCCATGCGGCTAGAAGCTGATGCGTGCGAATTATCCATAGAAGATTTTTCCAACGCAATAAACCACTTAATTGCCGAAGGGTGGGCTGAATATGTATTTACCCAAAATGGTTATCGTTCTGGAGTAAAACTCACACACAAAGGCGTACATTACAAAGAGTTTATGCGCGAAGAACGAATTAAAAAGTTTTTAATTCCTGTCATAGTTTCAGCGGTAACCAGTCTATTAATAGATGGCATACGAGCGTTGTTGCCACTGATATTACAATGATCGGCCAACACTCCTTTAAAAACTGCTTCATGTCCTCACCCCGCTTTCTTATCTTCAACACAAGACCTTACTCAGATTTTGGAAAATAACGGATTTCCTGTGAATGATATCGATAACGAAATCACGAAAACCGCTGAATCTGACGGACAACACGAAAACAGTGATTGTGAGACTGGCAATCAAGACACACAAAATGAAAGTTAAAGTTTCCAAATACTCGATTTGCTCCTGTTGTGGCCCAATAGGAGCTTTTCTTTTACTTGTCCTCAATTTTTCACCCCGCTTCCTTTTCGTCGAAAGTGAATTTGAATATCAATATATTGTTATATGATACGAATGAATTGTAAAAAAACACAATATATTGATTTTTCCTTGATGGTGTGGTATAATGTCACCATAATAATTTGAAAGCGAGGTGACATAATGCCAAAGCGCAACATAAAACAAACAAGCCATAGAGTTGCTTCTATTGCTTCTAAAGTTCTTCGTGATGGTCGAACTAGCAAAGCGAGCAAAACAACTGCTGGAAGCGCACTTTCTCAAGCAAAGCCCAAAAAGTAAATAGCTCTACCAGACTGAGCGTAGTGTTAGCGGCACTGCGCTCAAACTTTTTTATGTACTGTTTTTTCATCTTTTTCAAATAGATGTCGCACATCTTCGTTCGGGAAAAATGTATCGGTAATTGTAATTGCTTCGTCATAATAGAGAGGTCGTTTTCCCGAAAGTTTTGCGCTGGCTGTATCTCGACCCGTTTTAATCGCTTTGGATATATCTTGTATTAAAATATTTTGTCTTGCCATTTCTGCCCTGAGATTTGGATATATAATTTTTGCTGAGCCCATTTCTTCACCACCTTATCCCGCTTCCTTTCTTAGTGATTTTGAGTGTTGCGTTTAAAGCACAACTTTGTATCTTTTTAAGATACTTTTGAGGTAAAAAATATGTTGCTAACATCTCGATTACTAAGACGATATCTATTTTTAATAAAGCAAATTTCGCCTTGAGTAAATTCAGCACCATTTGATTCATTAATCTTGGCATTAAGCCTTGATAAGCTGATACCCATAGCTCTTGCTAAATTAAACTGCGTCTTATCGTAACGTACAATAAATGACTTTAACAAAGCCTTATTCAATGTAATCACCTGCTTTCTGTTTGTGTCTTTTTAAGATACTTAAAGTTTACCACTCTTCATGTGTCTTGTCAAGATATTTTTCTTGATTTTTTCAAAAAAAGTGATATAATTAAGATACGGTTATAATAGGGGGTGATATATTGACCACTGGAGAAAAAATTAAACAATTACGCATAGCCTTAGGAATGTCCCAGGAAGAACTCGGAAAAATTGTGGGAGTAAAGAAAGCGGCTATATACAAATATGAGAATGGCCTTGTTGTTAACTTAAAACGCTCTACCATTGAAAAATTGGCTTCGGCTTTAGGAACCACCCCTATGTATTTATTAAACTTAGAAGAAAAACCCACCGCTGATGATAGCGATGGGTTATCCAAAGAGGAAATAGAATTGCTTAAATCTCTTTCAAAAGCAGATCGAGATATCGTTTTCTCTGTTGCTCGTCAGATGAAGCAGAGAGAAAATGAACCAAATCAATAAGTTGCTTTTTATGTTTTTGATTAAGAGTACCGATTAATTGGATTTCATCGTACTCCTCATCAGAGGGGCCAAAGACCACACTCGATTCGCTTTTAAGATCTGCCGTATTCGTTTTAGTATTCTGTTTCAATATTTTCCGCCCCTCTCTCTATAAAACGTTTGTTCTTATGTGCCTTTATTATAGCACACAAAAATTTAAAATCAAGGGGTTTTGAAAATATTTTTCCCAAAATGGGAACGTGAAATATTAGCACATTGACAAAAATAAAATGACCGTCCAGAGCGGCAACTCTGAACGGCCTGAAATTTGGATAGTGACGGGAGATCACATACCAAAATAAATTGTAGCATATTTGGAAAATATGTCAACATTTAGGAGGATAATTATGACACCCAAAAAGAAAAAAACTGCTATCATTATCATTACTATCGTGGCCGCACTGGTTATAATTTACATAATTGCGGTTCTCACAGGAAATACTAAGCAACCGATTTTGGAGAGTTCGTCCAACACTTCTAGTACCACGACAGAAGAAAGCGAGGGCGGATTAATAAAAAAGACGGAAATTATTTGGAAAGATGAAGAGGGATATGGCATAGTAAATTTCTATTTAGATGGTACAAAGACAAAGGAATCTATTTTATCAAATTACTATACGGAAATAAAAGACTATATTACATCGATGGATACAAGTAAATTAGAGGACTATGAATACATTGAATTTGTAGGGAATGTTGTCAGAGATGATAAAATTGAATGTACTATACGAGGAAATCTTTCAAGTGGTTATATTACATCGAATCAAGTAATATCAACTGTTGACTTAGAAAAAAATATTACCGATTTATTTATTCCGGAACCTCTGAAATAGAATAATAAATAATTCCTATATAAAAAATCCCCCACCGGCTGCAACCGGCAGGGGATCAAATAGAACAGCTTACCCAAAGTGGATAATGCGTCCGAACAACGAAATTATACCACTTTCTGGGTAGGCTTGGCAAGTCTTACTTTGGAGGTGGTTTTTATTATGGCAAAAAGCAATGCAAAATATAACGGACGTGTCTGCGTCCGCGTTTATCTGGGCAGAGTGGACGGAAAACCAAAATATAAAGCCTGCTATGGAAAAACACAGAGAGAAGCTGAGAGGAAAGCGCAAGAGGTTAAAGAGGCTTTGCATCGGGGATTAAATCTTGCGGCACAAAATGACACCTTTGAACACTGGGCAAAAGAATGGTTAAAAATTAAAGAAACCGAAGTATCTGAGAGATGGTATAAAAATTTAGAGGGTTATGTTGACGGATTATCCGCTTTAAATAATTTAGAAGTAAAAAAAATAAAAGCAGCAGATATTCAATCGTTGCTGTTGGAAAGAGCAAGAAAAAACCCAAAAACTCATAAACCTACTTCAAGAAGAACATTAAAAGGGTATAGAGATACCGCTGAACAAATTCTACAGCTGGCGATTGATAATAGGGTAATGGACTATAATCCGGCTAGAGCAGTTAAGCTCCCAGCCGGGCAGCCTAAAGAGCAGCGTAGGGCATTGACAGAAGTAGAACAACAGTGGATTTTAAATACCCCTCATAGGGCAAAGCGAGCAGCTATGATTATGATGTATTCCGGATTGAGAAGGGGAGAGCTGATCCCATTAACTTGGGGAGACATCGATTTTAAAGAGCGGACAATACGTGTAAATAAATCTGTTGAGATGGTAAATGGCTGCTCCGTTCTTAAGTCTGGTGCAAAAACACAAGCTGGAAATAGAACAGTTAATATTCCTATTATATTAGTTGATTATCTAAAGGAAGAATTGAAAAAGGAAAAAGAAAAAGGCACTGTTCCCGTTCTTGTATGTCCATCAGCATCTGGCAAGATGATGACTGAAAACGCCTGGCGCCGCATGTGGGAATCGTATCTAATTGATCTCAATTTTAAGTATGGGAATAACATTGACAAAAAAGGCAAGAGAGCAAAATCAAAATATAATAGTAACGGAATTGTTTTGACAATTCCTAATATAACTGCCCATTGGCTGAGGCATACTTTTGCCACGATGCTTTATCTTTCCGGAGTTGATGTACTAACAGCAAGGGATCAATTAGGTCATAGTGATATCAAAACTACGCTTGAAATATATACTCATTTGGATCAGCAATACAAAAAGAAAAATATTTGCAAATTGGACGAATATTTGCAAAACAAAGCTTCATATTGACTTTTGGGATTCAATGGTGTATTATATGTCACGGCTTAACATGTGCATCAAAATGTGTATCGAATGTTAAAAATACTAGATATAATCGGAAGATATATTAGATTCCGATTCTGAAGGCCGGGGGTTCGAATCCCTCCGGGCGGGCCAATGAAAAACCGCATGGTTAAGCCAATTTTGAGCTTTTCTGTGCGGTTTTTTCTTTGCTGTTTTAGTGTTAAAAAGACGATTTGATGCACATAAAACCTTATACATGTGTATCAAAATGTGTATCAGAAAAAATGCTTTTGTTAAGTCAATCTACATTATTGAAAGGGTATGACGCTAATGAAAGACAAAAAAAGAAAAATCGTATTATTGAAATCAATTAACGAAAACATGAATGCGGTAGTAGTAAATCAAGAAATTATCTATTCACGGTTAGAAGCTATTATAAAGAAAATGGACAAACTGGAGAAAGATCATAATGTTATCATTGAGACGACTTCTATAGAAAAATAAAAAAAGCCCTCCCCACCGAAAACGGAAAGGAGGGCTAAAATTTATAGTGTCATATAAAGTGGGGTACAACCTTCTAAGTACAATTTATCTTGAGGCCTCATAAATTCTTCAAAATGTTTAAATCCATTTTTTTCATAAAAACTTACAGCATCTGGTACAGAATATAAAACTATTCTGCTGGCCCCACAATGATTTTCCGTGAATGTATAAATATGATTAATCAACTTATCTAGACAATGCGTACTCCAATTTTCTGAATAGTCATACTCAGGACATTTTTTGTGCTGAAAAACTTTATTTACAGCAAACATTTTTATTTCAACAGCAGGATATAGACTCAATTTATTATGGATTTCAAAGATAATAGAACTACACGACAAGGAAGCCATTGCGATAATTGGACTATCTTGATTTGTGAATACAAAAGGCACTGCATCGAAATCATCTAAAGCTTTTTCTTTAAAATATTTGTTTATTTCAGTGTTTTCACAATCAAAGTCAATAATAGATTTTTGAAAGTCTTTTAAGATAGTCATTTCCATAATAAAAAAGAATTATAACTCCTTTTTTAATTCTTCAATTTTTCTAGAAAGTGAGACGACATCTTGATGAGACATTGATTTACCAGCTTTTAACTCTGCGCGTTTCAGACGCTCAAACTTTTTAATCAACATTTTAGCATCTCTTTTATCCGCCAAAAATTCTTCACTTTTATCTTCACTTACACGAAATGCCATGTTTAAAGGTTTTGTTAAAACAGACATTATGTTGTCTCTCCTTTCTTTATTTTTAAAGTTTGTTTTCTTCTTGTGCATTTATATTACCACCTAGTACTTAAAAATTCAAGAATTAAGAGTTAAAATTTACAATTTATGGTGTTATTATTAAGTATTGCGTAAAGTGTTTTCATTTATAGATTAGTAATGCAAATATTTTCCCTAATATGCCATAAAAAACAAAAAAGCCCCCAGGAAAATTCCCGGGGGCTGTCTTTCTATTATTCGCTTTTCTTAGGCTCGGTATAAGAAAGCGCCTGACTGGAATCGCTTAGGCCGCTTGTAGTGGGGTCATTCAACAGGTTCCATACAGATACCAGGACAGACACCACGATTACAGGGCTCTGGACGGCCTGTAAGAGCACGTTTCCTACAGCCTGCCAGCTTGTCATGTCTTCCCAGTTGAAGCCCAGACAAGCCAGCATGGGCAGAAAAATGGACGCTGCCAGATTGAACCAGAACACAGGGTTTTTAAACCGCACCTTCCAGTTGATTTTCATTTTAGTTCCTCCTTATTATACAGGCAGTCCGAATTTGATTAAGATATATCCGACGCAGGCTGTAATAACCAAAAGGAGAATCTTATCCACAATCTTGTCCCAGCGTTTTCCGGATTTCTCCTTAAACTCCGCGATGGATAAAAGAGCCTTGTTAATATCCGCCTGCATGTCGTTGAGCTTGTCCAGGATCTTACCGTACTGCTCGTCCCGTTTCGCGTCTGATTTTTCCAGAGCTGTGATCCTGGTGTAAAGCTCCGAGTGGGTTTCTCTGGATTGCTGGCGGTATTCCGCGATCTGCTTTTCCAGCATCTCCGCTTTTGCCAGCCCTAGGCAGTCCCGGGAGGGATCCGCAACGCACTTTTCCGGCGCCATGATAATCCCTCCTTACTCAATTACAATCTGAAGCTTTCCGATGGCGTTTCCGAAAGCGCCCGCGTAGCCGTCCTGCCCGTTTCCGGTTTCATTGTCATACTGCCAGGGATAATAGCTTCCGCCCACAGGAGCGACCCGGTATTTGGCTTTCTTATACGGCCTGATGCTGTCCGGGGTGTAATAATACACTTCAACAGCGTCAATCTCCAAACCGTTTCCCGCGTAGCCGTTTACAGCGTCGTTGATGCTGCAGCCGGTTACATAGGGAAGCCAATTGCCGCCCTTAATATGTACCCGGTACTTTACGGAACCGGCGGAAACACGAACAGCGACATCAGTGATGGCTCCGGTAAATCCCGCGTAATCCTCAAGGTTTTTCACCTCGGGAAGCCAGCCGTCCGCCTTGGTTCTTACCCGGTAGTATACATCTACCGTTTTCGCTGGCTCGGGCGTGGGTGCTGGAGTGGGGGAGGGCGCGGGCTTGTCCCCGTTTAAATGAGCCTCCACCATCTTCAGAAACCTGTCCCAGCCCAGGTCAAGGGTTCTGTGGGGACAGTATTTTCCATTGTAATCCTGGTGCTTGGTTACTCTGTCCATTCCCCAGCCATAGCGTTTTAAGATAGAAGCGATAAACTCAGCGGCGTTTTGCTCCGCTTTGGTGAACTTCTCACCGCCTGACAGGGAATAGCAGATCTCCACGGCGATCCCCTCCCGGTTGCCTTTGCCGTTTCCGTCTCCGGCGTTCCAGGTGTTCCGGTTTTCCGGCACACCCTGAACTACCTCCTGATCGTCCACGGCGTAATGAAAAGAAACCTCATTGTCGTTACGGATCATATAGGCGATTTCATTCGCCGCCGGTGCGTCGTTGGCGGTGTTGTGGACCACTACCCTGGTAGGAGTCATGGCATAAGGGCATTTAACGGAGTAACGGGAAGGGTCTGCTAAATTTTGAATGATTTTCATTTTGCTTCCTCCTTGTTTTCTAAAGCGGATAAATGCCGCTCTAAATTCTCAATTTGCTTTTGCTGCTTCTGCACCATGCAGATTAAAGGGGCAATAAATTCATCATAGCGAAGGGAGTAGATATATTCTCCTTCGACGGTCCGGGTTTTTAATTCTTTCCGTGTTACAGTTTTTTCCTCTCCGGTTTCCTCGTCTGTGACAGTCTCGGAAACATCTTCGTAATAATCCTCCATTTTGGGGGATTTGATGAATCCGGCGAAATCCATGCTTGTCATTCCAAGCTGAGGGAACAGCTCCTCAATATCCTGCGAGATCAAGCCCCAGTGGGTTCTGCCGCTGTCAGCGTCGTTAAACACATAGGAGCTTGGCTTCAGCCCCATAATAAACGCCGTTATTTTTTCCGGGTCAAGATCTGTGATATCGTGCTTGGCGTTTCGGTCGGAGGTTTGAATAGTGCCGTTCTGGGCGAAAACAGCGCGCCATTTCTGGTTGGCAACTCCTAAATATAAATGGCCTGTTGTGCCGGCGTTAACAGAAGGCCGAAAAGCATTTGCTTCGTCTGTGCCGTTGCTTCGCAAAACAACGCCATATTCATTTCTGGAATCACCGCCCAACTGTAAAATTCCGTTTCCGTGAATTTGAGGGTATTGAGTTGCAGTAAACTGAAGCTTCCCATAACATGTACCACCATTTGGTGAGATTGCTCCAAAATATGCCATAATAAGATCCTCCTTTTCTAATTAATCAAAAATACCGCGTCGATAGAAAGCGGCCCGGTAGAAGGAAGCGTGCCGGAAAACGCCACAACTGAACCGCCTGTCCCGATTTGAGCACCAGCCGCGTTAGAAATATCCCCTCCGCATGTCATAACGACGTCGATATATTTCGTCGGCACAACCCCGCTAGGTAAGTTAAATATCAAACTGTTGCTGGAATTGATCGTGGCGCTCGGTGCTGTGAGGCGGGCGGTTATGGCGGCAAGCCTCCCGGTGACCACAAGATGGCACGCGGAAGCCGCGCTGGCTGCCGTCCAGCCGTTTTGCGGGGTTAGTTCATATACGGTTTGGGAAACCGCTCCCACATCGGCGGCGGTCAAAGAAATATTTGACGATAACGCCTTACCGTTTATGGTTCGCGTGGTGGGAACTGCTCCCACATCAGAGGCAGACGGCATTTGAGCCAGCTTGCCGGAGCTGTTTAGGGTTGCTACACCATTAGCTGCACCTTTTTCATCATTTGGTATAGCTTTTTCGTCAATGTTAGCGAAAGCGGTATTAAAATCGTTCATTTGCGGCGGGTCAGAATATACCCATTGTGGTAAATCAAAATTTGGCGTTGTGGATTGATAGCTCATAGTGCTCCTCCTTTATAAAATGGCATGTCTGACGCTGAGTGTCATAGCAAATTCACCTTCCGGGTTATCCGGAGAACGGTCTATATTAACGGCGGCTTGAAGAATCGGTTCGTTTTGTTGAGAGCCGTTATAATACATTTGCAGGCCGGATATTTTCTCCTGGAGTTGATCTGGCAGTAGATAATAAGTGGCTGTAACACTGGTTGAACTAACTTCAACAATATCCGCTGGTGGCAGATGAAAATCACTTGATGCATCTGTGGTGAAATATAAATCCGATACTAGATTAATTCCGGATAAATCCCCGGCAGCTCCCTGCCCTTGAATAAGCTTCAGCAGCTTTTGTTTCGCAAAAGGCGTTAAATAGTTTCCCAAGTAGTACCACCCCTTTATGAGTTCTTCAAAAACGACCCAAGACGGATATGTTTTTTCCCAGCCGCGCCAGTTTTTGATTGTGCTTTCGATTTCGCTCCAGGTGTTCACGTTGGCGGCTTTTTCAAACACAAGCCACGAAGGAAAGATTTCTTCCCAAACGGTCCAGCTGGGAGCGATTCCTTCTAACGTGCGCCAGTCCATCGGCTGCGTTTTAAACGCCATAATATAAGTTTGAATATTAATATCGTCGTTAATATACTGGCCGTCAGCAGCCGGGAGGCTTCCGTCCATTTCGAACGTGATTTTTTTAGGCTGGAAAAATAGCGTTTTTGTTTTATCACGGTATGAAATGGTGGAAGCTTCTACCGAATATTCCCATATAGTTCCGCTGCCTTCAGACAAGATACTCTTAGCGGAAACAGAAGTCACCTGAAAATTTCCAAATGTATTAAAGTATGGAAGATCTACAGTCAGAAGCTGCCCCGCAGACCAGCCGGGAATTAATGTGGAAAATGAAATCGTAAAGGCTGGCTGCGCGGCGCGTTGCAAAAATGTTTCCGCATTTAAAGCAGCGTCCGAAAAATCTACTATGGTTTCATCTTCGATCAGATATTCAATAATACCGGAGCCGCCTCTTTGGGCTTTGATTTTTTCTCTTAGGTCTCCATCAACCAGCCGCGAGTAGACCTGGATTAAAGGATATCCATTAACCTGGATATACCCTCCGTTTGAAAGATCAAGCCATTCGTAACCGTCTTTCATTTCAATTTCATATCCGCCATAACTCATTAACGCCTGTACCGTGTCGTCGTCATCGTCAATTCCGTTGAATCCAATTTTTACATTAGCCGGCACGGCTGAAGATGTAGCTCCGCTTTGAATTGCATTACTCATAGAGTACAGAGGATATTTGCATCTAACGATTTGAGGTGAGAGCCTTTCAAAGCGAAGTCCGGTTTCCCCGTTACTTTTGATTTGAAATTCCTGATATTGGCCTTTGCTTTGTCCGCCGACCACCCGAACAGCGGAATACATGGTAAAAGAATCGCGGGTGACATTTACGTTATAAACCGCTGAATCGGAATCAAGGCTGATCGGCGCAGTGTTTCGATTGTAGGTATACCGCATATTGAAGACCTTATCCGGGGTGATTTCCCACCAAGCCCCGCATACATCTGCCATTTGATCTATCACGGAGGAAACAATCTGCCCCCATAAGTAAGCCGGGCTGTTTAAGGTTATTCCAGTAAAATCGTCAATTTCCCCGACGGTAATTCCTTCATTTTCCACTCTAACCGGAATAATGCCGTAGAACTCGCCGAGAGATACATCATACCAATACTGGCCCGGTCTGTTTCCCATTAAAATCTGGGTAACGCTGGCGCCGGACGGAAACGTCATGTCGACAAAAACGCTGGCTATATAATCGGAGTTGTTCGTCAAGGTGAGATTATATATCTTGTAAGACAGATCCACGTTATCCAGGTTTTCTTGTTCAGTTTCCATAACAGTCCCGGCAAAGATTACAATGTCATTCTCAACTAATTGGATATAATCGCAGGCGGCGATATCTTTTGAATCGGCCGGCATATAAATCCGCAGGGTAGATGAAGTTACATGGGCCTCGTTTTCATCAAGCGATCCCCCGGTTTCAACGAGGATATCCGGGCGGGGGATTTTGTTTAAATAAACCGTCATCCTTTGTACCTCTTTGCCATAACGTCATTGTACTGGTGCTTCGTTACATTGTCCGTAATCAGTTTTCCGTCTAAATAAAGAGGAGAATTAACTACGATAACAGACGAATTTGCAGCGTCTGAATAGTTCCCGTTGGCCAGGGCGAAAAGCTCGGCCTGCTGCTTCTGCGTAAGAACCATTTCTCCGTCTTTTAGCAAGGCTGGACCTTCTCCCATCGCGAAATCAACAATACCGCCTGTATGAAAACGGGGCAGCGATACATTTGGAATTTCAGGAATCGCCGGAATGCCGATTGCCCCAGTCAATTGGTTGATCCCCCAAATAATACCGTTGATGATCGCGATAGCGCCGTTAATAATTCCCTCGACAATAGTCGGAATCAAATTGAAAATTCCCTTGAACATATCGACGATTCCGTTCCAAGCTTGCTCCCAGTTACCCGAAAACACACCGGTAATAAAGTCAATCAACCCGCCGAATACGTCCATAACGCCTTCGATAATCGGCATTACCGCATCAATAGCGCCGCCTAACACTTTACTGAAAATACCAGCCAGTGTTTCAATTACTGGGCCAAGTACATCGCTGATCAATCCGGCGATCTGGGAGAAAATATCAAACAGAGGCTCTAAGGCGGAAAACAAGGTCTCTAAAATAGGGGTAAGAGCGGAGAAAAGTTCTTGTATTGGAGGCAAGATGGCTTGAACAAGGCTCATTAACGGCTCAATTAAAGCGGAAACAAGCCCAAGCAAGGGTTCCAGAGCGGCTTGGATCAAAGATAAAAGCGGTTCCATAAGCGACTGGAACAGCCCCATTAGTGGGCTCAGAATACCGTCTAAAAGTTGCATAAGGGGTTCCAGAAGTTGTGCGATTAGATCTAAAATAGGAGTAAGTGCTTCGCTGATAAGTTGCAATCCAAGCCCGAGAATTTCTCCTATAAATTCCACGATTTGCCCGAGTGGCTCACTAATCACTAAAAGTACTTCTCCAAGTTGTTCGAAAATAGGAGCCAGGGATTCACCGAGTATTTCCATTAATGGCTTTAAGGATTCCATCAAGGTGCTTAATAAAGGAATCAAAGCCTCCCCCAAGGGGACCAGCAGCATTTCGAAACCACGCTTGAGTTCGTCAAGCATTGCGCCAAGATCGTCATATTTGACGTCTTTCATGCTTTCCAGTTCTTCACCGGTTGCGTAAGCGCTATCCTCAATACTTGCAAGCTGGGTAACAACCTCTGGACCCAAGTCCTCCCACATTGTGCCAAATAAGGCTACTCCGGCCTGGTTCTGTGCAAGAGGATCCTCCATACCCGCCAGCGCCTGGATAGTTTGGTCAAAAGCTTCTTTAGCGGAATCTCCGCCAGCAGCAAATTTTGCCGCCATTTCATCGGCATTTAATCCGATAGCTGAAAAGCCTTCTTGTGTGGTTGCCGAGCCGTCTACTACACGAATAGACATTTCCTTGATAGCGTCGCCAACCTTGTCCAAATTGAAAGCACCGGTTTCCGCACCTTTTTCCATGATGGCAAACATGTCATCGGCGTCAAGTCCAACCTTTGCAAACTGGACGGAATATTCGTTGATACTGTCTAAGAGTTCTCCTGAGAAATCCAATCCGTTTTGAGCGCCGACAGCGATTAGATTCATCGCATCATCACCGCTGATTCCAAATTGTGTCATCATTGTGTTCGCCGCTCGAACGGATTCATTTATGTCATAACCAAAGGTATCGCGCAATGTAAAAGCGGATTCCGTTATGTTTTGCAAAGAAGCTTGGTCTAAATCACCCATTTGTTGAGTAACAGCAGACATAGCGTCGGCAATATCTCCGAATGATTCCCCGTAGTTGTTTGTATAAATGCTTTTTAAAGTTTCTTCGTAGCTGTCGAGAGACTCCTTTGATACTCCGGTAGACGCGGCGAATTGATTCATTGCTTGATCTATGGAAGTCGCTGAAGATACAGCGTATCCGCCTACGGCTACAGCAGCGGAGCCAATTCCTAATAACGCGGCAGACCCAGAGGATCCAAGCCCAGAGAATGAAGAAACTAAATCGCCAACAGCGCCACCAGCCGGGCTGAATTTTCCAAAAGCGTCGGTGGCTTTTTCACCTACATCTTTTAGAGCACCGGAGAGACCACCGGTTTCTTTTGTGGTTTTTTGAATACTGTCTTGCGCGTTGTCCGCGCTTTGCTCTACAGCGGTTCCAGCGCTTTTAGCAGATCTTTTTATTGTAGATTCCGCCTTAGAGACATCGCTTTTTATTTTTGAATCATCAGTCCTAATTTCGTATACAACTTCGCCTTCTGCCAATGAAATCACCTCACAAGTGAAAGTCATCGGCACATGATGGCACTACTTGACTTTTCCTATTTTTATTTCAAATTCCTTTTTGCAGTTACGGCCCTTGCACTTAATCCAAACGCCCTTGCATTTCGCGTCAGGATCAACTTTTAAAGGCATCACATAACCGCAGTACGGACACTTAATTTTATCCACGATCATCACCGTTACGGCCTTTCTGCCAGGGTGTGCAGTGCAACAGCGATTTTTGCAAGCCCATCTTGGAATTGCTTTTTTCTTTCTTCCTCTGACAAATTAAGCTTGTACAGCTGCTTCAGCTTGATTAACTGCCGGCGTTCCTCCGCATTGTATTTTGTTGGTTTTGGGAGGGGGCGGGAACGTATTGAAATGATCTGCATGATCTTGGTATCATCAGACAAACCGTTAAATAACGCCGTAAAGCTCCACCAATGAAGGTTTTTGTCAGCGCCAAGCAGATCGAGATGGTAGCACTGCATAAAGGAAGAATAGACGGCCCATGCGTCCTGATTAAAATCGAAATACTTTTCTCCTCCGGCTTTTTTATCTGACACGTCAATAAATTCCTTGAAGATCAAATTAAAAAGAGCCGCTTTTTTGTCAGGCTTCAGGATTTTCAGAAATAATTTTGATTTTACTAAAAGCCATAAGCAGGCCTCGGCCTTTTCAGAATCTGTCAAAAGCGTGTCGGAGAATACTTGATAGCATTTCAGCACCGTTCGAAAAGAGGTATTTAAACGCACGGGCACAAGATTATATTTGACCCTCTTTTTCAGAGGGGAATACAGTCTCATTTCCACGCTCTCCGCTTAAATGCTTGTTTTCTTTGACGGGCAACCTCCTGAAATTTAGGTACGAGAACGTTTTGAACATACGGGAAAAGATTGTAGGCCATCTGCTGAAAATCATCGGAATAAAATTCAATGATTTTTTTGGCGTTCTCGTCTCCGAATAAAAGGCAGAACACATCAACAACGGTTTTCCCAATATCTTCAACAATCTTTAGGTCTCCGGGGTTACTGTTGGAACGCTTTTGCAGATCCACGAACCGAACTTGGAGTTCCCGGTATTTCTTTACCAGTTCGGGACAAATATCAATTTTAATTTTTAGGATCTCACTGGTTCCATCGTTCTTTTGCAGCTCGATTTCATCGGTAAAAAAAGCGTTTTGTCTAAGCGTATACATCAGGATATCCTCCTTATAAAAATAGAAGGGGGAGGATAAACCGCCCCCTTGTGTTATTTAGGCCGCCGGCGTGATCGTGGGCTTTCCGTCGAAACGGATTTCCACAGAAATCGCGCTGTCATCGGTACTGGCACCGGACCATTCCTGAATATTGCAGAAGGTGCAGTCACAGGTAATAGTGACCTCTTTGCTTTGAGCGTCGGTATACTTCAGCTGGAAAGAAGACTGCCGGTCGGTATCCAGTCCGTATTTCTTACTGAAAATGTAATCCTGAGCCTGATCGCCGACAACGCGCCGCCCAGTGAGCGTAAATGCCGGGGCCATTCCCGTAACGTGGTTTTTCGCGAAGCCCTTGTCCGATAAGAAAAAGTATTGCTGAACAACCTCGTTCAAAGCCTCTGCGATATTGTCAAATCCCTCGGCTAGTTCGGCATAAGTCCAGGTGCCGGGCGGCTCCGATCCCTGGGATACACCGATAGAAGCGGTCAGGTTGTACATTGTAAGCAAGCCGTAAGCTGCCATATTAATTCCCCCTTAGATAAAATTTGACTTCAAGGCTGGAGCCGTAAAGCCATTGGTTGTTTTCTTCGCGCCCTAAATAGACGGGTGCGGCTGTGGTTTCTATATTTGTGATTTGAAAGCGGTCTGCGGAGGGGTAGTCCTTCCGCATATTCAAAAACGTGTGAAGCTTTCCAAGCGTGTCCGCCGCAAGCTCTTGATCTGAATTTTTGCAGTTTAAAACCGCCGACATGGAGACGGCGGCCTTTTTGTCAAGAAAGGTATTTAAGTTCCCGGATCCCCACGCGATGGAAATACCGTTTTCAGGAGGCATAGGCCCTATCACAATTTTTGAATACAGCTCCGTTTGTTCCGCGAGATCAATAACTGCGGTTAAAACATCATCATACACGCTCATTTTTTGCTCATTCCCTTCGAAAAGGCGTTCTGCGCTACTTGATCCAGTTCCTTTTTGTAGGTGTTTACACCTTTTTCAACCCATTGGAGGGAGGCATTTTGATTTTTGTCCTTTGACGGGGTTCCGGTGTAATACCGCCGTTTCGCGTAAGGAGTGTCCCAAACAGCTAATCCGTCCTGCGGCCTGCTGGCAATCAAGGCACTGTCCTTTAATGCACCTTGATCTTCCGGAACAAAAACATTTCCGTATTCAATGACAGATTCTGTAACAGCCGGGATCATCATAGAATTTCCCGCCTTAATTTTTGCCTGAATGGCGGCCATGTTTCGTGTGATTTTAACGTTCATTACACCAACCCCAATTCTACGTGATGGACGCGGGTCGCGGGGACATCGGGAACCGGGTCAACCGTCAGCACTTCATATTCGCCGTATTTCTGACCCTGCGAGTTAAATACTTCGCATCGGAGAGGCTTTCCCGCCTTTTGGGAATGTTCCGCCAGAGAATCGTAATCCAGGGCGGGCCTTGAAAGCCTGGCGTCAATGAACAGCGTAGAGCGCAGCACGACCTCGGTGTTTTCCTTTGTTTTTTTCACTTCGTTGGTGTTCTGAAGATGCACACGGGAGACCTCATAGTCCTGCCATACGGGCTTTTGCCACGCGTCCATTCCCGTGCAAACCTTAATAATTGCTAAATCCCCCAAAAGGGATTGAGGAATCGGTCTGAGCATACATGCACACCTCTTTCCATCAACGGAGTTTGTTCAAGCAAGGAAAGCGCGAAAGGGCTGACCATCAGAGCGCCGGGCTTTGTGGCTGTACTGGACAATGCGCCGCCCGATACTGAAACCTTTCCCACCGTAAAAGACTGGCCGGCTTGGCCTGTCAGTACGGTTTCCAGTCCGATTTGTGTGAAGTATAGCACTTGTGCCGCGGCAGCCTTTTGAACCAGCGTTTGAAGTATAGACGGGAGGGCGGAGATTCCCCCGCCCTCAACAATTCTATATCGCGTAATACTGTCGATCATATCAGACGCAAGTCCGGCGTACACAGGAAACTCCTCTTCAGAAATCGGGCATGTACCATAAAGGTCAAGATACTGCTGATATGTGATGTACGCCATAAGCCCACCTCTTGATTAAGAGCCTACGACAGCCAGCGCGGAGCCGGAGGCGGTGGCGATATTTCCCTTGGTCGTATTAACCAGCGCAACGGTTACAGTATCGCCGGATTTTGTGGTAAAGCTCGCTCCGTTAGTAACATCGGTCCAGTCTGTAAGAGCCTGGCCATAAGTCACGCCTCCATCTGTATTGGTTTTAGCAACATACTTCATGCCGTACGGAGCCGGAGCCAATCCATTGATGACAGTATGAGTGCTGTCGGCGCCTGCGGAAGTGGTAATATTCAGGGTGCCTAAAGCCGGGTTGGAAGCCATATTTACAAAGATGCCGGGAAGCCTCTGGTTCAGGGCAAACACATCGTAGTAGTAACGCTCGTAATAGAGCCATTTTCCTTTGCTCTGCGCGGTAGGCGCGGACATCATGGAGGTTTCATAGACAACAGGTGCGGCAATTGCAATGGGGTCGAACATCAATAGATTGATTTGCTTAGCCCCTGTGGCAGAGGCCCAGCCCTCAGTAAAGTCGTAAGCGCTCATCATGATATCCTTGGGGACCTCCATAATGACAACGCCGTCAAGCTTACCGACATTTCGGTCAATGTTGCGGATACCAGTATCAGCCTCCACAAAACGAGTGATGCCGGCAGCCTCTTTCAGAAGTTTATAGGTATCCGGTGTCATTTTGGCGCGAATACGGTCACGGGGTACGCGCTGATTCACCATATACGCCAGATAGGTATCCCAGGTTTCCAGAATATTATCAGCGGTTAGGCTTGTATCGTCCACGCCCCCGAAGCCGCTCGCTGCCTGAGCCAACGCGGAAGCCGCGTAAGCGTCCATTTCCGGCACCTTCTGAAATTCGTTGAACGTCTTTGTGATATTGGCGATATTGACGATCGGATCCTCCTGAATATCCATAGGATCCGCCAGGGTGTCCCATTCACGGTCCATTCTCATGGTCAGGATCTGTTCGGAAGTATTGAAGTTCCGGTTAAAGGTTCCAGTGATCTGATCGCGGTTTACTGCCCGCGCCCCGCTGGTAGTCATGCTTTGAACGGCCACGGCTTTTCCACTGATTGGCTTATAGGTAGCGCTGTTCGGGCTGCCGTACAGATCGGAAAAGTAGGACCAATAGGGGTACATATTTGCCATTGCCTTAGAGTATTCGGTCGCGTAGTTTAATTCTAACTGTGTAAATGCCATAATAATTTTCCTTTCTTATTTCTTGTTCAGGCCCCACACATCTTCAAAGGTTGATCCGGTTTTTCCGCTCGGCATCTGTCCTTTGACCTCCGCTCCAAATTGCGGGGAAGAGGGCGGCGCGGGTTCTGTCGGGTTAAAATATTCTTCGTATTTTTCCGCGACTGTTTTTAACTGCTCGGCGATTGCGGGAGCGTTTTCCCCGCGTTCGAGCATCTTATAGACAGTTTCACGGAATTTGGGCTTCACCGACGAAAAATCATCACCGCCTAAAGCGCGGAGCATATCGCGCTCCTCCGCTACAGCCTTATATTCGTCGGTTTCTTTGACCTTCACATTTTGCAGAGCGTTTTTTTGAGCGTCTGCCAGCGCCAGGTCAATTTTTTCCTGTAATTCTGATTTCGGGATAAAGTCCGACATGCTGGTACCGTGCAACGCCATAACTTTATCAACCTGTTCCTCGCTGAGGCCAAGAGCTCCCAGTGATCTTCTTGTAAATGCCATAAAATACATTCCTTTCTTTAACGCCTAAGAACGACAGGCGGATTGCATCGCAGTTTAACGCCGTGCTGCGGGGGCGAAACGGGTATAAAAATAGCGCTCCGCAATAACTGCAAGACGCTTTTTTATAGTTAGTTTTGGTCATACCCGTTGTTAGCGATATCCTCTGCCTCCTGTACGATTTGATCAGCATTAGCCAATACACTTCCATATATTGCGTCGGCTTGAATATTTGCCGCCATTACCGCTTTATCCGCAAAAGTGCAATTATGATACCCGGTGATTACTTCACCGTTTGTTTTATCGATTGCTGCAATCG
>OGIE01001391.1_pt1 | contig 33969 bp, 26 predicted proteins | sample 1571581 | NCBI WGS metagenome assembly OGIE01 (sample SAMEA2582021, study PRJEB24529) | metagenome | biome: Human gut stool | place: China | collected 2011 | reverse complement strand
AGAGCGGCAAGTTCATTCCCTGGCAGGTGGTGACACTGGGCCGGGATGGAAATATATTGGACTAAACATGGGAGGAATCCACAATGACTGCAACAGTGAATGAAAACTGCATCAGCTGCGGCCTGTGCGCCGGTACCTGTCCGGAGGTCTTTCATATGGGTGAGGACGGCTTTGCCCATGGCAGCGAATTTGGCAGCGAGCTACTGGATGTAGCGCAGCAGGCCCGAGATGGCTGTCCCGTCAGTGCCATCAGTATTGAGGAATAAGCGGCCCGGATATCCATCCGCCCTTTTTCCTCAATCTCGGCAAAAAGAGGCCGGAGCGAGATTCGCTCCGGCCTCTTTTTCATGTGTTGTCCCGGCTGATCGGCTCCCGGGCAATCAACCTCCATAGAGCCTTGCCGTTGAACGGGATCAGAGGATAGAGATATCCCTTCCCCACCAGCGGTTTTGTGGTAGCCAACAGCACCAGGATACCAAGGCATCCAAGTACAAATCCCCAGACATCAAACAGCGCTGTAATCAGCAGCAGCACTACCCGCAGCAACTTAAAGGCATAGCCCATCTCATAGCTTGGCTGCGCGAAGCTGGCAACAGACACAAACGCCATATACACCAGTACTTCCGGCCCCAGCCATCCGGCCTGCACGGCAAAATCACCCAGGATCAAGGCCCCCAGCATGGAGAAGGAGTTGGACAGCGTATCCGGCGTGTTCAGGGACGCCAGCTTCAGCACGTCGATCAGGAATTCCACCACCAGCAGCTGGGACAGCAGAGACAGCGCCGCCGGCTCCGGGGAGGAGAGGAAATCCAGCCAGGACGGCAGGCGCCCCGGCGAGCTGACCATCAGGTACCAGGCAGGGGTAATCAGCAGGGAGATCAGGAACACCGTCACCCGCAGGACCCGCAGATACGTGCCCACCAGCGGGGGAAAATAGAAGTCATTGGCCTCCTGGGTAAAGTCAAAAAAGGTGGTGGGCAGGATCATCACCGCCGCAGAGTTGTCCACCATCAGGATGATGCTGCCCTCCATGACGCAGGCGGCGGCGGTGTCCGGCCGCTCAGTGTACCGCACCTTTGGGAAGGGGTTGTACCACTGCTTGGGGCGGATGGCCTCCGCCACGCTCTCCTGCGCCATGGTGAGGGAGTTGGCCTGGATGTTCTGGAGCTTGTGGCGCAGCTCGTCCAGCAGGGCGTGGTCCACCCGGTCATCCAGGTAGCACAGCGCCACGTCGCTGTGGGTCCGCTGGCCGACCTTCAGCCCCTCCATGGTCAGGTGGGGATCCCGGATGCGGCGGCGCAGCATGGCCATGTTGGGCACCACCGCCTCGATGAATCCGTCGTGAGAGCCCCGGAGGACCTTGCCGTCCGGCGGCTCTCCCACGCTGCGGCTGGGATACTCCTTGGCGTCGATCAGCGCCGCGCCGGACAGCCCCTCCATCACCAGCAGGCTTTTGCCCATCAGCACGGAGGTGACGATGTCATCCCGGTCATAGCTGACGTTCACCTCCATAAAGGTCACATAGCGGTCCGCGAACTGCTGCATCTCCGTCAGGCCCTGCACCGCCTCCGGCTGGAGCGACAGCCAGAAGGCCCCCATCCGCTCCAGGATGGCGTCCCCGCCGAAGCCGTCGATGACCCAGAACCGGGCCCGCCGGCCGCCCACATACAGGTCCCGACATACCATGTCGCAGCTGCGGCCTGCCCCTAGCACGTCGTTGAACCATTGCACATTTTCCTCATAATTGGATGAAATCCGATTCATGCTCCACCTCCGTGATCCCCGCTAGTATGTGCCGCGGCGGCGCGGTGTATGCCCGACAGCGAACACAAAACGGAATATCATCCGTCAAAAATCCACATCATTTTCAAAAATCCGGCAGGAAAACAGCGCATCCAACGCCGGATGCGCTGTTTGTTCCGTTCTGTCTTACGGCTTGTTCTCCGACTCCTTGGAGGCGGCCTGCCGCTCCCTGCGCCTCCTCTTCCAGAGAAGGCGGCCCGCCACGGTGCCAACCGCCGCCAGAAGCAGCAGCCACACCCAGCCGTAGGCCAGGGCCACGGCCAGACTCTCCAGTGCGCCCACAAACCCCCGCCAGCCAGAGGCAAAGGCCGCGCCCATGCGGCTTGCAAAACTGGTAGCCGGCTCCTCCACATTGGAGAGCTGGTACACCTCCTGGAGGGAGAGATGGACAGTGGCGTAGTCCACCAGGGCGTCATACTGCCGCAGGGTGCCGGTGAGCCGCTCGATCTCCAGCTCCGTGTCGGAGATGGCGGATTCGATGGTGATGATGTCCTCCATATTCTCCGCCTGGGCCAGCAGGTTCTGCAGCCGCTCCAGCTTGGTCCTCTGAGTGGCCAGGCGGCTCTCCGCGTCGTAGTACGCCTCGCTGACGTTCTCGCTGGTCTGCTCCTGATAGGTGACGTGGCACAGTGTCCCCACCCGGTCCAGGAAAGGCTGGAACTGATCCGCGGGGATGCGCACTTTGTAGTCGCCGGAGCGATAGCCGCTGCCGTAGTCATGGACCGCCGCCTGCTCAAAATAGCCCCCCAGGACCTCCACCAGCGTCCGCAGGTCCGCGTCGGCGGTGTCGAAGGCGGTGGTCTCCACCTCCATCCGGGCGGTGTAGATCATCTTGGCGTTTTCCAGACGGTCGGAGGCACCGTCCTCCGCCGTACCGCCGGAGTCCTCAGCCACTTCCGCCTCCGCCCAGGCGCCGTAGGAGCCGCCCGGGTCATCCGCCCCCTCCGTGGCGGCGCTGTTGGAGGCGGTGTCCGACGCAGTCGTATCGCCACCACCGCCGCAGCCGGACAGTAGACCCAGCAGCGCCAGCAGCGTCAGCAGCCACGCAAAGCCTCTTTTCATTCCAATACCCTCCTTTTCACGCCCCGCTTCCAAACCGGGGCCTCTGCCTATTCAGACGGAAAGGCGGGCCGTATGTTGCAGGAAAACAAAAAATTTTTCCAGCCTCTTTTTGCGCCCGGGAACTTCTCTGCCAAAGGTTGCCTTTTTCTCTCAAAGGGAGTACAATCAAGGCAGCCTTCCGCGGCGTGCCGCGGTTTTCGGAAAACAATTCGGAGGGGAAAATCTATGACATATCAGGAAGTTCTGGAACAAGCGCGGGGCGCCATGGGCCCCTACTGCAAGGCCTGTCCCGTGTGCAACGGCCTGGCCTGCAGGAACACCGTCCCCGGCCCCGGCGCCAAGGGCATCGGGACCGGCTTCATCCGTAACTATCAGAAGTGGCAGGAGCTGTGCGTCAACATGGACACCATCTGCGAGAACAAGCCGGTGGACACCTCCTTCACCTTGTTCGGCCGCACGGTGGACCTGCCGGTCTTCGCTGCCCCGGTGGGCGCCATGACGCTCCACTACGGGGACAAGTACAACGATCTGGCCTATAACGACATCCTGGTGGCCGCCTGTGCTGAAGCGGGCATCGCCGCCTTCACCGGCGACGGCACGGACCCTGCGGTCATGGAGGGCGCTGCGGCGGCCATCGCCAAGAACGGCGGCTGCGGCGTGCCCACCGTCAAGCCCTGGAACCTGGAGACCATCCGGCAGAAGATGGACCTGGTGAAGGCCGCAGATCCCTTTGCCATCGCCATGGACATCGACGCGGCGGGCCTGCCCTTCCTGAAGAACATGACGCCCCCCGCCGGCAGCAAGACTGTGGAGGAGCTGCGCGAGATCGTTGCCATGGCGGAGAAGCCCTTCATCGTCAAGGGCATCATGACCGTGGCCGGGGCCAAGAAAGCTCTGGAGGCCGGGGCCAAGGGCATCGTGGTGTCCAACCACGGCGGCCGGGTGCTGGATCAGTGCCCCTCTACCGCAGAGGTGCTGCCCGCCATCGTGGACGCTGTGGGCGGCCGGATGACCATTCTGGTGGACGGCGGCATCCGCACCGGCATGGACGTGTTCAAGGCCCTGGCCCTGGGCGCGGACGCGGTGCTGATCGGCCGGCCCTTCGTCACCATGGTGTACGGTGCCGGTGCCGAGGGCGTCAAGACCTATGTGGAAAAGCTGAAGGCCGAGCTGGCCGACACCATGGCTATGTGCGGCGCCCACTCCCTGGCGGACATCAGCCGCTCCATGCTGTACGGGTTCTGAGCTCTGCTCCCGCTTCAAATCACAGCGCCGCCCCGCGGATGCGGGGCGGCGCTTCGCTGTTCTCTTATTCCAGGTCCGCCAGGCAGGCACGCTGCCAGCGGTCCACCACCGCCAGCTGCTCCGGCGTGTGGAACCAGTGCTCTCCGGCCTCCTCCACAGTCAGGCGGCAGCCATTCCGGGCGGCAAAGGCCTCCACGGTCTCCCGGTCCGTCAGATGGTCCCGGGCGCCGTACAGGATGGCCGTGGGCGTCCGCCACCGGCGGGCAGGGTGGGTCCGGACGTATCGCAGATATTCCCAGGAGAGGGTCTGGCCGAACGTTGTGGGGATGCGCCCCTCCCGGGCCAGCCGCTCCTCACTGACACCGGCCCAGCCCATCATTTTGCGGATCAGGGCCTCCATGTCCACCACCGGAGAGAGGAACAGCGCCCCCGCCAGGGGCGCGTCCGGATATGCCAGCAGGCCAAACCAGGCCCCCAGGCTGGAGCCGAAGAGCCCCACCCGGTCCCATCTGCCCCGCAGCTCCGCCAGGGCGCACCGCAGCTCCGGCACCACCTGCCAGGGGACCAGAGCCGCGGCCTCTGACTCCCGGTCCCCGTGGCCGGGCAGATCCACGCTGACGGTCTGCCACCCGGCGTCCGCCGCCGCGGCGGCAAAGAACGCAGCCTCCGCCTTGCTTCCGCCCTGGCCGTGGAGGTAGAGGATCCCCTGCCGGCTGGGCCGCCCCCAGCGGAGGGCCGGCATCCCGCCCAGGGAAAACGGTTCCGCCCGCATCTTAAAACACGCACTGGGCGGAGAAGCAGACGCCCTCCGGGCCCAGGCCCTCCATCAGATACTCGCCGCCCTTGCGGCAGCCCACCATCCGCAGCTCCTGGCCCAGGGTGGCTTCCTTGCTGTAATTGATGAAGAACTCCCGGGGCACCTTTTCCTGCAGGTCGGCGGGCAGGTAGTCCCAGACGAAGTCGCCGTAGTTGCCGCTGTACACATGGCCGTTACCGTCCAGGTCGGACCAGACCACCTTCCGGGCGCCCAGATCCTCAACCCCCTCCCGGGGCAGCAGGATCTTCCGGGGCTCCGGAGCGTCGATGGCCTTGGGGCAGGTGCCCAGCTTCTTGGCTGTGAAGGTGCCGGGCCGCATGATGCGCCGGGTCTGCGGGTCCACCAGAATCCAGTCGCTGCGGATGGACACCAGAAGCCCCTCCCTGTCCGTGATCTCATACACCCGCTGCATGTGGGCGGCCTTGACGCCGTCCTCCCAGGTGGTGACGTCTACCACCTGCAGCGCCCTGGGGCAGCGATGGATCCGCAGGGCGATGCGGGAGAGCAGGAACACCTCCCGCATCTCATAGAGCTTCTCATAGGTCAGGCCCCGGGCGTCGTAGTCCGCCCCGGCCACGGCGGCGGCGATGCTCAACAGCGTGCTCACCCGGGCCCGCTGGTACCGGTCGCAGTCCGCGAAGATCAGCTGCTTCTGGCGCAGATAGCTGTTCTCCTGAAGGACTTCCCTCAAATCGCTCATACTTGCTCTTCTCCTTCCGGCGGGCCGTCCGCCCTTCCTGTAAGACATTCCAAAAAAGTATACCACGATTTTCCCTTTTTCACAAGCGCCGGTAGTTGACTTTTCTGCGGCGGATGTTATGATGAAGGTATCCAAATCGATCAAAGGAGGGTTTTCCCATGAAAACCGTGATTTCCACCCCCAACGCTCCGGGCGCCATCGGCCCTTACTCCCAGGGCTACGCCTTCGGCGACCTGGTCATCACCTCCGGCCAGATTCCCGTGGACCCCGCCACCGGCGCTATCCCCGAGGGCATCGCCGCACAGGCGGAGCAGAGCTGCAAGAACGTGGGCGCCATTCTGGAGGCCGCCGGCGTCACTCTAGAGAGCGTGGTGAAGACCACCTGTTTCCTGGCGGACATGGGCGACTTCGCCGCCTTCAACGAGGTGTACGCCAAGTATTTCACCTCCAAGCCCGCCCGCAGCTGCGTGGCCGTGCGAGAGCTGCCCAAGGGCGTGCTCTGCGAGATCGAGGCCATCGCCGTCAAGTAAATCTGATTTCCAGCAAAGAGAGCCGGTCCCCAGAGGGGCCGGCTCTTCTGTTTGATGCCAGGGCGCGGGAAGCGGGCCGCCGGGCCTGCCGCCCGCAGCGCGCACGGTCTCACGCCTTCCGCAGGAAGATCACGCCCAGGGTGCCGGGGCCGCAGTGACAGAAGATGGTGCACCCCGCCTTGGCCTCGATGATCTCCTGGAACCGCCCGTCCTGACGCAGGACCTCCCGGGCGATGGAGGCCAGGTGGTCGTCCGGGCAGGTGTCCACCAGAAAGGCCCGGTGGGTGTCCAGGTCCGCGCGGTCCCGCAGCCGGTCCCGGACGTACTCCTCCACCACCTTCTCGATGGAGCCCCGGTACTTCTTCGTCACCGGCAGCTTGCCGTCCACTACGTCCAGGCAGGGGTGGAGCTTCAGCAGGCTGGCACCCAGGGCCGTGGCGGTGGAGCAGCGACCGCCCTTTTTCATGTAATCCAGCCGGTCCAGCACAAAGCTGGTCTCCACCCGGGGAATCATCTCCTCCAGCATCGCCAGGATCTCCGTCACAGACTTCCCGGCCTCCGCGGCCTCTGCGGCGGCCAGCACCAGCATCCCATGGCCCACCGTCAGGTTGGCGGAGTCCACCACATACACGCCGTCCACCTCCTCCGCCGCCAGGCGGGCGTTCTGGTGGCAGCTGGAAAAGCCCATGCCGATGTTCAGGTGGATGACCGCGTCATACTCCTCCATCAGACGGCGGAACAGCTCCTCATAGTCCGCCACATTGACGGCGTTGGTGGTGGTGATCTCGCCGCCGGCGTCCACATGGGCGGCGATGTCCCCGGTGCGGATGTCCACCCCGTCCTGGTACAGCTTCCCCGCCTTGATGATCCCCAGCGGGGTCACGGTGATATTGTATCGCTCCAGCAGCTCCCGCGGCAGGTCGCAGGTGGAGTCGGTGGTGATCTTAATCATACAGACAGCTCCTTTTGGTCGCATCCCCGGACGGCCGTCCGGGGTTGAGGTTGTTGGATGGTCGGCCCCCCCACGGGAGCGGTGCGCTGACGCTGCGGCTGCTGCGCCACCCCCCGCGGGGATCTGGTGCTCCGGGCGGCTGTCCCGCAGGAGGCCGGGCGTGGTCCCAGCCATGGCAGGCGCCCTCCCGCCGCTTTGCGGCCATTGTACCATAGTCTCTCCCAAAAAGCTAGTCCTATGGCGCACCGCGGCGCCGCCCGGAGGCGGCGCCGCGCTCTGTTCTTCCTTACAGCGTGACGACCGGCGATCCCGCCGCGTCGGCGGCATCGTGGGTCACCAGCAGTACCGGCCGATCCCCCGCCGTCTCCCGGATGCAGGCCAGGGCCAGGTCCCGGTTCTCCCGGTCCAGGCCGGTGAAGGGCTCGTCCAGCGCCAGCGCGTCAAAGGGCGCCAGCAGCGCCCGTGCCAGGGCCAACCGCCGCTTCATGCCGCCGGAGAACTCCCGCACCGGCTGCGCGCCCGTGTCCGGCAGGCCCAGCCGGTCCAGCAGGGCCCGGGCCGCGGCGGGGTCATAAACCCGGCCCAGCACAAACCGGAGATTGCCCTCAGCGGAGAGGTGCTCCAGCAGCCGGTCCTCCTGGAACACGGCGGTGAGCCGCTTTCCCGCAAGCCCCTCCACCGTGCCGCTGTCCGGCCGCTCCAGCCCCAGCAGGATGCGCAGCAGGGTGGTCTTGCCGGTCCCGGAGGGCGCCATGACGGCCGTAATGCCGGGTCCCGCAGTAAAGGTCAAGTCCCGCAGCACCGTCCGGCCCCCGAAGGATTTGCACAGGTGCTTCACCGCAATCTCCATCAGCTGCCCGCCTTTCTCACTGCGGCGTCCACCAGGCGGAGGAACAGCCGCTCGAATATCACCGATACCGTCACGATCACCGCCGTCCAGGCGAAGAGGTCTCCGGTCTGGAAGTACACCTTGGCGGTGTACAGCGCCTCGCCGATAGACCCGGCAGGCAGGCCGATGACCTCCGCCGCCGCGCCGGACTTCCAGCACAGGCCCAGCCCCAATGACACGGCGGAGCGGAAATAGGGCAGCACCGCCGGCAGGTAGATGCCCCGCAGCTGCCGGGAGACCGGCACCCGGAACACCCGGGCCATCTCCAGCAGCTGCCGGTCCGTGTGCCCGATGCCCTCCAGCACGTTCAGATACACCGGCGGGAACACCATCAGGGCGGAGATCAGCAAAGACAGGTTCTCCGACGAGAAGAAGATCAGCGCCAGGATGATGAAGGACACCACCGGCACCGCTTTCACCACCGCCACCAGGGGGCTCAACAGGTCCCGGACCCACTGGAAACGGGCCGCCAGCGGTGCCAGCACCGCCGCCAGCGCGCAGGCCAGGAGAAAGCCCCCCAGGATGCGGAGGGAGGAGAAGGCCACCGCCTGCCAGAAGGCCGCCGTGCCCGCCAGGGCCAGCAGCCGCCCCAGCGCCTGCACCGGAGAGGCCAGCAGCAGCATCCGCCCGCCGGTGGTAGCCGCCAGGGCCAGACTGGCCCCCTCCCACACCAGCAGCCAGAAGGCCGCCGCCCACAGCCGGACAGAGCCTGTTCGCCGCTTCATCTGCCTCCCCCTTTCTCCTGGAAACCACCGCGCCCCGGGTGTTCCCGGGGCGCGGAAAATTTGTCAGCCGTTACGCGCCGTAATAGAAGTCGTCGTTGGGCATACCGCCGCCCACGGATTCTGCGTCCTGCTCCCACAGCACGCTCAGATAGCCGGACAGCATATCCATCATCTCCGTGCCGGTGACGCACACGATATTGCAGTAAGGCAGGGCCTTCTCCGCCACAGTAGCGTCCACGATGTCATAGCCGCCGATGAGCTCCGCCGCCCGCTCCAGGCCCTGGCCGGCCGCCAGGGCGGCCAGCTCGTCCCGCACCCGGATGGGGGCGTAGGGGTCAGCGAAGAGGGCGGTGCCCACCGCCACGGCGGAGGCTCCGGCCAGCATCAGCTGGGCCGCGTCCTCGCCACGGCTCACGCCGCCCATGCCCAGGATGGGCAGTTTCGTGGCCTGGCGCACCTGATAGACCATGCGCACTGCCACAGGGAACACCGCAGGGCCGGACAGCCCGCCCATATTGTTCTTTAATATGGGGCGGCGGCTGTGGATGTCGATACGCATGCCCAGCAGCGTATTGATCAACGACAGGGCATCCGCGCCCGCGTCCTCCACCGCTTTGGCAATTTGAACGATATCCGTCACATTGGGCGAAAGCTTGACCATAACAGGAACTGTGGAATGCTTTTTGGCAATCTCCGTCACTTCCGCCGCCAGTTCCGGCCGGGTGCCATAGGCCAGACCGCCGGCTTTCACATTGGGGCAGGAAATATTCACTTCGATCATGTCCACCCCGGCCCCGGCCAGCTTTTCACACATGATGCCATACTCCTCCGGGGTGTTACCGGAGATGTTGGCGATGACCTTTACGTCGAAGTTGCGCAGGAAGGGCAGCTCGTGAGCAATAAAGGCGTCCACGCCGGGGTTCTGCAGCCCCACAGAGTTGAGAATGCCCATGGGGGTCTCGGCGATGCGGGGGGCGGGGTTGCCCTCACGGGGGTTCAGGGTCAGGCCCTTGGCGCAGATGCCGCCCAGCTGGCCCAGGTCATAAAACTGGCCGTACTCCCGGCCAAAACCGAAGGTGCCCGAGGCCACAACCACCGGGTTTTTCATGGTCATCCCCGCCAGAGTGACGGAGAGGTCGACGTTGGTATCAGGCATTCCAGTCCACCTCCTTGGAATCGAACACAGGGCCGTCCTTGCAAACGTGCTTGCGGCTGCCGTCGGCCATGTCGCAGGCGCACACCAGGCAGGCCCCTACGCCGCAGCCCATGCGCTCCTCCATGGACACCTGGCAGGGGATACCGAACTCCTGGGCCACGTTGGCCACATTCCGCAGCATGGGCTTGGGGCCGCAGGCCAGCACGCCGTCGTAGTTTTTGTCCTGCTCCAGCTCCAGTCGGTCCAGTTTTGCCATGCCCAGTTGTGCGGGTCTGAAAATCATGGGTCGTTCCCTTCTTTGCTTAGATTTGCTTCTATTTTCGCACCTTACCGGTGCAAATGCAACCCCTTTGGCCGCTAAGATTTGCCAAAAAGGTTTGTGCGTTTTCCCAAACTTTCTGCGCTGCAAAAACAACAGCGCCCGCCGCTGTTTGGTCGGGCAGCGGCGGGCGCAGATGGTTTAGTTGAGCAGTGCGGTCAAAGCCTTATGCCTTCTGAGAAGCGGTGTGCTTCTTGGTGGCATGGATGAAGATGGCCAGCATTGCAATGGCAAAGACGATGCCGATGGGGTAAGCAACGGCGGTATTGTAAGCCACCAGCTTGCCGTCTGCATAGGTGTTGATCATCTTGCCCAGGCACTCGGGAGCCAGCACGAAGTAGGTGCAGGACACAGCGCTCATAAAGGTAGCGGGAACAGCGGTGATCCAGTAGTTCTTCTTCTCCTTGAACAGGTACATGGAAGCAGCCCACAGAACGATCATTGCCAGGGTCTGGTTGGTCCAGCTGAAGTAACGCCAGATGACGGTGTAGTTGATGAAGCCCAGTGCGTTGCCGATGCCCAGGAAAGAACCAACGCCCAGCACGGGGATGCACAGCTTCAGGCGGTTTACGTAGCTGTCCTGATCGATCTTCAGCCAGTCGGACAGGGTCAGACGAGCGGAACGGAAGGCGGTATCACCAGAGGTGATGGGGCAGATGACCACGCCGATCATGGCCAGAGCCACGCCCACATTGCCCATGGTCTTGAGGCAGACGTCGTAGATGGCGGCAGACTGACCGGCGCTCAGAGCCTCGGCCAGACCGGTCATCTTACCGTCGGTGATGGTGTACAGAGCGCAGCCTGCTGCAGCCCAGATCAGAGCGATGACGCCCTCGCAGACCATGGCACCGTAGAACACGAAGTGGCCCTGCTTCTCACTCTTCATGCAGCGAGCCATCAGAGGCGACTGGGTGGAGTGGAAACCGGAGATAGCACCGCAGGCAACGGTGATGAACATGAAGCTCCAGATCGGGGTGCCCGACGGATGCATGCTGTGGAAGTTCGACCACAGTTCGGGGATGGTGTAAGCGGGGTTGGTGAAGATACCAATGATAACGCCCACAGCCATGATGATCAGGCAGATGCCGAACACGGGGTAGATCTTGCCGATGATGGCATCAATGGAGATAAAGGTTGCGATGAAGTAGTACACCAGGATGATGATCAGCCAGAACAGGGTGGTGGTCAGCATACCGGACATACCGCCGTTCTTGCACAGGGTAACGATCAGGCCGGCAGGGCCCACCGCGAACACGGTACCGACCATGATCAGCAGCACGACCGAGAACACACGCATGATGTTCTGCATGACAGGTCCGAGGTACTTGCCGGTGACCTCAGCGATGGAAGCACCCTCGTTGCGCTCGCTCATCATACCGGAGAAGTAGTCGTGCACGCCACCTGCAAAGATGGTGCCGAAGGTGATCCACAGGAACACCACGGGGCCCCACAGAGCACCCTGCAGTGCACCGAAGATGGGACCCAGACCTGCAATGTTCAGCAGCTGGACTAGGAACAGCTTCCACTGGGGCATCACAACGTAGTCAACACCATCGTTGATGCGCACAGCAGGTGTTTCACGGTCGTCCGGGCCGAACGTGTTGTCAACGATCTTGCCATAGACAAAGTAGCCGATGATCAAGAGCGCCAGACAGAGTAAGAAACTAATCATACCAGAAACCTCCTTTTTGATTTCAAGCCGCCGGTGTTCGTATTTGCGACCTCACCGGGGCTCTGACCAATCTCTGGCTTCATGTTAACACTTATTTCATAAATGTGTTAATATTTTTCTGGTATGGTTCCCATATCAAAAAGTATATATATCCATACTTCGTCGGAATATTGCCAACTGTTTTTAAACGAATCAACGGCAAAATTTCTTATCCGATGGCAAAAGATCTTTTCCGGAATCGTGCAAAACCACCCTCTTCCAAATTTTCAGGGTCGTTTTTGTGCAAAACGTTCAATTTTGTCCAAAAATCTCCTATTCGTGCAATTTTGTTGCACAAGAAAGCCCCTCCACCGGGATGGGACCGGTGGAGGGGCTTCGGAGAAAATGGGAAGGTGTCGGCTGCCTTCCGGGGAGATCAGGCTTTTGCCGCGCTCTTCTTGGTCGCGTGGATAAAGATGGCCAGCATGGCCACGGCAAAGAGGACGCCTACGGGGTACGCCAGAGCGGTATTGTAAATGGTGGCACCCTCAGCGGTCTTGCTGTTCAGCAGGCCGCCCAGGCACTCAGGTGCCAGCACGAAGTAGGTGCTGGACACGGCGCTCATAAAGGTTGCGGGAACAGCGGTGATCCAGAAGTTCTTCTTTTCTTTAAAGAGGTACATGGAGGCGGCCCACAGCACGATCATGGCCAGCGTCTGGTTGGTCCAGCTGAAGTAGCGCCAGATGACCGTGTAGTTGATGAAGCCCAGTGCGTTGCCGATGCCCAGGAACGCGCCCACACCCAGCACGGGGATGCACAGCTTCAGGCGGTTTGCGTAGCTGTCCTGGTCGATCTTGAACCAGTCGGCCAGGGTCAGACGGGCAGAACGGAACGCGGTATCGCCGGAGGTGATGGGGCACACCACCACGCCGATCATGGCCAGTGCGATGCCCACACCGCCCATGGTCTTGGAGCACACGTCGTAGATGGCCTTGGACTGGCCCATGGCCAGTGCTTCGGCCAGACCGGTGTTCAGGCCGCCGGTCACCTCGTACAGGCTGCAGCCGGCTGCGGCCCAGATCAGAGCGATGACGCCCTCACACACCATGGCACCGTAGAACACGAAATGGCCCTGCTTCTCGCTCTTCATGCAGCGCGCCATCAGGGGCGACTGGGTGGAGTGGAAGCCGGAAATGGCACCGCAGGCAACGGTGATGAACATGAAGCTCCAGATCGGGGTGCCCGACGGATGCATGCTGTGGAAGTTCGACCACAGTTCGGGGATGGTGTAAGCGGGGTTGGTGAAGATACCAATGATAACGCCCACAGCCATGATGATCAGGCAGATGCCGAACACGGGGTAGATCTTGCCGATGATGGCATCAATGGAGATAAAGGTTGCGATGAAGTAGTACACCAGGATGATGATCAGCCAGAACAGGGTGGTGGTCAGCATACCGGACATACCGCCGTTCTTGCACAGGGTAACGATCAGGCCGGCAGGGCCCACCGCGAACACGGTACCGACCATGATCAGCAGCACGACCGAGAACACACGCATGATGTTCTGCATGACAGGTCCGAGGTACTTGCCGGTGACCTCAGCGATGGAAGCACCCTCGTTGCGCTCGCTCATCATACCGGAGAAGTAGTCGTGCACGCCACCTGCAAAGATGGTGCCGAAGGTGATCCACAGGAACACCACGGGGCCCCACAGAGCACCCTGCAGTGCACCGAAGATGGGACCCAGACCTGCAATGTTCAGCAGCTGGACTAGGAACAGCTTCCACTGGGGCATCACAACGTAGTCAACACCATCGTTGATGCGCACAGCAGGTGTTTCACGGTCGTCCGGGCCGAACGTGTTGTCAACGATCTTGCCATAGACAAAGTAGCCGATGATCAAGAGCGCCAGACAGAGTAAGAAACTAATCATACCAGAAACCTCCTTTTTGATTCAAACCGCAGTCAGCATTTTGCGTGCCTGACCACGGCTCTGACCAATCTCTGGCTTCATGTTAACACTTTTTTCATAAAACGGTTAATATTTTTCTGGTATGGTTCCCATATCAAAAAGTATATGGCAAGATGCTCCTGCAGAATATCGAAAAAGAGTTTTTATCGAATTTACGGCAAATTTTCTTAATTCTCCGGTAAAGACCTTTTCCGGGACCAGTCAAAGCCGCTGCTGCCAAACTTTCTGGCCCGCTTTTGTGCAAGTTGCTCAATCGTTTTCAATTTTCTCCGCAAATCGTGATTTCTCTGCCTGAAACGCCGCAAAATACAAGGCATCCTCTGCCGGGCCATTTCAGCGGAGGATGCCTTATTCAACAGATTATTTGTATATATCTTTGTATATATCGTGTCATGCCTTCTGGGCTGCCTTCTTCGTTGCGTGGAGGAAGACTGCCAGCATTGCAATGGCAAAGATGATGCCGATGGGGTATGCAACGGCGGTGTTGTAGATGGTTGCGCCTTCTGCGGTCTTGGCGTTCAGCAGGCCGCCCAGACATTCGGGAGCCAGAATGAAGTAGGTGGAAGAGACCGCGCTCATGAAGGTAGCGGGCACAGCGGTGATCCAGTAGTTCTTCTTCTCCTTGAACAGGTACATGGATGCAGCCCACAGAACGATCATGGCCAGCGTCTGGTTGGTCCAGCTGAAGTAGCGCCAGATCACGGTGTAGTTGATGAAGCCCAGTGCGTTGCCGATGCCCAGGAAAGCGCCCACGCCCAGCACAGGGATGCAGAGCTTCAGGCGGTTGCCGTAGCTGTCCTGATCGATCTTGAACCAGTCGGCCAGGGTCAGGCGGGCAGAACGGAAGGCGGTATCACCGGAGGTGATGGGGCAGACGACCACGCCGATCATGGCCAGTGCGATGCCCACGCCGCCCATGGTCTTGGAGCAGACATCATAGATGGCCTTGGACTGACCCATTGCCAGTGCCTGTGCCAGACCGGTGTTCAGGCCATCGGTGACCTCGTACAGAGAGCAGCCTGCAGCGGCCCAGATCAGGGCAATGACGCCCTCGCAGACCATAGCACCGTAGAACACAAAGTGGCCCTGCTTCTCACTCTTCATGCAGCGGGCCATCAGAGGCGACTGGGTGGAGTGGAAGCCGGAGATAGCACCGCAGGCCACCGTGATGAACATGAAGCTCCAGATGGGGGTTCCCGACGGATGCATGCTGCCGAAGTGATCCCAGATCTCCGGGATGGTGTAGGCAGGATTGGTGAAGATGCCGAAGATGACGCCGATGGCCATGATGATCAGGCAGATGCCGAAGATGGGGTAGATCTTGCCGATGACCGCATCAATGGAGATGAAGGTGGCAATGAAGTAGTACACCAGAATGATGATCAGCCAGAACAGCAGCGAAGTGAGCACGCCGGAAGCGCCGCTCTGGCTGCACAGCTCCACGATCAGGCCGGCAGGGCCCACGGCGAACACGGTGCCCACCATGATCAGCAGCACCACCGAGAACACACGCATGACGTTCTGCATCACAGGGCCTAAGTACTTGCCGGTGATCTCGGCAATGGAAGCGCCGTCGTTGCGCTCGCTCATCATGCCGGAGAAGTAGTCATGCACACCGCCTGCAAAGATGGTGCCGAAGGTGATCCACAAAAAGACCACCGGCCCCCACAAAGCGCCCTGCATGGCACCGAAGATGGGGCCCAGACCTGCAATGTTCAGCAGCTGGACCAGGAACAGCTTCCACTGGGGCATCACGACATAGTCAACACCGTCGTTGATGCGCACAGCGGGCGTTTCGCGGTCGTCCGGGCCAAAGGTGTTGTCCACGATCTTACCGTAGACAAAGTAGCCCACGATCAGGATCGCAAGACAGAGTAAGAAACTGATCATACCAGAAACCTCCTTTTCGGTTTTGCTGTTCTGTCTGGAAAATCATCCCATCTTTTCCATGCAGGACAGCCAACTTTCTGTGCTCATGTTAACATATTTTTCATAAAAGCGATACTCCGGTTCCGGCATACCGGCATATCCAAATTGATATACCAGCAAAGTTTTTTAGTTGCAGCTCCGTTTCTTTTTTGCGCTTACCTGCACACAAAAACAGCCGGAACGACGCATCGTTCCGGCTGTAGGGTCAAATTTCTTTGCCGATCCCGGCGGTTTTTGCGGTCCTGGTTTTTACCAGTTCTTAACCGGTCTGCCCCTTACTTTACGGTCAGGGCCGCCTGACGGCGCAGCAGCTCGATGAACTTTTCTTCCTCCGGCCGCAGCCCGCCCTTGTCCGGGTACACCAGCACATCCCGCATACGCTGGTTCTGGGCCGGGCATTTTTTCAGCACCAGATGGTACTGTTCCAGTGCCCGCTGCGGCATGGGCGACGCCCACATGTAGGCCGTGGGCAGGCTCTGCAGAATGGAAAACTGGCTGCACCGCTCGTACACATGCACCCGGCGGTTCTCGTTCACCTGCCAGCGCAGGCTGCTGCCCTCCTCGCCCGGCAACTGGAAGTCATCGTGCAGCACCTCGGTGTAGCGGTTCAGCTCGGCCAGGTCGTGCACCTCGTGCCGGGCCAGAGGGCTGTCGCGGTTCACCAGCAGCCGGTACTCGAACTCCATGATCTGCTCCCGGTGCAGCCCGCGCCGGGCACAGTAGCGGCTGTAGTAGTCCTCGTCCTCCTCAGCGTAACGCAGCAGGGCCAGATGGTAGCCCCGGCGCAGCACAAAGTCCAGCCCTTCCATGGAACCGGCCTCCCGGATGTGCACCCGCAGCTGCTCGCTGCCCGCCGCCTGCTGCAGAAAATCCACCGCCGCATAGGACGCATAGGTGGCATGGGGCAGGGCCACCCGCAGCTCTGCGCACTCGCCCTGCCGACGGCGGGCGTCAGCGTCCAGCCGGTCCACCTCCTGCAGCACCCTCTGGGCCTGCTCGATGAAGTGCCGTCCCTGTTCGGTGGGGATCATGCCGGTGGATGAGCGTTCAAACATGCGGATGCCGTATTCCTCTTCCAGGTTCTTCAGCGCCTTGCTCACGTTGGGCTGGGCGGCGTACATCTGCTTTGCCGCCGCGCTCACCGAGCCCCACTTCATGATGGCCACCAGATAACGAAGTTCCGTAATATTCATGCTGTTCCCCCGTTTTGTGTGATACTGTTTATTGTATCAATTCCCCTACCGCACTGTCAAGCCGCCGGGGCGGAAAAGACCCGGCAAAGGAACCTCTTGCACGGCGGCAGCCGGTTGCGCTATAATACGATTATACTTACCATCCATGCAAAGGAGCGCTGTGCCATGCCGGAATACCGTGTGCTGCGCATTGAAGAGCAGATGTACGGCTGTGAGGAACTGCCCGCCGGGCAGCCTGTGCTGTGCGATGTGGTGCTGGAGGGCACCGACGGTGCCTGCTGCACCCTGCCCTACCCGGACAAAGAACTCACCCGGCTGGGCATCGACGAGGGCAGCCGGGTGCACCTGCTGCCGGACGGCACCCTGCAGAAGATCTCGGAGGAACTGTTATGAATCAGATCAGAACTTCGGCCCTCATCGGTCTGGGGGCCCTTGGCATCCTGTTCGGGCGCAAAATGCCCGGCGTGCAGGTGATTGCCGACGAAGCCCGCATTGCCCGCTACGCCGCCCAGCCGGTGGTGTGCAACGGCGAGGAATGCCGGTTTTCCTACGTCACCCCGGCCCAGGGTAAGCCGGTGGACCTGCTGCTGGTGGCGGTGAAGGCCACCGTGCTGGACCAGGCCATTGCCGACATGAAGAACTTTGTGGGCCCGGACACCGTCATCCTCAGCGTGCTCAACGGCATCACCAGCGAGGAGCACATCGAAACCGCCTACCCTGGCCGCACCCTGTGGAGCGTGGCCATCGGTATGGATGCCACCCGCAGCGGCCGCACACTGGTGTTCAACCAGGCAGGCAAGATCCAGTTCGGCGAGCGGGACGGTGCTATGACCGGCCGTGTGCAGGCCGTGGCCGACTATCTGGACGCCTGCGGCATCGCCAACGAACCCTGCAGCGACATCCTGTACAAACAGTGGAACAAGCTGATGGTGAACGACGGTCTGAATCAGGCAGCCGCCGCCTTTGACCTGACCTACGGCGGGCTGTGCCAATCGGCTGAGGCACAGGCCAAGATGCACGAGGCCATGCAGGAGGTCATCCGGCTGGCCAATCTGGAGGGCGTGCCTCTGCCCCGCGACAACGACGAGCAGTTTTTGCGCACTGCCATGCCCACCTTCAACCCGGACGGCATGCCCAGCATGCGGCAGGACGTGCTGGCAAAGCGTCCCACCGAGGTGGAGGAATTTGCCGGTGTGGTGCGCGCCCGGGCCAAAAAGTACGGCATGCCCACCCCCGCCAACGACTTTTTCTATGCCCGCATCCAGGAGATCGAGGCGGGCTACTGCAAGTAAGGAGCTGCCATGCACAAGCTGTATTTTACCCGCCACGGCGAGACCGTGTGGAACGTGGAAAACAAGATCTGCGGCATGACCGACAGTCCCCTCACCGAGCGGGGCCGGGCGCAGGCCCGGGCCCTGGGCCAGAAGGTAAAGGCCGGCGGCTATGCCATCGACGAGATCCTGTATTCTCCCCTGTCCCGCGCCGCCGACACGGCAAAAGCCATCGCCGATGCCACCGGCATCCCCGCCCGGTGTGAGCCGCGCCTGCGGGAGCAGTGCTTTGGCAAGTACGAGGGCACACCCCGCAACGGCGAGAAGTTCCGCATTTCCAAGACCTGCTTTGCCGACCGCTACGACGGCGGCGAGAGCATGCTACAGCTGGCCCAGCGCATCTACAACCTGCTGGACGAACTGCGGGACCAACCGGACAAGACCTACCTGTTGGTGGCCCACAACGGCATCGCCCGGGTGGTGGAATCCTATTTTCACGACATGACCAACGAAGAATACGCCCTGGCCGGCATCCGCAACTGCGAGCTGGTGGAGTATCATTTTGATTGAGTCTCATTGAAAATGCCCTCCGCTTCGCTCTGGGCATGAAATAAGGAAAGATTCTAAATAAGAGCAAGACCGGACAGCCTGCGGGCTGTCCGGTCTTGCGTTTTCACGGGATGGGGTCGTAGCGGAGAAATGGATGTATAGGCAAACGGTTGCTGCTGGTTCCGGATTATCCCGCAACAAATCCCTGAATCAGCAGCAGGGTTGGATACTCCGGGAAAACCGCCCCACTCTGTGTTCTAAAAAAGATGTCGTTTCCCGTTCCGGCCCTTCTCGTGAAAAAGTGCTCCGGAAACGACCGCAGTCGTTTCCGGAGCACAAATTAAAAATAATTTTTCCGCTGAATATGCCCAGAGCGAAGCGGAGGGCATTTCAAACCATCAGCCCTTATACAGCCCGAACAGCTTCAGCAGTTTCTGCCAGAAAGTCAGCGCCACGGGGGCGGCCTCCGGCTCTGCCGCCGGGGCCGGGGCCTCGATGGCCACCGTCTGCAGGGCGAACTGCACGGCGGAAACATCGGTGTTCTCGGCAGAGGTAAAGCTCTCCACCTCGCTGCTGCCGTTCAGACCGGCCAGCAGGCTGTCCAGCTGGTCGCCCATGTCGATCCCGGAAACATTGCTGCGCAGCTCTCCGGTGCCGGCCGTCAGCTGGGCGGCACCGTCGGTCAGCTGCTGCACTCCGGCTTTCAGCTGGGCCACGCCGTCGGTGTAGGCGTTCAGGCCGCTGTCCAGCTGGCCGTACCGGCTGGCCAGCTGGTTCACGCCGTCGGTCAGCACCGAAAGGTTGCCCAGCATCCCGGTCAGGGCATTGGCCAGCTGACGCACCCCGGCATCGAACTGCCCGTACTGGCTGTTCAGGGTGCTGCTGCCCGCGTGCAGCTGGGCCACACCGTCGTGCACCGTGTTCAGGTAGGTCTCCATCGCGTCGATGTTGGCGCTGGAGCCCTTCAGCAGCAGGATGACGTCCTTGAGCTGGGGCATCACCCTGGCCAGCTGTTCCAGCTGCTCCATAGCTTTCGCGTTGCCGTCCTTCAGCTGGTCCAGGTCCAGCCCGTTTTCCTTCAGGATGGCCTTGTAAGCGTCGTAACTCACCTGCTCATCCAGCTGGGCGGCACCGGCGTCCAGCTGGGCAATGCCGTTCTGGATCTGGGTGGATGCGTCCAGCAGGGTGGTGAGCTGGTCGGTGGAGGCCGACACGCCGTTCAGAGCGGTCTGCATCTGGGTCAGGGCCGCCTTGGCCTTGGCGGACCCGCCGGTCAGCGCGCCGGACTTGCCGTTCAGGGTGTCAAGACCCGCCTGCACCTGGGCAATGCCGTCTGCCAGCGCGTTGGCACCGTCGTCCAGCTGTACCGAACCGCTCTGCAGCCGGTCCAACATGCCGGTCAGGTCGGCCCCGTCCAGGCCGAGGTTCAGCCGGAGCTTCACGCCGTTCAGCGAGATGGCGTTCATGGCAAAGTCGGTCACGTCGGCGGTCACGGTCATGTCGCTGTCCGAACCTGGCAGCAGGATGTAGGAGAGCTGCTTGTTGCTGCCCACATTGGCCGTGGTGGCCCCATCCGCCACGATGTTCTGTGCCCGGTCGGTGTCCAGCGTCATGGTCACCTGCAGGGCATACTGGTCAAAGAAATCTCCGGTGCAATCCGGGTTGCGGCTCACCTGCAGGCGGATGGTCAGCGCGCCGCTTTTGCCGCCCAGCTCTTCCGGAGCGATCTCGGCCCCGTCCAGCGTGTAGGTCAGCTTCACGAGCCACGGCAGCGCGGTGGCGGTGTCCATGGTGCCCTCATAGTAGAGCTTGCCATCCTGTGCCATGGTGGCGGTGACGGTGTCGCCGCTGTGCTCCAGCGGGTCGGTGGTGGTCATGTTGCGCACGGCGGTATAGCTGCCGTGGTCGGTGACGGTGTCCCCCGCCTGCACGGCAAAGCTGTTCACAGCGTACACGCCGGTCACGGTGCCGGACGCATCCAGATTGGCATAGATGACCTCTTCCTTGGCGGAGGCCGCAAGGGCCGGCAGCGCCGCCCCGGCCAGCAGGCAGCCTGCCAGCACCAGCGCCGATGCCCGGCGCACGATCTTCTGTTTCATCTCGTCAAGCCTCCTTCGGCTGTTTTTTCGGTTTGATGATGAGCGGGTCGGCCAGATACAGATAGCCCGGCAGAGCCAGCAGCACGATGGCCAGCGACACCAGACCGCCCACACCCAGGAAGTTGCCCAGCTGGCCCAGCAGCTGGTTGGTGGAGATGGCCCCCATCAGGAAGCCCACCACCGCCAGCGCACTGCCCGTGGTGATCACCGAGGTGGTCACGGTGGACACGGTGGCGGCAATGGCCTGTTTTTTGCCCAGCGTCTCGCGGAACTCCTGATACCGGTCCGAGAACAGGATGGCGTAGTCCACGGTGGCACCCAGCTGGATGGTGCTGATGATGAGGTAAGCAATGTAGAACACATGGCGGCCCCGGAAATACGGGATGGCCAGATTGATCCAGATGGCCGTCTCGATGCTCAGCACCAGAATGACCGGCAGCAGCAGCTGACGCTTCATGAGCAGCAGGATCAGGAACACCGCGCCGATGGCCAGCAGATTCACCTTGACCATGTCGGCGGTGATGGTATCCATCAGGTCGTAGGTGCTCACGCCCTGCCCGGCCAGATCATACGCATCCGGGTAATACTGCTGCACCGTGGCACGCACTTTTTCCACCAGTGCAAAGGCCGCGTCGCCCTCGGTGTCGGCGTTCACGGTGAGCACCATGCGGGTGTAGCCGCCGGACACCAGCAGTTTCAGGGTGTCCGGGGGCACGAACTCCGGCGGGATGGACGCGCCCGCGTTGTCCACATAGGACAGGATGCCCGTCACCTCCGGGATGGCGTGCAGCGCATCCGAAAGCTCGGCCTGGGTGGCGGTGTCGCCCTCCGGCACCAGCACCACCCAGGTATCGCTCTTGCCGAATGTCTCTTCGATGGCGGCGGTGTCGGCACCCAGACGGGTGTTGGTGCCGAACATATGGGCGGCACCGTAGTAGTATTCGTTGTTGTTGGAGGCCAGATAGCTGGGCACCATGATGACGGCCAGCGCCAGCGCCGCCGGCAGCATGATGCGGGACACAAACCGCCCGAACTTGTCAAAGCCGGGCAGCAGAGGCTTGTGGTGGGTCTTATCCATCCACGGGTAACACACCAGCGTCAGCGCCGGCATGAAGGTGAACACGGTGACAAGGCTCAGCACCACGCCCTTGGCCAGCGCAAGGCCCAGGTCCGGGCCGATCTGGAACTGCATGAGCACCAGCGCCAGAAAACCGATGACCGTGGTCAGGCCGCTGGACAGGATGGACCCGGTGGATTTGCACAGGGCCTCCACCATGCAGTCCTCCGCGCTGGCGTCCGGGCGCGCGGCCCGGCACTCGGCAAAGCGGTGGATGAGGAACACCGAGTAATCCAGCGACACGGCCAGCTGCAGGATGCTGCCGGCGGCGTTGGTCACAAAGGAAATGGTGCCGAACATCAGGTTGGTGCCGTTGTTGATGAGGATGGCCGCCCCCAGACCCGCCAGCACCAGCAGCGGCTCCACCCAGGAATCGGTGGTCAGGATCAGGATGAACAGCACATACACCACCGCAATGGCCGCGATCTTGGCCACCTCGGTAACGGTGGAATTGGTAGCCACAGCGGTGGACACCGCGGTCCCGGCCAGGGCATTGTCCTCCCCGATCAGGTCCTGGATGGCCGCCACAGCCTCCAGACGGTTCGCATCCTCCACCGTCACGGTGAACAGCGCGCAGTTGTCCTTATAATAGGTCTCCACCGTGGCGGTGTCCTGCATCTGCAGCGGCACGGTCACATCCAGGCTGTCGTCCAGCCAGGTCACGGCCTCCACGCCGTCGATGGCGGCAAGTTTTTCTTTGTAGTCCAGTGCCTCGGGCACCGTGACGTCCCGCACCATGACCCGCATGTTGGGGATGCCGCCGGTAAAGGCGCTGTTCATCTGCTCCAGTGCAATGGTGGAGGGTGAGTCCGGCGGCAGATAGTCGTTGATGTCGTAGTCCACCTGCACCGCCCGGGAAGCAAACACGCTCAGCACGGCGGCCAGCACGAACGCGGCCAGCACCGCTCTGCGCCGGTGCACGACGGCAGTATAGAATCGTTTCAGCAAAACAGGAAAACTCCTTTCCGGAAAAATCAAAACTGTTTATTATTCTAACAGGTCTGATAAAAATGGAAAAGAGATATTTTATGAATTTTCGCTTTTGGGCGTATTTTTTGCTCTTGACAAATAAATGGATTCTGCTATACTCTTTTTCGGTCATCGGAGGACCGTTTCCAACGTAATTTGGACGGGCCGGATAAGATGCCGTGCAGACAGCGCCCCGCCGGAGGCTTCCTTGCCGTAGTGAGGAAGAAGAGGAAGGCCGGGCGTGCACTCGCGGAGCTTATCCGGCCCGTTTTGTTTCCTGTCGAAAGGAGTTTTTCGTGTCCAAGCAAAAAATCCAACTGTCGGATCACTTTACCTACCCGCGCCTGCTGCGGTTCGTGCTGCCCGCCGTGGGCACCATGCTGTTCACCTCCATCTACGGCATCGTAGATGGCCTGTGCGTGTCCAACTTTGTGGGCAAAACAGCCTTTGCGGCGGTCAACCTGATCATGCCGCTGCCCCAGCTGCTGGCCACCATCGGCTTCATGCTGGGCACCGGCGGCAGCGCCATCGTGGGCATCACGCTGGGCGAGGGCGACCAGAAAAAGGCCGACCGCTACTTTACCATGTTCCTGCTGGCCGCTGCCATCTCCGTCTCGGTGCTGGCCGTGCTGGGGCTTGTGCTGCTGCGGCCCATTGCCATCCTGCTGGGTGCCAAGGGCGAGCTGCTGGACTACGCCGTGCGCTACGGCCGCATCCTGATGCTGTCGCTGCCCACCTTTGCGCTGCAGAACATGTTCCAGAGCTTCTTTGTCACCGCCGAAAAGCCGCACCTCGGCTTTTACTTCACGGTGGCTGCCGGCTGCACCAACATGGTGCTGGATGTGCTGATGGTGGGCGTCTGGGGCTGGGGCGTAGAGGGTGCCGCCATTGCCACCTTCCTCAGCCAGATCGTGGGCGGCCTGCTGCCGATCTTCTACTTCCTCGACCACAAGAATACCAGCCGCCTGCACCTGTGCAAAACGCAGCTGTACAGCAAGGTGCTGCTGGACGCCTGCATCAATGGCTCCTCCGAGCTGATGACCAACCTGTCCCTGTCGCTGGTGAACATCCTGTACAACTACCAGCTGCTGCGCTTTGCCGGGGAAAACGGCGTGGCCGCCTACGGCGTCATCATGTACGCCTGCTTCCTGTTCATTGCCGTGTATGTGGGCTACGCCTTCGGCAGTGCGCCCATCGTCAGCTTCCACTACGGTGCAGGCAACCGTGCCGAGGTGCACAACCTGTATGAAAAGAGCCTGCGGCTCATTGCGGTGGTGGCCGTCACCCTGACCGCCGCATCCATGGTCATCATCCCCTATGTGGCGCGGTTCTTCGTGGGCTACGACCCGGAGCTGCTGGCCCTGACCAGCCGGGCCTTCCGGCTGTTCGCCCTGAGCTTTGTCATCATGGGCTTCAACGTGTATGCCTCCTCCTTCTTCACCGCGCTGGGCGACGGCGTGACCAGTGCGCTGATCTCCTTCCTGCGCACGCTGGTGTTCCAGATCGCGGCGGTGCTCATCCTGCCCGCCATTCTGGGCATTGACGGCATCTGGCTGGCCGTGACCGCCGCCGAACTGGCTGCCCTGGCCGTGAGCGCGGCCATGTTCGTCACCAAAGACAAGGTATTCCATTACCGCAAGGCGTAACCTTCTCCCCTGCTTTTTGCGAAACGGCGAAAAGCAGGGGATTTTTTTGGTGATTCTGGCTCTGCCGCCGGGGCGAGAATCGTGCTAGAATGGGCATAGCTTTTATTCACCGTTTTGTGAGGAAGAACTATGACGTTATTTCTGACCAGCAGTCCCAGCGGCTGCCCCTTTGAGCCCGGCCCGGCCATACCCGTGCTGGACAAGCGCAATCATTTTCTGGAAAACCTGCGGGCCGTGTGGCCGGACCACCCGGTGCGGGGCCTTGCCATCGCGGCAGACCCCCACGCTTACGCCCAGAACGACGAGATGTGCCGGGTATTCCTGCAGAGCTTTGCGGACGCCCACCTGCCCCTGACCGAACTTGTGCCCTGCGACGCCCGCAATCAGGAAGAGATCGGCACCCTGCTGCCCCGCAGCGGCTTTGTGATGCTGTGCGGCGGCCATGTGCCCACCCAGAACCACTTTTTTGCCCAGCTGGGCCTGCCGGGGCTGTTCCACAATTACCACGGCATCGTGCTGGGCGTGAGCGCCGGCAGCATGAACGCCGCCCGGCTGGTGTATGCCGCCCCGGAGGAGCCGGGCGAAGCCGCCGACCCCGGCTACTGCCGCTGGCTGAACGGCCTCGGCCTGACCAAAACGCGCATCCTGCCCCACTACCAGTTCATCCGGGAGCACATCCTGGACGGACAGCGGATGGAGGACATTGCCCTGGCCGACAGCAGAAAACGGCATTTCCTCGCCCTGCCGGACGGCTCCTACCTGATGTGCTCCGACGGGCACGAAGCATTGTACGGCAAAGCCTGGTACTTTGCGGACGGCACCCTGGAGGAGATCAACGAGGACGAGGACGTTCTGCCGCTGCGATAAGCAAACAAAAAAAGAAGCACGCCGCAGCGTGCTTCTTTTTTGTTTCGGATGCTCTGGCGCACACCTCATTCCGCCGACAGGCGGACAAAGGGCGCAATGGCGTTGGCGTCGCCATGGCGCACGATGGAATAGGTGATGTCGCAGTAGGGCTGGATGGCGGTGCTCTTTTCTACCGTGGAGATGAGCAGCACCTGCAGCTGCAGACGGCGGAACAGCTCCATCATGGGGCGGATGCGGTCGCTGGTCATCTTGCTGAAAGCCTCGTCCAGCAGCACCAGACGGATGCTGTTCTCGCTCTTCTGGTAGATCTGCAGCAGGGATGCGCAGATGGCCACATAGAAGGGTGCCTGATTCTCGCCGCCGGAGGAGTCGCGGCTGACGCGGGACAGGTATGCCTGCTGGCCGGTGACCCGGTTGGTCACCTTGATGTCGTAATCCAGATAGGTGCGGTAGTCCACATAATCCGACAGGGTGGTGGTGCCGGTGCGGCCCTCCTGCCGGGCACGGGTGTTCTCGTCCACATCCGCCATGATCTTTTCCATCAGCGCATCCACCTGCCGCTCGTAGGCAGGGTCGGCGGTGGCGGCAAGGTTGTCCAGCGAGTCGCCCTCGGTCATCTGCTGGTTGCCCTTGTCCACGATGACCTGATAGAACGCAGCCAGCTGCGGGTCACGGCTGGGCTCCAGCTCAAAGCGGTAGACTTCTTCGCCGTAGGTCAGCTGTTCCATCACCTTGTTCAGCTCCCGGAACTGCCGCCGGGCATTGAAGATGTCGTCCTTCATGCGGAACAGGATGTCCTTGCGGAAGCGGTCCTTGCAGTCGCGCTGGGCCTGCTCCAGACGGGCGGCGTAGCGTTCCAGGTCGATGCGCACAAGGCTCTCGTGCTGGGCACGGTACTGGTCCAGCCCCGCCAGACCCAGCGGGTAATCACAGACGTAGTGCTCGTTGTAGGCCTTCTGGGCGGGTTCCAGCGTGCCGGTGAGGTAGGCCGTCAGGGCATCGTCCAGCCGGGCCTGTGCCTTTTCGGCGGCCTGTGCGGCGGCCGCGGGCTTGTCGGCCGGAGCAAGGGCCTGCATCCGGGTGCGGGCCAGCGGCTCCAGCAGCGGATGGGCCGCAAAGAACTTCCGGGCCGCGTCGGCGCTCTGCTGTGCCGTCTCCCCGGCCTTTTTCTGTTCGGCTTCGCAGGAAGCGATCTGCTTTTCGCACACGCGGATGTCGCCGCCCACCTGCTCCACAGCAGTGCGGGCGGCTTCCCAGGCGGCTTCCCGCGTTCCTTCCTCGCGGTACATCTCCTGCAGCAGGGGGTTCTCGCGGTATTCGGCCAACTTGCCCTCCTGTTCGGCCACCGCATTCCGGGCTTTTTCGGCGGCGGTGCGGGCCTCCCACAGGCCGGCCAGCTGCTGCGGCGCGGTGCCGCGCTGGAAGTTCTGGTACTGGTCGTAGGCGGTTTTCAGGTTCTGCTCGGCCTGGGCGGCGGTGCGGGTGCGCTCGGCCAGAGCTTCCAGCTCTTCGGCCAGTGCCCCGGCGCGGGCGCGGCGGGCTTCCAGGCCGATATAACGCTGCGGGGTGCGCAGGCGCTCCAGCCGGAAGGGATGGTGCCGCAGCAGGTCGCGGGTGGCGCTGTCCGGGTACTGTTCCAGTGTTTCAGGGGTGTCGCAGCAGACGATGCGCCGCAGGATGGTGTCGGCGTACTGGGCCGCCAGCGGGTTTTCGCTGGTGACCTGTGCCGCCAGACTGTCCGCCGGGGCAGTCTCGGCATGGCGGTTGGCCTTGCGGATGCCCGGCGTGTCCAGCAGGCTGATGGGCCCCACCTTGTCCTTCAGGGCCACAAAGGCGCTCTTGGCGGCCTCGTAATGGGCGGGCGGCACAAGGATGTCGAACCGGCGGTCGCCCAGGCAGGCTTCCACGCAGTCCTGCCAGCTCTCGTCCGCCACGGCCAGCAGCTCACAGAAGATCTTGGCGTCCGGCTGCATGCCGCGGCTCTTCAACTCCGCGTTCACGGCATCCCGCACACGGGTGGCGGCATCGCCGTGGGGGTACACCCACTTGCCGCCGGACACGGCGTCCAGCTCGGCGCGCTTGTCCGCCTGCTCTTTGCGCAGGGCGGCGGTGTTCTGCCGGGCCGCAAAGTAGGCTTCTTCCAGCGGTTTTTCCTGCGCGGCAAGCCAGTCGGTGAGCTGCGGCAGGGTGTCGGCGGTGAGGTTTTCCAGCTTCCAGCCGGAAGCAAACCCGCTGCGGCGCAGGGCCGTGAGCAGGGCTTCGGCCTTGGATGCGGCATCCTCGGCCTGCGCGGCTTTGCGGGCGGCGGCATCCTGCGCCGTCTTGCGGCGGGACAGTTCTTCCTCCATGGCATCCAGTGCCCGGCCCTCGCCGCTGGCACCGGCTGCGCTGTGGGCGGCAAGGTAGGCGCGGCGGGCTTCCGCCTCCGCGTTCTTGGCCTCGGCATAGCGGGCGTTCAGGGCCTCCAGCTGGCGGTGTCCGGCGTCCAGATGGCCCTGCCACACGTCCTGTTCCCCGCCGTCGGCAGCAGCACGGGCCAACAGGGCCGCGCCCCGGTTCACAAGGGCTTCGGTCTGCTTTCCGGCGGCTTCGCGGCCATCGTTCACGATCTCTTCCAGTGCATCGGCGCGGGTCTGGGCTTCGGCCAGCACAGCGTGCAGGTTTTCCAGCTCCAGCCGGTCGCCCTGCAGTGCTTCCAGATCCAGCTCCGGCTGCGGCAGGATGTACTGGTACAAAAATTCCCGGAAGTTGGGGATCTCGTCCATGCTGGTGCCCATCTGGAACACTTCGTTGAACTTTTTGCCCAGCGGGCTGGACGCCCGCCCGATGCCCAGCGCCCGGCAGATGCGGTCACGGGCTTCGCTGGGGCTGCGGGTGTAGGAGAGTCGGCCGACGGCGGGCTTGAAGTCCTCCTTGGCGCTGGGGGCACCGGTACGCGGGTCGATGAAGGGCAGCTGTTCCAGCGTGCAGCCGTCCTCGGAGAGGTACCAGGTCTGGTCGCCGGGGTGCAGCTCCTGCATGGGGCCTTCCGACTCCACCCGCACCGCGATGACAAAGGGGGTGCGCTTGAGACTGTCGTAGAACTCCGCGCCAATGTAGGCCACGGTATGGCCGGGGCGGCGGTAAGCGTTTTCCCCGCGCTGCTTCGCGTGGACCGAGCCCTGCAGGGTGCGGCCGCTCTTCTTATTGCCCAGGGCATTGAAGTTGCGGTTGGTGGTCAGGCAGTAGCGGATGGCATCCAGAATGGTGGTCTTACCCACGGCGTTCACGCCGATCATATAGGTCAGGCGGGCGCAGTCAAAGGTGACGTTTTCAAAGTTGTGCCAGTTGATGAGTTTCAGGCGCTTGAGTTCGATCATTCTTCTGCCTCCCCTGCGGCGGTGTCGGCCCCTTCCGGCCGTTCATACAGTCCCAGCTCGGTGCGGGTGCGGGCGCTCTCTGCCGCTGCGTCGGCAAGGTCGGCATCCGGCAGGGCCAGCAGCACGGTCGGGAACACCTCGATGCGGCTGTCCAGCCCGGAGAGCCGGCCCACCGGTCGGGCCAGATTGTACCGGCGCAGGGTGCGCATCAGCCTTTCCAGCGTCTGCTGGTCCAGCCTGCGGGGCAGGTTCATCTTCTGCAGCTCGGTCTGCACCTCTTCCACGGTCACCAGCACCTGATCGGCGCTGGCTGCAAGGCTCTCCCGCTTTTGCAGGTAGAGCAGCCGCAGCACCAGCAGCAGGATGCTCTCGTATTTCAGCAGCCGGGCCTGGCTGCCCTCGTGCTCGTTGACCAGGGCCGCCGCCTGCAGCGGGGCCGGGTACAGCAGCACAGCGTAGCCCAGCGGTTTGAACACCGCCCGCACCTCGGGCAGATGATCCTGCACATAGAGATATTTTGCCCGCTGATCCTCCACGCTGCCCAGCACGAAGCAGTGGTTGAGCAGGTAGTTTGCGGTCTCTTCCAGCATGTTAATCGTTGCCATCGTTTTCCTCCTTGCGGCGGGTCAGGACAAAGTCCTCGAACCGGAAGCCGCCGCGCTCCACCCAGTTGCCCGTGAGCCGGATGTCATAGTTCCGGTGCGGCGACTGGGAATAGGTATGCAGGCCGATGATGCGGGCAAAATCGCCCGGATATTCCTCCGCCAGGGTGGATGCTTCCACCTGCGGGCGGGCAGCCAGTGCCTGCTGCGCCAGCAGGGCCACGTTCTCTTCGGTGACAGCCAGCCGGGCGTAGTCCAACAGCAATTGCTGCTCTTTGCGCAGCTGATCCGGGTCCAGCGTTTCCGCCTGCACCGGGGCCAGCGGGGCCGCCGTGCGGGGCGCGGCCGGCGGGTACAGGAACTTTTCGCCAAAGGCAGCCGCCGGGTACAGATGCAGATGGGCGGCCACCGGGCCGTCATCCGGCTCAAAGAGCTGGTCCGGGGTACGGATGTCCTCGGCGTAGCGGCGCAGCAGGGCCGTGACGCTGCCCTGAGACGAGCGGTCGCTCAGCAGCAAAAACTGTGCCCGCTGCACGGCTCGCTTGCGGTAGCGGATGTGGCTGGCGTCGATCTCCCGGATGAGGTTGCTCATCTCTTCCAGCGCGTCCCGCTGCTGCTGGATGAGGGCCCGCACACGGGGCGCGGCCTCGCCGGGGGCGCAGCGCTCCACACGGGCGTAATCCAGTGCCAATTGGGGCAGATACGTTTCCTCGCAGGCATCCAGCCCTTCCTCCAGATAGGCGCGGTAATTGAACAGGTTGTCGCTGGTCTTGAAGCGATGGTAAGCCGCCGCCACCACCTTTTCTTCGTACTGGTCAAACAGCTCCAGCACCTCCTGCGGGGTGCGGTTGCGGGTGAGCCGGTCGATGTAGTGGCCGATGGACGCATTGAGCGCCCGCAGGGATTTGTTCAGCGCTTCCAGATCGGAAGCCACCTCCCGCAGCACATTCTCGTAGGGGTTCTTCTCTTCCCCCACGCCCTGCAGCAGCTGCCAGGCCTTGTACAGCTTGCCGGTGTAGGTGACCACACGGGGATTCAGGATCTCTTCCAGCGCGTCCAGCAGCGGGGCCACCTCCGGCACAAAGGCCAGGGTCGGCTCGCTCTCGTAACTGCCGGGCTGCTCTTCCAGCCAGCCGGTGCGGCGCAGCCGCAGCAGAAAGCCCAGCGCCAGCGTATGGGGGTCGCGGGTGGGCTGTTCCTCCTCATCCCCGGCACCGTCTGCGTCCAGCGTCAGGGGCTTTGCCAGTGCCGCAAAATAATCCTCCGCGCGGGAGACGGCCTCCGCACGGGAAATGCTGTAGTCGGCCGTATGGCGGCATTCTTCCCACAGCAGGAGCAGCAGCTCCGCATAAAACGCCCGGTTCGGCCCCGCCAATGGGCGGAACAGCCGTGGGCTGACCAGTTCAAACAGCTGCATGGAACGTTCCTTTCTGTTCACATCAGAATACGGTTTTATTGTACCACACGCGGCAGAGTTTGTCACAAAAAGGCGCAAAAAAGCCCCGGGAGCGGGTGCTCTCCGGGGCAGGAAGATCCGGGTTTATTTTGCGGCCATCTCGGCAGCCGCCGCGGTGCAGCGCCCCGTCATCGGTTTACCCCCTCCGGAGCCGGGTGCACCATGCCCGGAACACCCTGTTCTGCGCCCATGGAAGGAGGATGCGCAGTTTTTTTCAGATTTCGTGCCGGAACTTTTAAAAATTACACAGTTCTACCATTTTTTCATGCTAAAATGAGGTCGTAAAAATAACAGGCAAAGGATGATCTCCCCATGCAGCACTGTCCCGCCCGGGCAGCCCGGCAGCTGGCGGCAGCAGCACTTGCGCTGGTGCTGCTGCTTGCTCTTGCCGCGCCCCGCGCCCACGCCGCCGCCTTACAGGAAAAACACGGCATCCGGCTGCTGACTTTTGACCACAGCCAGATCCTTTCCATCGGCAACCAGACCTCCGGCAAATGCAGCTGGTATGCACTGCGCTACGCCCGCACCATTCTGGACGGGCGGGTGTGCTCCGGCAGCGGCATGTGGTCCAACGGTGCCGTGTGGTCCGCCGGCGGCTACACCGGGTATTCCGGGGACCTGTCCGCCTGCCTGCATACCATTTACAACGAGCTCTCGGCCGGACGGCCGGTGATCGTGCACCTGAAAAACACCACGGTGAGCGGTGTGAACAAACACGCCAACCGCACCTCTACTTACGAGTATCACCTGTCCGGCTCCGGCTGGACCCAGGTGAACTACCCGCACATTGCCACCAGCGACACCTATGGGCACTGGGTCTGTGTGGTGGGCATAAGCCCCACGGCAGACCCCGATAACCTGAAGGAAAGCGACTTCTACGCGCTGGACCCGGCCCGTGTTTCGGCCAACGGAACGCTGGCGCTGACCCGGCTGCTGGACGGCACCATCTGGACTGCCAACTCTCCCCTCAAAATTGCAGGCTGAAGATAGAAAGAGCAAAACGGCGGACGCGCTTGCGTCCGCCGTTTTTGCATGCATCTGTGATTCAGTAGCCGCGCACCGAGAAGCCCCGTTCCCAGGGGTCGGGCGGCAGGTCCTTCTGCCGGATGTCGGTGATGCGCACATAGTCGCTGCGCTGGATCATGGCGAACAATTCCGGGAACTTGTCCGGGTCGCCCTGCACCTCCAGCGTCACGCTGCCGTCGTCCTCGTTTTCCACCCAGCCGGTCAGCTCCAGCGCCTGGGCCGCGTAGCGCGCCCGGTAGCGGAAGCCCACCCCCTGCACCTGCCCAGAGATGGAAAAGTGCCGCCGCACCGTGCCTTCCGGCAAAACCGGCGGGGTGCGGTCCTTCTGTTTCAGAAAATCAAACATCGCAACCTCTTGGGGAATGATGGATCGCACTGCGTGCAATATGATGTGCTGCGCACCGCGCGGTGCATCATTCTTACAATTCCTGATAGGCCGTCATCAATGCGGGGATGAACTGCTTTTTGCGGCTCACCACGCCGGGCAGCGTCCAGCTGCCGTCCTCTGCCGGGTGGGTGTCGAACCCGTCGGCCAGCACCTCAGCGGCATAGCGTCCGTCGCTGATGACCACGCTCTCCTCCTTGGGCACGTCGGTGAGCAGCATGTAGATGTCCTCCACATTCTGCTTGTTGCGGGCCTCTTCCAGATAGGGGCGCAGCAGATTTTCGGCGGCCAGCAGGTTCTTGCGGGTCATGTAGCTGCCCTGCGCCACACCAAAGCGGATGTCGCCGCACATGAACACCTTGAAGTCCTGCAGGAACACCTCTTCGGCGGTCTTGCCGTCCAGCTTTTCACCGGCCTCAAACATCTCGTTGGCAAACTCGTCGATGTCCACCCCGGCAATGCCGGACAGACGGTTGGCCGCGTTCACATCCACCGGCGTGCAGGTGGGGCTGCGGAAAACCAGTGTGTCGGACAGGATAGCCGCCAGCAGCAGGCCTGCGGTCTGGGGCGGGATCTCCACGTCGTTCTCGTCGTACATCTGGGTGATGATGGTGGCCGTGCAGCCCACCGGCTGGTTGCGGAAGTACACCGGGCCGCTGGTCTCCAGGCTGCCGATGCGGTGGTGGTCGATGATCTCCAGGATCTCGGCCTGGTCAAAGCCCTCCACGGCCTGGGTGGCCTCGTTGTGGTCCACCAGGATGATGCGGCGTTTTTGCAGATTGATGATGTTCCGGCGGCTGACCATGCCGCAGTATTTGCCGTCCTCGTCCAGGATGGGGAAATAGCGGTGGCGCACCTTGGCCATCACGCGGGTGACGTCTGCCACCGGGGTGACGAGGGTGAACTTCATGATATCGCTGCGGGTCATATAGTAGGAGATGGGAGCGCACTGGCTGATCAGCTTACCGGCGGCGTAGGTGTCCACCGGGGCCGACATGATGGCCACGCCCATTTCCTCGGCAATGCGCTGGATGGTGTGGCCCACCTTGGAGCCGTTGCAGATGATGAGCAGCGACGCTTCTTTTTCAATGGCGCACAGCTGGCTTTCGTAGCGGTTGGTCAGGATGACGATGTCCCCTTTTTCCATGCTGTTTTCCAGCATTTCCGGGGTGGCGGTGCCAATGCGGATGTGGCCGGTGGTGCACACAGCGTCCTGGCTGCCCACCACCATGGTGCCGCCCAGCGTTTCCAGAATATTGCGGTAGGTGGTCTGGCTCTTGGCCAGGATGCCGGTGTCGAACACGTCCATATTGGCGGTGGCGATGTCCTTGACCGTGATCACGCCCTCCAGCTCGTTGTCCGGGCTGGTGACCGGCAGGGTGTCGATCTGCTTGTCGCGCATGATCTCCCATGCTTTGCGCAGGCTGGTGGTGCCGGGGATGCCGGGCATCTCGCGGTAATCCACATCGCGGATCTTGGGGTTCACGTCGGTGCACATGCGCGGCGGCTTGACCCCGAACTTTTTGAGCACGAATTCGGTCTCCTGGTTCATCTTGCCGGCGCGGCGGGCCTCGCAGACAAGATCGCTGGTCTTGTTTTTCAGCTCTGCATAGGCAATGGCCGAGCAGATGGAGTCGGTGTCCGGGTTGCGGTGCCCGATGACCACGACTTTATGGG
>OGIE01001383.1_pt1 | contig 34085 bp, 33 predicted proteins | sample 1571581 | NCBI WGS metagenome assembly OGIE01 (sample SAMEA2582021, study PRJEB24529) | metagenome | biome: Human gut stool | place: China | collected 2011 | reverse complement strand
ATTTCAAATTAGTTGGAGAAAATGATTTCACATCTGGCAAAATGGATTTCAAATCATCACTCACCGTTTTATAGAATCCCATTCCATATCCGAACTGTTCACTCATAGATGAAATACCCTTACCAAGCTTCCAATAAAACCTTAGCATCTCATCATTTATCTTCATAGAAGCTCTGATTTGGCTTTTTCTAAAATCAGTAGATATTCCGGTAATCCACTCTTTATATTCATTATCAGCCTTAATCAATTCACTCATATATAACCCTTTCTAATGTGTCAGTTCGACAACTTCCGAGTTGTCGCTGAGTTTCAATCTCACCGAAAGATTGGAAGTTATCTATTTGCATAATCAATCAAAATCTTTTTACAACTACTACAACGATAAGCTTCACAATGAGGGATTCCTCCTGAACTTTTACTCAATTCCAAATCGTCCGATTTTTTTGTATGAAAAACTTTTGTCTGATTATCAATTGTAAAAGTAATGTCTCGTGAGCTCATCAGGTATCCTCTCATCATTTCTTCACCACGATATGGACATTTCATGCTGATTTACCCCCCTATAAATACTAGTTTTTATATATTTGATTGTAAAATAGATGTCTGCTGTTTGCATTGTATATTTATAAACTCATTTCCCATGGGTACACAATTCCGAAAAGGGAGTTATTTTACAAATCTAAAGAGTGTTTTTTGTGAAAAATCATGCATAATTTCATTTGTCTAAAAAGGATATATTCACCAAAACATTAATCTAACATTAATCTTTTCGTAAATGAATCATCCCACGCTCCAGTGATTTCAAGATAAGCCTGCAGATATTCGACATTTTCGCCATTGATCTTGCAGTTTAAGAGGTGACGAGTAATTAAATAACCGGTAGTGGTATGGCGCTGTACTTCAGCTACGATCTTTGGCGCTTCAAGTCCGGAATAATCATTTTCAATCATGGCTTTGACGGGAAAACTGATGTAGCGGCTGCCGGGTCTGTTTTCCCATATGAGATCCGAGCGGGAATAAGAACTGTTTTCAGATACAATGAGTCCTTTACGTCCAGAAATTTCTGAGTTGGTATCCTTACACCAGACGTAGTATGAAGGATCGGATACGTATTGCCGGATCCGTTCTTTTTCACGGAAATCCCATGAGATGACGTGATGAAAGTCCGGAGTCTCAAGGATAAAGGGATTGACGAGCAGTCTCAGCAACCGATAATAGTTCCTCTTCAGACTTTGCGATCTTAGCAGCATCTGCTGATATTCTTCAATCTTTTTGTTGAGTTCCCGTTCCTGATTTTCCAGGAACTGATCATATTCAGATAATTCCAGAGAAGAAAATGCACGGATGTCTTTAACCGGTACTCCAAGGTTCCGATAATACAGGATATCGGCTATGTCGATTAAATCTGTATTGGTATAGGTTCGGTAGTGATTGCTCTTTTTGCTGACATGAAAGAGGTTCTCCTTTTCCCAAAAACGAAGAGTTGAAGGGGTAATGTTCAATATTTCGGATATTTCTCCGATGGTAAGATTTTTTTTGCCCATTTTTAGAACTCCGGTGAATGTGGATAATGATCAAAAAGCAACTGTTATTATTATAACAATTTCACACTTGACATTCAAGTAACTTTAAGGATTTAAATATAAGAAAAGGCAATGCTGAAGGGACTGAATGTGTATTATAGTGTGGTGCTGCAAGGTGATGGATAAGCATTCAGAAAACATGCAGTGTTGCTACAAAGATTATAAACTAAGGAGGTACTTATGAGAACTTTAAAGGAAAGGATCAAAAACTTTAAGATGCCGCATACATATGTGATACTTGTCACTATTATGTTCATCGTGCTGATTCTTACACACATCATTCCTGCCGGATCTTATGAGCGTGTAGAGGATGCGGTTACAGGAAAGATGGTCGTTGTGCCTGACTCTTACGCGTATGTAGACACTCAGGCGCCGGGGCTGTTTGGTCTGTTTCAGGCTCTGGAAGCTGGTTATGTGGACGCTGCTGATATTATGTTCCTCATTATTTTTGCGTATGGTTTTGTTTATGTTTTAACCAAAAATGGAACGATGGATGCTGCGCTTGGAACTTTAGTACGGAAGATTGGCAATTGTGTCCAGCTATTGATTCCGATCACAATGCTGATTCTTGGTTTAATGGCATCTACCATGGGTATTTATGAGGAAGTCTATGGACTGTTTCCGGTTTTCGTAGGAATCTTTGTTGCCCTGGGTTATGATGCTGTCGTAGGCGGCGCAGTTATCTTTTTAGGCGTATCGATCGGATATGCCGCAGGCACCACGAATCCTTATACCATCGCTATTGCACAGGATATTGCAGGTGTTGAACTTTACTCAGGCATGGGATTCCGTTGGCTTATTTTTGTTGTCACAGAGATCATTGCCATTGCTTATGTGATGTACTATGCCCGCAAAGTCAAAAAAAATCCGACAAAGTCTGTGGTTTATGGCACTGAGCTGGATGCAGTCAAGGCAAAATCCCTGGATGAATTACAGACTGCATCCATGAATATCCGTCAGGGATTATGTTTAGTCCTTTTCTTTGGAGTCATTATATTTTTATTCTATGCTATTTTGAACCTGGGCTGGTATGTAGATGAAATATCAGCATTTTTCTTAATGGCAATGGTGGTTGCAGGTATTATCAGCGGTTATTCTGCAACTGAGATCTGTAAGACATTTATTGAGTCTACTAAGAGCATGGTTTCTTCTATGTTAATTGTCGGATTTACCAGAGGAATCTTGATTTTAATGAAAGAGGGCATGATCACAGATACGATTGTATACGGCCTGGTGAGCCTGCTTAAAAATACAAGTACATACCTCTCTGCCTACGGAATGATCATAATTGAGAACATTGTAAAACTCTTTATCAATGGTTCAACAAGTGCGGCAACGATTACAATGCCGATTTTGGCACCAACAGCCGAACTGGTTGGTATGAGCCGTTCAATTGCCGTATTGGCATACCAGTTGGGACACAGCTTCGCAGATATATTCTGGCCGACTTCCTGTGCTCTTTGTTGTGGTCTGATGGGAGTGCCGATTAACAAATGGTATAAATTTATTACTCCGTTGTTTGGCATCCTGTTTATTATGGAGTTTGTATTTATGACGGCGGCTGTAATGATTGGTTATTAGCAGATCCCATATATCCCATATATAGGAATAAAAAATATTATATTTAGAGGTAGCACTGATGCTTATTAAAAACGGATATTTGTTTACTACTTGTACAAATGATTTTGAAAAATTGGATATTCGTATCGAAAATACGAAAATAACGGAAGTGGATTTCAATATTTCTCCAAAAGAAAATGAAGAAGTGATAGATGCGGCGGGAAAATATATAACGCCAGGTTTCATTGATGCTCACAGTCATATTTGTATCAGCGAAGAAGGTATGGGAGAAGTGGGTGATGATTGTTGCGATTACTCGGATGCGATTACCCCTCAGTTAGAAGTGCTGGACGGTCTGTATCCTTTTGACAGAGCGGTGGAACGATCTGTCCGGGCAGGAGTAACCTGTGCCTGTGTTTGTCCGGGCAGTGATGGTGTTATCGGAGGTGTTGCTTCGGTTATCCGGTTAACGGGTAAGATTGCAGATGAGATGATCGTGACCCGCAAGGCTGCTGTGAAAGGCAGCCTTGGAGAAAACCCGAAGGCAGCTAAGCATGGATTCGCCTCACGTATGGGCACTGCTTATCACTTACGTAAGTGTCTGGAAGATACGAAGGAATATCTTTTTGAGAAGGAAGAAGCGGAAAAGAATGGTGATCATTTCCGATGCGATCCCGGCAAGGAAAATATGGCTATGGTTCTGAGGAAAGAAATACCGTTGCATATTCACGCTCACCGTTCGGATGATATCTGTACAGCGATCCGTATTGCCAAGGAGTACGATATCAGGATCGTTATAGTTCATTGCACGGATGGGATCGACATTGCTGAACATATAGCAGCCAGCGGTTTTCCTGCGATTGTCGGTCCAAGCATGAACCCGTGCAGCAAGCAGGAGGTTTGGAATAAGAGCTTTGAGACTGCCGGCATCCTCAATAGGGCAGGTGTTAAAGTCTGCATCACAGCCGATCATGATGTAACACCGTTGTATTATTTGCCTATTTATGCTGCTATGGCTGTTCGCTTTGGCATGGATGATGCGGAAGCATTGCGCGCAGTAACATCATATCCTGCAGAGATTTTGGGTATCGATGATCGAAAAGGTGCGCTTGTCAGCGGAAAAGATGCGGATCTCGTTATCTGGAGTCATCATCCATTTGATATTCATGCGAAAGCAGAACATGTTTTTATTGAAGGAAAACAGGAATGTTAAAAAAGCAAAAGAACTTGACTGAAAAGTGTAAAAAGTCATTTATCGGGTGGAAATTACCTCATACATATGTAATTTTAACGATTATTTTACTGGTTGTAGTAGGATTGACGTATATCATTCCCGGAGGAGAATATGATCGGGTCATTGATCCTGCGAATGGAAAAACGATCGTATTACCTGACAGTTTCCATTTTGTTGAAGGAAACCGCCCAGACTTCTTTGATATTTTTCTTTCGGTGTCTCGTGGCTATGTAAGTGCTGCAGATATCTTGTTTCTTATTGTTTTTGCATATGGCTTTGTTTATGTATTGAAAGACAACGGCACACTGGATGCTGCGGTGTCTGCGCTGCTTAAATTGATGGGGAAACGTACCGAATTGTTGATACCTGTAGGAATGCTGTTGTTTGGCATGCTCGGATCAACATTGGGTATATTTGAAGAAACCTATGGTCTTGTGCCGTTGTTTGCAAGCATAATGCTAGCGTTAGGCTATGACAATCTTGTAGGAGGTGCCGTCGTTTATATTGGCGTAGCTACCGGATTTGCGGCAGCTATGACAAACCCGTTTTCAGTAGGAATTGCCCAGACCATCGCTGATGTACCGCTGAATTCCGGCGTTGCCTATCGCGCCGTGATTTTTGCAGTATTTGAAATGGTATCTATTTGGTATATGATGCGCTATGCCAGAAAAGTAAAACAGAATCCTGAACTTTCAGTTTTATATGGCTGTGATGAAGTGGAACAATCGGACAAAAAGCAGTATGATAAAGAGGTGAACTTTACATTTCGCCGCAAATTGTGTACGATTTTGTTTTTTGCTACGATAGGGATCCTGCTTTACGGAACGAGCATGCTTGGATGGTATATCGATGAGATATCTTCACTATTTTTAGCAATGATGGTAGTGGCGGGAGTCGTGGGAGGAAGCAGTCTGAATGAGATCTGTCTTACTTTTATTGAGTCAACTAAGAGCGTAGTATCCTCGATCCTTGTGATTGGATTTACCCGGGGTATTCTTATTGTCATGAAAGAAGCACTTATTTCCGATACAATAGTTTACTACCTTTCTTCTCTTCTGGATATCGGGAATCCCGTCATTTCTGCTATTGGAATGTTGTTTTTGCAGAGCATCATTAATATTTTCATTAATGGTTCTTCCAGTCAGGCTACGATCACTATGCCAATTATGGCACCTGTAGCTGATATTGTAGGCGTAAGCCGCCAGACAGCGGTATTGGCATATTGTTTTGGTGACGGCTTTTCGGACATGTTCTGGCCAACGAACTGTTCATTGGAATGCGGTCTGATGGGAATCCCGCTTGAGCGATGGTATAAATTTATTACACCTCTGTTTTTGATCATGACGATCCTGCAGGTGTTTTTTATAGCATTGTCGGTTTACGTTTATTGATGTTCCCTGTGCACAGGCGGGCAGGGAAAGCTCCGGGCTGTTTAACCGCCTGATATCTTTTTTATAGTAGTAAATTATCTGAACAAAACCGCCTTTTTTTAGCGGAATCTTAACCTCTCAAAACATACTTTTCTCACAATTCCCATGTTATACTAAACATAATTCGCCGGTTACAGGATCGTGGCGCTGCAAGCCCACAGATCCTGTAACGGCATCCCCTGTTCGTGAAATACCTGGCGGAGAGAACACGAATGTGGAAAGAAACCAAGTAACAGGGCGGATTTTGAGAGAATGGGAATGTCCGCCTCAAAAAGACAGGAGAGTGGAATATTGGGAATGACAAAAAAACTGCGGGAGAAGTGGAATGAGGCGCTGCAGGCGGTACTGCCGATCATCGCGATCGTGCTGGTGCTCTGCTTTGTGATCGCGCCCATCTCCTCCAGCATCCTGCTCTGTTTCCTTTTGGGAGCAGTCCTTTTGCTTGCGGGAATGATGCTTTTTACACTTGGCGCAGAGCTTGCCATGTCACCGATGGGCGAGCGAGTGGGAACGTGCCTGACGAAGAGCCGGAAGCTTCCGGTGGTGATCGGGCTGTCCTTTCTCCTAGGCTTCATCATTACGATCTCGGAGCCGGATCTTCAGGTTCTGGCGAATCAGGTTCCGGCTGTGCCGAACATGACGCTGATCTTGTCCGTAGCATGCGGAGTCGGCGCATTTCTTGTCGTGGCACTGCTGCGAATGTTGTTCTCCGTGGCACTTCCGCCGTTGCTGCTTGCTTTTTACGGCGTGGTGTTTGTACTGGCGATGTTCGTGCCGAAGGATTTTTTAAGCGTGGCCTTTGACTCCGGCGGCGTTACGACGGGACCGATGACGGTGCCGTTTATCATGGCACTCGGTGTCGGAATCTCTGCAACGCGAAGCGACCGCCACGCGGCGGACGACAGCTTCGGTCTCGTGGCGCTCTGCTCCATCGGACCGATTCTCGCAGTCATGATCTTAAGCATGATCTTCAAGGCGGACAGCAGCTCCTACACACCGCCGGTGATTCCGGAGATCGGTGATTCAAAAGAACTGTTCCTGCTCTTTGCAAGGGAACTTCCGGCCTACATGAAGGAGATTGCGGTCTCCTTACTGCCTATTATCTTATTTTTTATGATTTTCCAGATTTTCATGTTAAAATTAACAACAAGAAAATTAAAGAAGATCGCGATCGGTCTTGCCTATACATACGCGGGGCTGGTACTTTTTCTTACGGGAGTGAACGTGGGCTTCATGCCGGCGGGAAATTATCTCGGACAGGTGCTTGCGAAGTCCGCCCACCCGCTGTTCCTTGTTCCCATCGCAATGATCATGGGATACTTCATCGTAAAGGCAGAGCCGGCCGTGTACGTTCTCAATAAACAGGTTGAGGAGATCACGGACGGAGCGATCTCCTCGAAGGCCATGGGAATGGGACTTTCCCTGGGCGTTGCGGTTTCTCTCGGACTTGCGATGGTGCGGGTACTCACAGGAATCTCGATCCTGTGGTTTCTCATTCCGGGATACGCGATCGCACTGGGAATCTCGTTTTTTGTGCCGAAGATCTATACAGCGATCGCCTTCGACTCCGGCGGCGTGGCATCGGGACCGATGACGGCAGCGTTTCTGCTTCCGATGGCACAGGGAGCCTGCTCCGCTCTTGGAGGAAACATCGTCACAGATGCTTTCGGTGTGGTCGCAATGGTTGCCATGACACCGCTTATCACGATCCAGGTCATGGGGCTAACTTCGAGAATAAGATCGAAGCGCGGAGCGCAGGAAGGAATGTCCGCAGCTCATGGACAGTCCGGGGCATACGCGGCGTTTGAGCTGCTGGATGATGACGCGATTATTGAATTGTAGGAGGTTTTATGAGCGAATTATACTTGATGGCGACGATCAGCGACCGGAACCAGAGCCGGAGATTCCTCGCCTTCTATAAAGAATATGGGATTTCCGTCACATTCCTGACGTTAGGCCGGGGAACCGCGGCGTCGGAGGTGTTGGATGCCTTCGGGTTAGAGGCATCGGAAAAGGCCGTCCAGTTTGCGGTAGTGACGGCGTCGGAATGGAAAAAGGTAAAAAAGGGACTGGAACAGGAGATCAAGATCGATATTCCTGGAACGGGGATCGCCTTTGTGACTCCCCTGAGCAGCATCGGCGGAAAGCGGCAGCTTCGCTTTTTGACCGAGGACCGTGGATTTGAGAAAGAGGAGGAAAGCAGCTTGAAAGGAACAGACTACGAGCTTCTTGTAGTGATCGCAAATCAGGGCTATACGGATGTGATCATGGACGCGGCGCGAAAGGCCAATGCTACCGGAGGAACCGTGATCCATGCGAAGGGAACGGGAATGGAGAAGGCAGAAAAATTTTTAGGCGTTTCCCTTGCTCAGGAGAAAGAGATGATCTTTATGGTCACGAAGACAAAGGATAAAAACGGCATCATGCAGAGCATCATGAAGGAATCCGGGATCGGAAGCAAGGCGGGGGCGATCGTCTTCTCTCTTCCGGTGACGGAGACGGCGGGGATGCGTCTGATCGAGAAGAATGAGGACGATTAAGCTCTGTTACGCTGACCGCAGCGGATCATAGGCCTGAACGAACGGAACAGCTGCCGTTAAAAAAGAAAAGCCGTTCTGATACCGAATTGCTCCGCACTACGTGCTCTCGCAATTCTCAAAACATTCGTAATTTGCTCATTTTTTCTTTGAAAAATGGCTGCTTACTTATGCTTTGGTGGGTCCCAAGGTCCAAAATCCTCCTGCAAGCAAGCTTGCGTCGGACTTCAGACCTTTTGACCCTAATTTCATATAATGCAGGTAAAATAAGGAAAAAACGCCGCGGAAACATCCCAAAACCATTGACACTGCATATAGAGTATTGTACAATCATTCGTAAATCTTCGACCGGTCCGAACACAGAGCGGAGCGTGCGGGGAGACAAATCATGGACGAAGCCCCGGAAGAAACCGGGCGGCGTCAAATTTATAAAGATTTAGGAGTTGATTTTTTTGGATTCAGGGCAAGCCCTGCAGGGACTGATCGTAATTGGACTTCTGGCGTTATCCGCGTTTTTCTCATCGGCGGAGACGGCAATGATGACGGTAAATAAGATCCGTGTGCGGAATCTCGCGGAGGCGGGACTCAGCCATGCCGTTGTGCTGGAGAAGATCTTAAGCAATCAGCCCAAAATGCTTAGCGCAATTTTAATAGGAAACAATATTGTCAATATTTCAGCGTCTTCTCTGATGACTGTGCTGGTCACAGACGTGCTTGGAAATAAATATGTCGGTATCGGAACCGGCGTTTTGACGCTGTTAGTCCTGATCTTTGGTGAGATCACACCGAAGACTTCCGCGACGATCTATTCCGAGACCCTGTCACTCAAGTTCGCGAAACCGATCTATTTGATCATGCAGGTCCTGACCCCGCTGATCGTGGTCGTTGATGTCCTCTCCAAGGGCGTTTTAAAGATGATCCATGTGGATCCGAACAAGAAACAGGACGCGATCACGGAGGATGAGCTCCGAACGATCGTGGAGGTCAGCCACGAAGAGGGTGTGATCGAGTCGGACGAGAAGAAGATGATCTACAACGTGTTCGATTTCGGGGATTCTGTCGCGAAGGACATTATGGTTCCGCGTATCGATATGACATTCCTCGATGTGAATGCCAGCTATCAGGAGATCATGGATATTTTCCGACAGGAGAAGTATACGAGATATCCGGTCTATGAGGAGACGACGGACAATGTCATTGGCATCGTGAATATCAAGGACCTGTTCCTGATCCCGAAAGACAAGGAATTTAAGCTGCGGGATTACCTGCGTGAGCCGTATTACACCTACGAGTTTAAAAAGACGACGGAGCTTATGGTGGAACTCCGTAAGACCATGAATAGCGTTGCCATCGTTCTTGATGAGTATGGCGCGACGGCCGGGCTTATCACATTGGAGGATATGCTTGAGGAGATCGTCGGAGAGATCCGCGACGAGTACGATGCGGATGAGGAAGACAGCATCAGGAAGATCAATCCGAAGGAATATGTGATCGAGGGCGCCATGAAACTTGATGATCTCGACGACCAGCTTGGTCTGGATCTCAAGTCAGAAGATTACGACTCCGTCGGTGGCTATATTATCGGCCTTTTAGACCATCTCCCGCAGGCAGGGGAGGAAGTCACAAGCGGAAATCTCCGGTTTGTGGTGGATACGGTGGAGAGAAACAGGATTGACAAGGTGCATCTGTATATTCTGGATGCGCCGCAGAAGAGCGAAGAAAGTGAGCAGGAGAGCAAACCCGAACGGTGAAATTCCTGAACCGCGATAAAATTAGCGAAAAATGTACAGCTTTCGGTCTTGACAATTTTTTTCAAACCAATTAATATGAATCTATCCAAAAGGGGAGTAGTTGAAATGCACTGTCAACAATCGCGGCGGAAACGTCTGGTGGTGCATACCGGTAAAATGGTAACGAGACTTTTTGCAGAGAGAAATTTCTGCAGAAAGTCTTTTTTTGTTGCTCTGAGGATCCGAGAGCGATCCGATATGGCGGCAAAAAAAGACGGTCTGTAAAATTTCATGGAATCCATTGGCAGGGAAAGAGAAAAACCTGCGCATACTATTTTCAAGGAGGAGTTTTTATGGACTTTTTATGGAGTGGATTACTATCGATCACCTGGCAGCAGGTCGTCATGTATGTGGTAGGGCTTTTACTGATCTACCTGGCAATCGAGAAAAATTATGAGCCGGCCCTTCTTCTGCCGATGGGCTTCGGTGCGATCCTTGTGAATCTCCCGGCCAGCGGTGTATTAAACCAGTTTATGGAGGGCGCCGGTGAGACTCACGGAATCATCCAGTGGCTGTTTGAATCCGGCATTGAGGCATCGGAGGCTTTCCCGCTGCTGCTCTTTATCGGTATCGGAGCCATGATCGACTTTGGACCGCTGCTTTCGAATCCGAAGATGTTCCTTTTCGGTGCGGCGTCCCAGTTCGGTATCTTTTTTACGATCTTTATGGCATCACTTCTCGGCTTTGATATCAAGGACGCTGCCTCTATCGGAATCATCGGAGCGGCAGATGGTCCGACTTCGATTCTGGTATCTCAGGTGTTGAAGTCAAACTACATCGGAGCGATTGCGGTGGCGGCATATTCCTATATGGCACTTGTGCCGATCATCCAGCCGATGGCGATTAAAGCGGTTACGACAAAGAAAGAACGCATGATCCGCATGCCGTATGAGCCGGGAAAAGTAAGCCGGTTCACAAGAATCGCTTTTCCGATCATTGTAACATTTGTCGCAGGACTTGTCGCTCCGGCGTCGGTTGCTCTTGTAGGATTCCTGATGTTCGGAAATCTGATCCGTGAATGCGGCTGCTTAAACAGCCTTTCCGAAACAGCACAGACGACACTCGCAAACCTGATCACACTTGTTCTCGGAATCACGATTTCTTTCTCCATGAAAGCGGATCAGTTCGTAAGCTTACAGACACTGATGATCATGGGACTTGGACTTTTCGCTTTTATTTTTGACTCCATCGGCGGCGTCATGTTTGCGAAATTCTTAAATCTGTTCAGCAAGAACAAAGTGAACCCGATGGTGGGAGCAGCAGGAATCTCTGCATTCCCGATGTCTGCCCGTGTCATTGAGAAGATGGGAATCGCGGAGGACAGAACAAACCATCTTCTGATGCATGCCATCGGAGCTAATGTTTCCGGTCAGGTCGCATCTGCAGTTGCCGGCGGAATCATCCTTGGATTCTTTATGTAGGAGGTCTGGACTATGAATGTAAATACAATGCTTGCTTTAGGAATCATGTGGAAGGGAATGCTTGGAATCTTCGTTGTGATGGGGATCCTGGCGATCGTTGTTTATCTCCTCACGAAGGTGGGAGACCGTTAGCTTACCATCCCGCCCGCCATTCCGCTCAGCGTGCACATGGCGAGGACAGAGAGGAGCCTTTTCGTGTCTTCCGTGACACCGTCCTTCTGGGCGAGGGACATGAGATATAAAAACAGAAAATAGAGAGTTCCGAGGACTAGGCCCCAGAAAAAGCGCCTGGTCCTCATTGTTTTTCCTGCGAGGATGCCGCCGAAGAAGCAGGAAATGACGTAGACGGCACAGACGGCGACGTTTACCTGATTTTCCGGGAGACGGAACTTAAAGAGGGCGAAGGAAAGCACCGCCAGAAGAATGCCGGAGAGGATATAAGTTACGATCAGGGCGCGTACCATGCGCCATACCGGGTTTGTCTGCATGAGAAAACTCCTTTCTTGAAGGATGTACTCCGGGAGTCTTTCCGGAACTCATAAAATCGGGAACAGAAAGATTCTGAGAGGACATCATGGTGTGGGCGTTTGCTTTATACAGGATATGTGAGGAAAGGCCATGCATATGCATTGCGCGGCTGATCTTGTTACCAGTGCGCCTGTTTGCCTAAAAAAAGCGCCCCGGATATTTTTCCCTTGTGGCTGCCGGACATGATCGGGAAGCTGCCTGCGGCATGTTATGCGGATAAAAAGTGGATATCCGTACCGGATTTTCCTGCATCACGGCAATAAAATCCGTTGCATAATAGAAAATCGTATGGTATAATTTCATTTAAATTCGGGGTATTAGGCCCACGATAAGAGAACAGGAGGAAATGATACCATGAAGCATGTAAAAACTTTAAGTTCCAACACTTTAAAGAACAGCATGAAGAAGGGCGGCTGCGGCGAATGCCAGACATCCTGCCAGTCTGCGTGCAAAACATCCTGCACAGTAGGAAACCAGAGCTGTGAAAACAGCAACCGCTAATGCGGGGCTTCGAATAAACGGAAGTTTTTAAAGAGACCCCTACGGTCGTATGATTGTAGGGGCTATTTCTTGTCTGATCAAAGAATCTGCCGGTGACGGGTTTCCCGGACAGCGATGCCGGGAAAGCCGCCACTGACAGACCACAAAGGGCAGGTAAGAAAGAAGTCAGGAGACCATCAGATCGTGACTGTAATCGGGAAGAGACGGAACAGTCACCTGAAAATTAAGACAGTAGGAGAAAGTTAGCTTTGATACATCAGTATATAAATAATGGATACCATATTGTTTTGGACGTAAACAGTGGATCGGTTCATTCCGTGGATGCGCTGCTCTACGATGCCGTGGAGGTTCTCGCGAAGATCGTCCCGGATATGGAAAAACCGATGCCTCTCACGGATGACCAGAAAAAAGCAGTGAGAGAAGCACTGGTCTGTAAGTACTCTGCAGAAGATATTGAGGACGCGCTCTCCGATATTCAGGAGCTCATCGACGCGGAGGAGCTGTTTGCTGCGGATATTTACAAAGATTATGTGATCGATTTCAAGAAACGTCAGACGGTCGTGAAGGCACTCTGCCTTCATATTGCCCATGACTGCAACCTTGCCTGCAAGTACTGCTTCGCAGAGGAAGGCGAGTACCATGGACGCCGCGCCCTCATGAGCTTTGAGGTCGGAAAGAAGGCACTGGATTTCCTGATTGCAAACTCCGGAAACCGCATCAACCTTGAGGTTGATTTCTTCGGCGGCGAGCCGCTTATGAACTGGAACGTTGTAAAACAGCTTGTGGAATACGGACGTTCCCAGGAGAAGGAGCACAATAAGAAATTCCGTTTTACACTGACAACAAACGGCGTACTCTTAAACGATGAGATCATGGAGTTCTGCAACAGGGAAATGAGCAACGTGGTCTTAAGTCTTGACGGACGTCCGGAGGTCAATGACCGGATGCGTCCGTTCAGAAATGGTAAGGGAAGCTACGAACTTATTGTTCCAAAATTCCAGAAATTCGCGAAATCACGCGGCGAGAAGGATTATTTCGTCCGCGGAACCTTCACAAGAAACAACCTGGATTTCGGAAACGATGTCCTCCACTATGCGGATCTCGGCTTTGAGAAGCTTTCCATGGAGCCGGTAGTTGCAGCTCCGGAAGAGCCGTACTCCATCCGTGAGGAAGATCTTCCGCAGATCATGGATGAGTATGACAGACTCGCAAAAGAGTTTGTAAAGCGTCAGAAAGAGGGAAGAGGATTCAAATTCTTCCACTTCATGCTTGATTTAAGTCAGGGACCATGTGTTGCGAAACGTCTGTCCGGCTGCGGTTCAGGAACCGAGTATCTTGCGGTAACTCCGTGGGGAGACTTATATCCGTGCCACCAGTTCGTTGGAAATGAAGAGTTCCTGCTTGGAAACGTGGATACCGGCGTAGTCAACACGAAGGTGCGCGATGAATTCAAGCTCTGCAACGTATACGCGAAAGAAAAATGCAAAAACTGCTTTGCGAGATTCTACTGCAGCGGCGGATGCGCGGCAAATTCCTTCAACTTCCACGGCAGCATTACGGATGCCTACGATATCGGCTGCGAAATGCAGAAAAAACGTATCGAGTGCGCGATTATGATCCGTGCTGCTTTAGCAGAGGACGAGGAAAACAACTAAATCGATCATAGCGGTCAGGGGAAGAAAACCCCGGATTGTTATTGTAAGGATGACGGAGGCGGTGATTACGGCAGACTCCGGAATCAAGAGGGACAAAAAGCCTTTTGAACCTCGAAATCATATCAAGAAGGAGATTTTATCATGAAGAGCAACAAAGGAAAGGGACTGCTCGGCCTCCTGGGACTGCTCGTTGTGCTCGGTATCTTCGGATTTTTCGGCTATGATACTCTTCAGAAGAGTAAGCTGGTCACCGATGAGAACGGAGTAACTTCCCAGAATGGCGGAATCAAGCTCGGTCTGGATCTGGCAGGCGGCGTCAGCATTACCTACCAGGCGAAGGAAGAGAATCCGAGTGCTGAGGATATGTCCGATACCCAGTACAAGCTGCAGCAGAGAGTACAGAACTACAGCTCTGAGGCAGAGGTTTATCAGGAAGGCGGAAACCGTATCAATGTTGATATTCCGGGTGTCACAGACGCGAACAAGATCCTGGAAGAGCTCGGTAAGCCGGGATCCTTACAGTTCTATGATGAGAACTGGAATGTTGTACTGGAAGGAACCGATGTAGCTTCTGCGAAAGCTGTGATCTATAAAGACCAGCAGACAGGAAACAATAACTATGAAGTAGCGCTTACATTTACGGATGAAGGTACTAAGAAATTCGCAGATGTGACAGCAGCGAACGTCGGCAAGAAGATCGCGATCGTTTACGATAACGTGATGTACTCCAACCCGACCGTACAGCAGGCGATCACAGGCGGACAGGCCTCTATCTCCGGCATGACTTCCTATGAAGAGGCTGAGAATCTTGCGTCCACGATCCGTATCGGTTCCCTTTCCCTGGAACTGGAGGAACTCCGTTCCAACGTGGTAGGTGCGAAGCTTGGTCAGGAAGCGATCACGACAAGCTTAAAGGCCGGCGCGATCGGTTTCGGAATCGTATGCGTATTCATGATCGTAGTTTACCTCATCCCGGGTCTTGCGGCATCCCTTGCACTCTGCCTCTATGTGGCACTGATGCTGATCCTGCTCGCGGCCTTTGAGGTTACATTAACACTTCCGGGTATTGCCGGTATCATCCTTTCCATCGGTATGGCAGTTGATGCGAACGTCATCATCTTCACCCGTATCAAGGAGGAGATCGGTCTCGGAAAGACAGTTCATTCCGCGATCAAGACAGGTTTTGCGAAAGCGTTATCCGCCATCGTCGATGGTAACGTGACAACACTGATCGCAGCGGCTGTTCTTTACTGGAGAGGCTCCGGTACAGTTAAGGGATTCGCTACAACACTTGCCCTTGGTATCGTTCTTTCCATGTTCACAGCACTTTTCGTTACAAAGTTCACACTGAACACCCTGTATAACCTTGGATTTCAGGATCAGAAGTTCTACGGCATCAGAAAAGAGAAGAAGGCGCTCAACTTCCTCGGAAAGAGAAATATCTGCTTTATCATCTCAGCTGTTATGATCCTCGCAGGTGTTGCAGGAATGGTAATGAACAAGTCTTCCATCGGAAACGCGTTCAATTACTCCCTTGACTTCCAGGGCGGTACCTCCACAAGCGTGACCTTCAATGAGGACATGTCTCTGGATAGAATCTCAAGCGAGGTCGTTCCGGTAGTCGAATCCATCACAAACAGTGCGGATACGCAGACACAGAAGGTTGCCGGAACAAACGAGGTGATCATCAAGACAAGAACCTTAAGCGTGGAAGAGCGTCAGGCATTAGACGAGGCACTTGTTGAGAACTTCGGTGTTGATGAGTCAAAGATCACTGCAGAGAGCATCTCCGGTGCAGTAAGTGCTGAGATGAAGCGCGACGCGGTTATGGCTACAGCGATCGCTACCGTATTTATGCTTCTCTATATCTGGGTACGATTCAAGGATATCCGTTTCGCTGCAAGTGCTGTTTTAGCCCTTGTCCATGACGTATTGGTTGTAGTTGCATGCTATGCCCTCGCAAAGTGGTCCGTTGGTTCCACAGCGATCGCCTGCCTGCTTACTATCGTCGGATACTCTATCAACGCGACGATCGTTATCTTCGACCGTATCCGTGAGAACATTAAGCTCATGGGACCGAAGGCATCCACCGTTGATATTGTAAATACAAGTATCACCCAGACCTTCACACGAAGCATCAATACATCCCTGACGACCTTTGTCATGGTATTTGTTCTGTTCATCATGGGCGTATCCTCCATCCGTGAGTTTGCACTCCCGTTAATGGCAGGTATCATCTGTGGTACCTATTCTTCCGTATGCCTGACAGGCGCTATGTGGTATGTTATGACTACAAAGAAGCAGAAGAAGGACGCAGTTGAAAAGCAGGCAAAGAAGGATGCTGAGAAGGCAGCAAAGGAAGCGAAGAAATCCGGAAAATAATTTTCGGGACTAATTTATAAGGCAAGAAAAATATGAAATATAAGATTCTGGCAAAAGACGGACGTGCCAAACGGGCTGACGTAGAGACAGTCCACGGCACGATCCATACGCCGGTATTCATGAATGTAGGAACTGTCGCCGCGATCAAGGGCGCTGTGTCCACCGATGACCTTCGCGGGATCGGGACACAGGTGGAACTTTCCAACACCTACCATCTTCATGTCCGGACCGGCGACAAGCTGATCAAAGAGCTCGGCGGACTTCACAGGTTCATGAACTGGGATCGCCCGATCCTCACCGATTCCGGTGGATTCCAGGTATTTTCCCTCGCCGGACTCAGAAAGATCAAAGAAGAAGGCGTGTACTTCAACTCCCATATCGATGGTCATAAGATTTTCATGGGACCGGAGGAGAGCATGCAGATCCAGTCAAACCTTGGCTCCACGATCGCGATGGCATTCGATGAGTGCGCTCCGCATCCGTGTACCAGAGAATACATGGAGAATTCTGTCGCGAGAACTACAAGGTGGCTGGCGAGATGCCAGGCGGAGATGGCGAGATTAAATTCCCTGCCGGATACCGTCAATAAGGAACAGCTTCTGTTCGGCATCAATCAGGGCGGAACCTTTGAGGATATCCGGATCGCGCATGCGGATACGATCTCGAAGATGAACTGCGACGGCTACGCGGTCGGCGGACTTGCGGTCGGTGAGAGTCACGAGGAGATGTACCGTATCCTCGATGCGGTGGTTCCGCATCTCCCGGAAGAGAAACCGACTTATCTGATGGGCGTCGGAACCCCGGCGAACATCCTTGAGGCGGTGGACCGCGGCGTTGATTTCTTCGACTGCGTTTACCCGACAAGAAATGGCCGTCATGGTCATGTATATACAAACCACGGAAAGATCAACCTGTTTAATGAGCAGTTTTCAAAGGATATGCGCCCCATCGAAGAGGGATGCCAGTGTCCGGCCTGCCGCTCATACAGCAGGGCCTATATCCGCCATCTTCTGAAGGCAAAAGAGATGCTTGGAATGCGCTTATGCGTGCTCCACAATCTTTACTTCTACAACACGATGATGACGGAGATCAGGGAAGCTATTGAGAACCACTGCTACGCCGAGTACAAAGAGAAAAAGTTGGAGGGCGTGACAGGGAACTATAAAGACAAGGTATAAGAAAAGGAGGTGCAACGGATATGACTAACAGCCCGGCATTTTGGATTGGATATATTGTTTTAATCTTTGCTTTCATGTACTTCATTGCGATCAGACCGCAGCAGAAGGAAAAGAAAAAAATGCAGGAACTGATGGCAAGCATCGCAGTCGGTGACAGCGTGCTGACATCCAGCGGATTCTACGGAGTGATCATTGATATGACAGACGATACTGTTATCGTTGAGTTTGGCAACAATAAGAACTGCCGTATCCCGATGCAGAAACAGGCGATCGTTCAGGTTGAAAAACCGGAGGCGTAAGACCTGAAAAACAGAAAAGAAAGAGGTTCATTTCCGATTATGTGGAGATGAACCTCTTTTTTATGTAACAGGAAATTCTGAGGAATTCCCTGTTACATAAAAAGGCACTAACGTGCCAAAGACGCGCACTCGTGCGAAGATGCAGATTGTCGCAAGCGACTGCGCGAGGCGCGAGAATGTGCCAAGGCACATTCTTTTTTGGGTGAGCCGGGAAGAAACTTCCTGTTTTTACTGCGGCGTTGCATTTCTTCCTTCGTCCTCGAAGTACTTTTTCAATTCTTCAAATTCCCGCGCATACTTCGGGGAAACTGCGGTTGGGTTGGAGTGGATCCTTTCTTTGCGGAAACGGCGGCGTTCCTTTCGGAGTGCAGCGAGGCGGGATTCCCGTTCCTTTAACATCTCGGCAAGCTGTTCCGCAGATTTCCCGCGGAGCGCTTCCAGATGGATTCCGGTAAGGTCCTTCAGACTGTCGAGCTTTCCTCCGGCCTTTGCCTTTAATTCCTCAAGGCTGACATTGGAGAGATCGCGGATGGAATCTGCGGCGGATCCGGCCTTTTCGCGAAGCATGGACATACCGGCAGCCGGTTTTTCCTTGATGGATCCCAGTTTTGTACTGGCTTTTTCCCGGAATTCTTCCATACTCATTCCGGTGAGAGCCGCAGCCTGAACTTTCTTTGCCTCGATCTGATCCAGCAGTTCTTCTTTGGCGGCCTGTAAGCGGTCTTCGGTATTCATCTTGAGGAGCGCACGCTGTACTTGAAGATTGTCAAGTTCCGCACGGAGCTTCTGCATAGCTTCCAGGGACTTTCCGAAGGCAAGCGCTTCCTTCGTGCAGACGATGGAATCGTAAACAAAGAGCACAGTCACAAAAAATACAAAAAACAGATCCCAGTAGAGCGGCATCGCGAGGACGGCCCGCGCAATAGGCTTATGGATCAGGTGTGTCATAAAGATCGTCAGAAATCCCCAGGCGATGGAGGAGCTGAGACAGATATAACCGTGGAGATTAAAGGGCTGGTTGCTGTAATCCCAGTAGCGGACTTTGAAAAGCCGCTCCATCACATATCCAGTCACGTACTCCAGAGCCGTGGCACCGATAACGCCGGAGATATAGGTGAGGATCAGGCTGTCCTGAAACGGGAGAGATACCCATAACATCATGACTGCGCCGCTTCCGTATAACGGCAGCATCGGTAGCCGCAGAAAGCCTCGGTTCACGAATCGCTTCTGTTTTAAGGAAACATAGGTGGACTCGAAGATCCATCCAAAGAAACAGTATAGATAAAAAAACGTAAGCCATTGATACCAGGTGTAAGTATACATAAGTCTCCTCTCGGTTGTAAATTCAGTTTATCCATATCATACGACAGGAACAGGGAAATAACAAGGTGTAACGAAAGAACAGGCCTGGAAAAAGAAAACAGATGTGAAAACAGCCGCCTGGATATGACCGGGGCGGCTGTTTTGTCAATTGATTTATTGTAAAAATATCTGGTTGTCTGCTGTATTCTTAACACGGACGGTCAGGCATTGGAAAAATTACTGAAGGGTTTTATAAACCTCAAAGCTTGGCTTCTTATTTCCGTTCACATCGATGAGACCGAACGCATAATGCGCACCCAGAAGTCCCTGCTCATCCTTCATGCGGTTCAACAGGAATGCCTCAACGTATGGATTTGCCTTTGCGGTCTCATAAGCTTCCTTAATGCACTGGGCCTGGAGATCGAGGCACTGACCGCCGTGGACCGGGGAATCAGAAGTGAATCCCTGCTCGGAGAGGATCAGGTGGCGGACCTTTCCGGACGGGGAAAGCATGTCGGCCTGCTGCATATAATCGGTCAGAATATGAAGATTCTTCAGGTTGATGATATAAGTATCTGCTTTTTCCAGTGTATATTTGTCATCGGAGAAGACCGGATCCTCGAAGGTCTCCGGATATGCGTGCCATGCGATACCGTAGTCGGTATCTTTCAGGCGGCTGTTTAACCGCGGGATCATGTCCATAGCGCCGTACTTGAAGCCCTCGACCTGTCCGCAGTTCCAGCGGAAGTCGAACGGAATATAGACGTTTGCCAGCTTGTTGGAACCTTTGATGGTGTCGTACCAGGTGCGGAATCCGGTCGCGTAGTTGGAACAGTAGGTGTCAATATCCATCTGCCCGATATAGTTCCACGCCTGTCCATCATTGATCTCATTGCCGATGACCCAGTTGGAGACACAATCCCTGAATGCCTCTGTGACGCGCTTCGCGGCCTCTCTTGTGGCCTGGACGCCGGCATCGTTTAAGGTGTTGAACGCGTAGTAGCTTGCGCCGGTTGGCTGGGATACCGGAAGAAGAGACGGGCTGTAGCTCGCTGCTGCCCAGTCGTTTAAGACGATCAGCGTCACAGTGACGCCTGCCTGGTCAAGCTTTGTGTAGAGATCCTGGCAGACAGACAACTGGCTGCTGAATGCCCAGGACATCGGAAAATTTAAAACGACCTGAGAAGCACCGACCTCGAGAACGTCCGGGATCTGGGCATGTTCATTGATCAGAACGCCCTTGATGGACTTTGGAGTCTGGTAGTGGTCGGCGTAGGCCGGAACGGCAATGGAAAAGCAGAGCGCTGCGGACAGCGCGGCAGCTGCGATGCGCTTCAGTGAATTCATAAGATTTCCCCTTTGTGGAATGAGCCATTTTTTGCGGAGCATTGATTCCTGAAAATAATTCCTCCGCACTGTTGGCAATGTTCATATATTTACTATACCGTGAGGCGGAATAGAAGTCAATGGAAAGGGACGTAAAACTGGTGAAAAGGGGAAAATGCCGGAATTTGAAATTGAAACAATTATGTCCGGAAATAAAAGTTAAAAACAAGGATATAGGAAAAAAGAACTTTGGCAAGCTGGCAGAGCAAAAAATAGGGACCGCAGCCGTTCCTGCAGTCCCTAAGGGGAGTATGGAAAGTATCAATTTTTTAGGGGGACCTGCCAGAGTTGCCTCCGACAGGTATGAGTATGAAAAAGCTTTGTGTGTTCAAGTGTAACACTTGAAACAAAGGCAGGTTATCCTTTCGGATAACGTAATTATATTATATAGACAAAATGTGTCTAAACTGTGAGTAAAAAATTAAAAGAAAGTAAAATTACTTAACGAATAATGAAGAGCCGTATCGAAATATGGCGAAAATTGGCACAGAGACAGACAACAAATCCTGCGCCGAGGATTTCCCGGAGATCTGCCGCATTTTTGCCGAAGTTTGGCAGGAAATTTGAACATAAATTGTCCATAAATATCTGATATACTATATAATAAATTGGTATCAGAGAGGCCAAAAGCTTTTGATCCCAACATCTTGAGATAAGAGAAAAAGAAAACGGGGAGGTTCACAATGAAGAAAGAAAAAATGATATTAGTACCCGCAGCGTTTCTTATGACAGCAATGCTGGCATTTCCGGTTATGGCATCGGAAAGAATCGAGGAGGTCACGATCGATATCAGTGCAGTCCTGACAGATTCCGACAACCTTGAAGTTGAGGCGGAAGTGTCGGATGACGGCTGTTATGTGGATGAGGTGACAGTCACAAATACACCGAGCGGAGACTGGAACGACAGCACAAAGCCGAAGGTAAAAGTTACTCTTGGCGCGGAGAGCGGATATACGTTCTCCACCGGACTCGGTAGATCCGATGTATATCTCGGAAATGATGATCAGACGGTGACATCTGTTTCGAGAAGTACTTCAAAGCTGTCTGTCTATGTGACACTCCCGAAGATCGAAGATATCGACACGGACTATGATTCTGATGATGATTTGGAAGTATATGATCTTTTCTGGGATGACAGCTACGGTGGAGTTGCATGCTGGGAGGGATCTGATTCCGCAAAGAAATATCAGGTTCGTTTATATAGGGACGGAAGCGCAGTGGGCTCCACATATACGACAACGAATGATTACTACAACTTCTGTGGTTCCTTCACAAAAAGTGGAAGTTATACATTTAAGGTAAAAGCGATCCGGGGAAACAACGAGACCAGCTGGCAGGAGTCTGACTCCAAAGATGTAAACAGCAGCGAGGCATCCGCAATCTACGCGAACCGCACAGCAGCAGCGAAGTATTACGGCAGCGGTTCCTCAGGATCAAACAATCAGACAAGCTCCAGCTCCTCCAGCACCGCAGACGGCGCATGGCTCCGCGACGGCAACGGCTGGTGGTGGTGCAACCCGGATAAGACTTACCCAGTGGCGAACTGGAAGCTGATCAACAACGTATGGTATTATTTCAACCAGTCCGGATATATGACAGAGAACCAGTGGGTAATGAACAACAACCGGTGGTATTACTGCGGAGTGTCCGGCGCGCTGGTCAAGAGCCAGTGGGTACAGACCAACGGCGCATGGTACTACTGCGGAGCTGACGGCGCGATGCTCACGAGCCAGATGATCGGCGGACAGTATTATGTTGATAAAAATGGCGTCTGGGTGCAGTAGAATAAAAATTTCAAAAACCCCTTTAAAAACAAAGGTCTTTCGTATATAATAAAAACTGATATTTCGCGCCCTGAATAAAGCAGGGTTTTCTGATAGAGAGATAAGCGAGGCACATCCCACCGATGGGATGTGGAAATGGATTCAGGAGATTTTCAGTTAGAGAGACAGGAGGAAGACGACAATGATGATGTCCAACGACATTGGAATTGACTTAGGTACCGCCAGCATCCTTGTATACATTAAGGGAAAAGGCGTTGTTTTAAAGGAGCCGTCCGTAGTAGCACTGGACAGGGAGACGAATAAAGTAATTACCTTCGGTGAGGAGGCGCGTCTGATGATCGGACGTACTCCGGGTAATATCGTTGCGGTAAGACCGCTCCGTAAAGGTGTAATTTCCGATTATACCGTAACCGAAAAAATGTTAAAATATTTCATTAACAAGGCGGTCGGAAAGAGAACCTTAAGAAAACCGCGTATCGCTGTCTGCATCCCGAGCGGAGCGACAGAGGTTGAGAGAAAGGCCGTTGAGGATGCAACATACCAGGCAGGTGCCCGCGAGGTCTGCATTATCGAGGAGCCGGTTGCCGCAGCGATCGGTGCCGGAATCGATATTTCCAAGGCATGCGGAAACATGATCGTAGATATCGGAGGCGGTACTGCGGATATCGCGGTGATCTCCCTCGGCGGTACGGTCGTAAGTACTTCTATCAAGACTGCCGGAGATGACTTCGATGAAGCTCTCGTCCGCTATATGAGAAAGAAACATAATCTTCTGATCGGTGAGAGAACCGCCGAGGAGATCAAGATCAATATCGGCGCGGCTTACCGCCGTCCGGAGCTTGTGACGATGGAAGTCCGCGGAAGAAACCTTGTGACCGGTCTCCCGAAGACCATCGTTGTCACATCCGACGAGACACTCGAGGCGTTAAGAGAGCCGGCGATGCAGATCGTTGACGCCGTACACAACGTACTGGAGCGCACACCGCCGGAACTTGCGGCAGATATCTTTGACCGCGGAATCGTTCTCACCGGCGGCGGATCCCTGATCTCAGGACTTGACGCTCTGATCGAGGAGAAGACAGGAATCACGACGATGATCGCGGAGGAGCCGCTTACAGCGGTTGCGATCGGAACCGGTAAGTTTATCGAGTTCGCACACGGCGGAAAAGGCGCAGAAAAATAAAAAATGGCAACTGTAACAGGCTATGTGGAAAGAATCAAATACCGCAATGAGGATAACGGTTACTCGGTCTTAAGCGTGGCGGACGGGGGAGAAGAATATATCCTCGTTGGCACATTTCCCTACATCAGTGAGGGAGAGCGGATCGAGGCGACGGGCCGGATGGTGGAACACTCCATCTACGGTGAACAGCTTGCGGTGGAGAGCTATGAGATAAAGGCTCCCGAGGACACACTGGCAATTGAACGGTATCTCGGCTCCGGTGCTATCAAAGGCATCGGAGCTGCTTTAGCTAAAAGGATCGTGAAAAAGTTCAAGGCGGATACATTCCGGATCATGGAAGAAGAGCCGGAGCGCCTCGCAGAGGTCAAAGGCGTCAGCGAGCGCATGGCGATGGAGATCTGCAGCCAGGTGGAGGAAAAACGGGATATGCGCCAGGCGATGGTCTTCCTTCAGCAGTACGGGATTTCCATGAACCTTGCGGTGAAGATCTACCAGCATTACGGTCCGAAGATGTACTCGGTCATCCAGGAAAATCCTTATCAGCTCGCGGATGATATCCAGGGCGTAGGCTTTAAGATCGCGGATGAGATCGCGGCGAAAGTCGGTATCTTTACGGATTCCGATTACCGGATCCGCAGCGGACTCTTCTATGCACTGCTCCAGGCGACGGGAAATGGCCATACATATCTGCCGGAGGAGGAGCTGTTTGCCAACGCATCGGCACTCTTAAATGTGGAACCGGAGCACATGGAAAAACATCTGGTGGATCTCCAGATGGAGAAGAAGCTGGTGGTGAAAGAAAAGGACGGAAAGCGGATCGTCTATCCGGCACAGTTCTACTATATGGAACTCAATACGGCGAGAATGCTGCATGATCTGAATATTCACTCGAAGATCAATGAGGAGGACGTGAAAAAACGGCTCAAAAAGATCACGGAGGCGGAGAAGATCGAGCTGGATGAGCTCCAGGAGCAGGCGGTGATGGAGGCGGTGAGCAATGGTCTCCTTATTATCACCGGAGGACCTGGAACTGGTAAAACAACGACGATCAACACGATCATCCACTATTTTGACCAGGAAGATATGGAGATCCTTCTGGCGGCCCCGACGGGGCGTGCGGCAAAGCGCATGACGGAGGCGACCGGATATGAGGCAAAGACGATCCATCGCCTTCTGGAGCTGACCGGAGCGCCTGTCGCGGATCCGAAAAACAACGGCAATTCCGGCGAGAACCGGCTGGAGGGCATGCATTTTGAGCGGAACGAGGAAAATCCTCTCGACGCGGATGTGATCATCATCGATGAGATGTCGATGGTCGACATCAGCCTGATCCACTCGCTCTTAAAGGCAGTAAATGTGGGGACGAGGCTGATCCTTGTGGGAGATGTTAACCAGCTTCCGAGCGTCGGACCGGGAAATGTCCTGCGGGATATGATCGCGTCTGAGGCGTTCCCTGTTGTAAAACTTACAAAGATCTTCCGCCAGGCGGCCCAGAGTGACATTATTGTCAATGCCCATAAGATCAATGACGGAGAGGTGGTTCCCTTAAATAAGAAGAGCCGTGATTTCCTTTTTATTCGCCGTGACTATCCGGCGGACATCGTGAAGGATATGATGGTCCTTGTGCAGGACAAGCTTCCGAACTATGTCCATGCCGAGATGTCAGATATCCAGATCATGACGCCGATGCGGAAAGGCGCTCTCGGAGTCGAGGCATTAAATAAGCAGCTTCAGGAGAAGTTTAATCCGCCTGCGCCGAATAAGCAGGAGAAAGAGGCTGGCGGAACGATCTTCCGCGTGGGCGATAAGGTCATGCAGATCAAGAACAATTACCAGATCGAGTGGGAGATCCGCAACCGCTACGGAATCCCGGTGGATAAGGGAGAAGGCGTTTTCAACGGGGATACGGGGATCATCCGCTCCATCAACAGCTTCGCGGAGACGATGGAGGTGGAGTTTGATGAGCGCCGGATGGTGGAGTACAGCTTTAAGCAGTTGGAGGAGCTGGAACTTGCCTACGCGATCACGATCCACAAATCCCAGGGAAGCGAATATCCGGCAGTGGTGATCCCGGTCCATTCGGGACCGCGGATGCTGATGACGAGAAATCTGATCTACACGGCGGTCACGAGGGCGAAAGCCTGCGTCTGCCTCGTGGGAATCCCGGAGGTGTTCCAGGCGATGGTGGATAATGAGGTGGAACAGAAACGGTATTCGGGGCTGAAAGATCGGATTCTGGAGATTGATACATCTATGATGCAGAAATAGACCTGCACTATTTGTTCGAATATTTATATTTAACATGAAATTTAATAAAATTCTTGATGTCCTATATCCCCGCCGCTGTCCGGTATGCGGGGATATCACTGGCAGTTCCGGGCGGATGATCTGTCCGGACTGCCTTCATAAACTATCGTTTGTAAGATCGCCGGTATGTAAAAAATGCGGAAAAGAGATTGAAGACGGGAGTCTGGAGTTCTGTCCGGACTGCATGCGCCATCCGCGTGCCTTTGAGTACGGAATCGCCTTATTAAATTACGATGAGGTGGCGAGGCATTCCATGGCGCAGATCAAGTACAATAATAAGAGAGAGTACCTGGATTTTTACGGGACAGCTCTGGCGGCACGGTACGGACGGACAATCCGCCGGATGCAGGCAGATGCCCTGGTCCCGGTGCCGGTCCATGCCACGAGGAAAAAGACCCGGGGATTCAATCAGGCAGAGATCCTGGCACGGGTCATCGGAAAGAAGCTGGGGATTCCGGTGATACCGGAAATGCTGGTGAGAAATAAGAAGACGCTGCCGCAGAAGGATCTTTCGGCAGCGGAGCGGCTTAAGAACCTTTCCGGTGCCTTTGCGGCGGGGGAGATCCCGGAGGGGATCAGGAGTGTGATCCTTGTGGACGACATTTATACAACGGGCAGTACCATCGAGGCGTGCGCGAGAGCCCTGCGGGCATCGGGGATCAGCCGGATCTATTTCGTTGTGATCTGCATGACCGGGGGCAGATAGGACAGGGAAAAGTGATATGCATACAGGTTATAGAATGAGAGATACTGCATAAATATGCAAAAGCATATGCATAAACACTTGCTTTTTGTATAGGCCTGTGGTATAGTGGGTTCCGTCGAAAAAGTTGCAAATTCGTATTGGGTTAGAGGAGGAAAATATTATGAAAAAGGCGATTGCATTATGTCTGACCGCTGCAATGGCAGCATCACTTCTTACAGGCTGCGGCAGCAAAACTACAGAGACAACGGCAGCAGCAGAGAACAAGACAGAGACAACAGCAGGTGCGGCTGCAGAAGAAAAGAAAGATGAGGCAGTCGGAGTTGTTAAGGTGATCGAATATGATCTTACAGATGAGCAGTATGCATTCGGCGTGGATAAAGACCAGCCGGAGCTGCTTGAGCAGGTAAATGCATTCATCGCAAAGATCCAGGAGGACGGAACCTTCGATACGATCTGTGATAAATATTTCAGTGATGGCGAGCCGGCTGCAGTAGAATCCGCAGAGTATGATGCTTCCAAGGATCAGCTTGTTGTTGCGACAAACGCATCCTTTGAGCCGTTTGAGTACGTAGACGGCGACAGCTACAAGGGAATCGATATGGAGATTGCTTCTCTTCTTGCACAGGAGCTTGGCAAGGAGCTTGTGATCGAAAACATGGACTTTGATGCCGTATGCTTATCCGTTGGACAGCACAAATGCGATATCGCAATGGCCGGTTTAACGATCAACGAGGAGAGAGAAGAATATGTAACCTTCTCCGACCCGTATTATAAAGCATCCCAGAGACTGGTTACACTGGCGGGTGACACGACTTTTGATGACTGCAAGGACGCAGCTTCCGTAGAAGAGATCCTTAAGGGCTTAAGTGCGAGCGACAAGATCGGCGGACAGCAGGGAACAACAGCCCAGTACTTCATTGAGGGCAGTGATGACTGGGGCTTTGAAGGATTTCCGGCTGAGTGGGTACCGTATAAGAGCGCATCTCTTGCAGTTCAGGATATGATCAATGGCAACTTGAAATATGTGCTCATTGATGCGGCTCCGGCGGAAAGCATCACAAAGGCGATCAACGCAATGCAGTAAAAATATTGGAAATACTGGTTATAAAAGCGGGGGCAGGATACGGTTCGCTCCCGTTTTTGACTGTACTGGAACATGGCTGGAAACGCTGTGTTTTTGCTATCTGGAGGTATTATGGGAAACTTCGGGAACAAATGGAACAAGTTTGTACAGATATTTATTGAGAAAAACGGTTACGTCAAGGTCGTACAGGGTCTGCAGAATACGCTTCTGATCGCGGTAGTCGGCATGCTCATCGGTGTTTTGATCGGTACCATCATCGCGACGGTCCGCGTCCTGCCGAAATATAAGACACTTCCGCGGGCGCTGAATGCGGTCTGCAGCTTCTATGTGGGTCTCTTCCGCGGAACCCCGATGGTCGTGCAGCTTCTGATCTTCTACTATGTTATGCTGCCGCTTATGGGGATCAAGCTGCCGGGTGTCCGTGTTGCCATGGTGGTCTTTGGCTTAAACAGCGGCGCGTATATTTCCGAGATCATGCGAAGCGGTATCCAGTCCGTTGATCCGGGACAGCTTGAGGCGGGACGTGCAGTTGGTCTTGGCTTTGGTCCTGCGATGATCCGGATCGTAATCCCGCAGGCAGTGAAAAATATTCTTCCGACTCTGGGCAATGAGTTTATTGCCCTGATCAAGGAAACATCCGTTGTCAGCTTCGTCGGCGCGGCGGATCTTTACGTTGCCTTCAACTATATCGGAAGCAACAGCTACGAGTTCATGGTCCCGTATCTTGTCATGGCGGCGATCTACATCGTTCTCGTGCTGGTGATCTCAATTCTTGTAAAACTGATGGAAAGGAGCCTGAAGAAGAGTGATAGACGTCATTGATCTGAAAAAAACATTTGGTGATCTGGAAGTCCTGAAGGGAATCAATGTGACCATCAATAAAGGTGACATCGTTGTAGTCATCGGTCCGTCCGGCTCCGGAAAAAGTACATTTTTAAGATGCCTGAACTGTATGGAGGATCCGACCTCCGGCAGCATCATTTTTAACGGCGTAGATATCGCCGATATGCGCGTGGACATCAATATCCACCGCCGCCATATGGGCATGGTATTCCAGCACTTCAACCTGTTCAACAATATGACTGTGATCGAGAATATCATGATGGCGCCGGTCTATGTGCGCTGTAAAGAGTTAAAGAAGGCAAAGAGAAAAGGAACGCTGGCACCTGATGCGCCGAAGACAAAGGCGGAGATCAAGGCACAGGCGAGAGAGGAAGCCCTTGAGCTGTTACGCCGCATCGGTCTTGAGGATAAAGCAGACGTTTACCCGTCCACTCTTTCCGGCGGACAGAAGCAGCGTGTGGCCATCGTCCGCGCTCTGGCGATGAAGCCGGATGTGATCCTCTTCGATGAACCGACGAGTGCTCTCGATCCGGAGATGGTAGGTGAGGTACTGGATCTCATGAAGGAGCTTGCAAACGAAGGAATGACCATGGTCGTTGTAACCCACGAGATGGGCTTTGCGAGAGAGGTTGCAAACCGCGTGCTGTTTATGGATCAGGGAAAAATTCTCGAAGAAGCTCCACCGGAAGAATTCTTCGCGCATCCGAAGAATGAGAGAACAAAGGAATTTTTATCGAAGGTCCTGTAAATATTAGATAATGAAAAGCTTCTTGTTGCCTGAAAGATGGAAACGAGAGGCTTTTTTTATTTACGCGACAACTGACCAAAGTCCGCTCTTGCGCAAAATCTTGTTCTCAATAGTGCCCCTTCTCCTTGGCGTGCCAACTACACAGCAGCAGGGAACTTTCAGAAAGCAGTGCCTGGATACAGGGATCTGGTTCCTCTTGGCTCGCAGGTGTATGCGTTGGAAAAAAGATGATGCTTGTCTGAGCGAAGCGAGTTGCATCATCTTTTTTTCGTCCCTAGCAGTCGCCCGCAAGCCTAGAGGAACCTTCCCTGAATCCCACAAGCACTGCTTTCTGAAAGTTCCCTGCCCCGCCAATCAACTAAAACTCCACGAAAACTCTTATTTCTCAAGGAAATGCTTGACGCGCCGCAATTCTTATGTTACAATGTTCGGGCGAATGGAAGATATAGGTCTTTTTTTTATGCTCAAAAAACGATAGCAATGAATAGAGAAAAGGCCGCCTTACAAAGAAATTAAACGGAGGTGGAAGTCGTGCGCACTAAGATTACACTGGCATGCACAGAATGCAAGCAGCGCAACTACAACATGACGAAGGATAAGAAGACTCATCCGGACCGCATGGAGACAAAGAAGTACTGCAGATTCTGCAAGAGACATACGATGCACAAAGAAACTAAGTAATCCGGTTTGCAAGAAGGACGTGAATTTATGGGAGAAACGGCAAGTAATGAGAAAGCCCCTAAAACGGACTTTATCAAAGGCTTAAAAGCTGAATTCAATAAGATCATCTGGCCGGATAAGGATACGCTTACGAAAGAGACCGCTGTAGTAGTCGTATCAACAGTAATTCTGGGGATTGTTATCGCAGCCCTTGACCTGATCATCAAATTTGGTCTCAATATTGTACTTGGTTAAGGATGAGGTGAAGATATGTCAGAAGCACAATGGTATGTTGTACACACTTATTCCGGATATGAGAATAAGGTAAAGGTTGACATTGAGAAAACAATCGAAAACAGAGGTCTTCAGGATCAGATCTTAGAGGTCTCCGTCCCGCTGGAAGAAGTCATCGAGCTTAAAAACGGTGCTCAGAAGCAGGTCGAGCGTAAGATGTTCCCGGGCTATGTGCTGATTCATATGATCATGAATGATGATACATGGTACGTTGTACGGAACACCAGAGGTGTGACCGGATTCGTAGGACCGGGATCCAAGCCGGTGCCGCTTTCAGAAGAAGAGATGATGAGCCTTGGCTTTAAGACACCGGATGTCGTTGTGGATTTCGCCGTCGGAGATACCGTCGTTGTTACGGCCGGCGCATGGAAGGATACAGTCGGTGTCATTAGAATCGTCAATGAGTCCAAGCAGTCCATTACAATCAACGTCGAAATGTTCGGCCGTGAAACACCGGTGGAACTGAGCTTTTCTGAAATCAAGAAGATGTGACCGTAAACGGACTAAGATCCGGACCGGTCGTCCGTACCTTTTTTAGGAAAACGGACTTTGTGCCCGCGTGGGAGGGAAATCCCCGACATTACCACATTATTTAGGAGGTGCCTAATTATGGCAAAGAAAGTTACAGGTTATATTAAATTACAGATTCCTGCCGGCAAGGCAACACCGGCTCCGCCAGTTGGACCGGCTCTTGGACAGCACGGTGTAAACATCGTACAGTTCACAAAGGAGTTCAACGCTAAGACTGCTGATCAGGGCGATATGATCATCCCGGTTGTTATCACAGTTTACGCTGACAGAAGCTTCAGCTTCATCACAAAGACTCCGCCGGCTGCTGTATTATTAAAGAAGGCTGCAAAGATCAAATCCGGTTCCGCAACACCGAACAAAGCAAAGGTAGCTACTCTTACAAGAGCTGAGGTACAGAAGATCGCTGAGCTCAAGATGCCAGACTTAAACGCTGCAAGCATCGAGGCTGCTACAAGCATGATCGCTGGTACTGCTCGTTCCATGGGTATCACCGTAACAGACTGATCGTAAGCGACTGAATGGAGGATGGACCTCCATATACAGCAACAATCACGTGGGAGGGAGGACTCCCGACACTACCACAGGAGGTTTTTTATAATGAAAAGAGGAAAAAGATACGTAGAAGCGGCAAAAGCTATCGACCGCGCTACTCTTTATGATACAGCAGATGCAATCGCATTAGTTAAAAAGTCTGCTGTTGCTAAATTTGATGAAACAATCGAGGCTCACTTAAGAACAGGCTGTGATGGCCGTCATGCTGATCAGCAGATCCGTGGTGCAGTAGTTCTGCCGCACGGAACAGGTAAGACTGTTCGTATCCTTGTATTCGCTAAAGGACCGAAGGCTGATGAGGCTCAGGCTGCAGGCGCTGACTTCGTTGGAGCAGAGGATTTAATCCCGAAGATCCAGAACGAAGGCTGGTTAGATTTCGATGTAGTTGTTGCTACACCGGATATGATGGGCGTTGTTGGACGTCTTGGCCGTGTACTTGGACCGAAGGGCTTAATGCCGAACCCGAAGGCTGGTACCGTAACAATGGACGTTACAAAAGCTATCAAAGAGATCAAAGCTGGTAAAATTGAGTACAGACTCGATAAGACAAACATCATTCACGTGCCAGTAGGTAAGGCTTCTTTCACAGAAGAACAGTTAGCGGACAACTTCCAGACGCTTATGGATGCAATCAACAAAGCAAAACCGAGCACAGTAAAGGGCGCTTACTTAAAGAGCGTTACTCTTACTTCCACAATGGGCCCGGGCGTTAAGTTAAACGTAGCTAAGTTAACAAACTAGTCGATTGTGTCATTTTAACTGTCAGACATTGATCTGGTTCTGCGCCCCAGCGGCGTACAGCCGGATTGACCGTCTGGCAGTATTTTAATGCAAAAAACTAAAAAAGTGATTGACAATCCAAATATATTATGATAAACTATTTGGGTATTGAATGCCGAAGACAGCAGGTGCCGTAAGGCGTAAGGTAAAAACACCTGCCGAGGGACGTACAAAACTCACACAGAATTTTGTAAACCTCTCGGTCTGCGGACAGAGAGGTTTTTCTGATAAGCGAAAAAATGCTGTGACGGCGAATCCAATACTAAATAAAACAGGAGGTAAACCATTCATGGCAAAAGTTGAATTAAAGCAGCCGGTAGTTGCTGAGATCGCTGAAGTCCTCAACGGAGCAAAGTCTGCTGTAGTCGTTGACTACCGTGGATTAACTGTTGAGCAGGATACTGCTCTTCGTAAACAGTTAAGAGAAGCTGGTGTTTCTTATAAAGTATATAAGAACACAATGATCCGCTTCGCTGCAAAGGGAACTGAGTTCGAAGCACTTGAGCCGCATCTTGAAGGACCGACAGCACTTGCTGTTTCTAAAGAAGATGCAACAGCTCCGGCCAGAGTATTAGCTGAGTTCGCAAAGAAAGCTGACAAGCTTGAATTAAAAGGCGGCGTTGTAGAGGGAACATACTACGATGCAGCAGGTATCGGTGTGATCGCAAGCATCCCGTCCAGAGAGGTTCTTCTTGGAAGACTTCTTGGAAGCATGCAGTCCCCGATCACAAACTTCGCACGCGTTCTCAACCAGATCGCAGAGAAGAACGGCGAAGGCGCAGAAGCTCCGGCAGAGGCTTAATCCTCATCCCGGTCCTGCAGGCGGAAACACGCATCGCGTGATCCCGTCAAAGGCAGCATAGATGCTGTATAAAAGTTGTGAAAAACAAACGTGAAATATAAATTATTATGGAGGTAAATTATAATGGCAAAGTTAACAACCGCTGAGTTTATCGAAGCTATCAAGGAATTATCCGTATTAGAGTTAAACGAATTAGTAAAGGCTTGTGAGGAAGAGTTCGGTGTATCCGCAGCAGCAGGCGTAGTAGTTGCAGCAGCAGGCGCTGGCGCAGCAGCAGAGGAAGAGAAGACTGAGTTCGACGTTGAGCTTACAGAAGTAGGCCCGAACAAGGTTAAAGTTATCAAAGTTGTTCGTGAAGTAACAGGTCTTGGCCTCAAGGAAGCTAAGGACGTTGTAGACGGCGCTCCGAAGGTTCTTAAGCAGGGTGCATCCAAAGACGAAGCTAACGACATCAAGACAAAACTTGAGGCTGAAGGCGCTAAGATTACTCTTAAGTAATTTGACGATAAAAGTTCCGGACAGCAGCTATGAGGCAGAATGTGCTTGCACATTGTGACTCAGAGATATTGGACGGATTAACCGCATGAGCAAGAGATCCGCAGGAAGGTGACTTCCTGCGGATTTTTTTGTTTAGCAGGAAGTCACCTTACTGCTAAACAAAAAGGCACCGCGTATCTAAGCTGCGAACCCGTGCGAAGATGAAGGTTGTCGCAAGAATATAAAAACTCTGTAAGATTCTGTATTGTAAGCAATTTGACGGTGGAAAGACCGGCGCTTATGTGTTAAAATGGATAGCATGAAAATGGCAATACCTGCCCATTATACAGGATCGGGCGGGTGAAAAGGAGAAAGAATGATTCAGGAATTAGTAAAGAGATATCCGGTCCTGGATGCCGTAAAGGACCAGATCGAAGAGGCATACAAGATCTTAGAGACATGCTATGAGAACGGCGGAAAACTTCTGATCGCAGGAAACGGCGGAAGTGCCGCAGACTCTGACCATATCGTCGGGGAGCTGATGAAAG
>OGIE01001382.1_pt1 | contig 34097 bp, 35 predicted proteins | sample 1571581 | NCBI WGS metagenome assembly OGIE01 (sample SAMEA2582021, study PRJEB24529) | metagenome | biome: Human gut stool | place: China | collected 2011 | reverse complement strand
TTTCTTGAGATAAGCCTTATAGGTACGCTTATCGAAGAGGTCGATGCTGGCTCCGTCCGCCGGTTCTTCCTCCGGCTGCTTGTTTTCAACCAGATCCATAATACTTCCGGCCTTTTTCTTCACGTTATCGCGCAGTGAGCGCAGATATTCGTCCGGCGCGATGGCCTTGCCGTGGCGCTTGTTCGGGTCGATCAGTTCCTCGCCCGGCTTATCCTCTCCGGGCGGATCGGCGTCGATCGGGATGTCAAAGTCGGATTTACGGTGCGCACGGCGCTCTTCTCGGCGCTGTGCATGCGCAGCTGCCGCTTCGTGGATGTTCGGCAGCTGAACAGGCGCTTCGTAGCGCTCACGCTCCTCCTCGTCCTCGTATTCATACTCGGGCGGTCGGATCATATCGTACAGCGCCTGCGGCGTAATCCGGCAGGCCACCAACAGCGACACGATGAACAGCACCAGCAGGATGAGCAGTGCGCCGATGGACGAGAGCGCCCACTCGAGCAGGATGTACAGACCGCCGCCCAGCAGACCGCCGGACGAGCCTTCCATGCCGGTAGAGAGCAGACCGCTGAGCGTGCTCATGGACAGGTCGTACTCATTTGCACACGAAAAGGCGTGAATGATACTGCCGATCAGCAGCGGCATGAGCGCGATACACGTTCCGCGCAGGCGCACGGGACCCTTGGGACGCGCAAACAGCAGCACGGCGATGCCGATCAGCGCAAACGGCATGATATACGCGCCCTTGCCGATGAGCGCACCGATGCCGCGGTGCAGCCACTTGAGCAGCACGCCGTCGATCGGCAGGATCGACAGCAGGCACAGCAGACCGACAATGCCCCAGATTGCGCCCCATACCGGACGGGACAGGATCGGACCGAGTTCCTCCGGCTGCGGCTGCGGCTGTGCCGCACGCTTGCCCTTGGGTGCGCTTTTCGTCGATTTTTTAGTTGTGGTTTTCCTTGCAGCCAAAACTTTTATCCTTCAACTTTCTTTGTGATTCAATCTGACGGCGTTCTGCGCCGTTTTCCGCTTTCTGCGGATACTCTGCAAGTATATTATAGCATAGAAATCCGATTTTTACCACTGTTTTTCCGGAAAACAGCGGCCGGTCTGCTCGTTTAGCCGTTCTCCGCGATGATGCGGTCGATGGCGGCTGCTACGCCGTCCTGTGCGTTGGTGAGCGTCTCGCGCAGGCACAGATTTTTAACGGCTGCGCTCGCGTTTCCCATCGCAATCGGGAGGGCTACGGCGTTCAGCATTTCAAGGTCGTTTTCGCTGTCACCAATGGCGGCGGCGTGGTCGAGGTCGGTGCCCAGCTCGCGGCACAGCATGCCGAGAGCAACGCCCTTGTCCGCGGCCGGCGTGATGACCTCGAGGTTGTCAGCCGCGCTGCTCATCACGCGGATACCCGGAATCTGTTCCAGCTGTGCACGGGCGCGCACGAGCATGACCGGGTCCTGGCTGCGGATGAACATTTTATCGACCGAAATATGGTTTGTGGCAATATATTCCGCGACAGACGGCACAACTTTTTTTGAGCTTAAATAACCTTCATTCGACTTATACTTACCAAATTCGATATCATCATACGGAGTAATGAGCAACGTCTCCCCTACATACACCATCGTGATCATGCCGATGCGCTCCACCACAGCAGACGCACGCACGGCAGCTTCCCACGGCATGGACATACGCATGGTGCAGCGCTCCTGCGACACGCTCGACAGCGTAGCGCCGCCCGAGGTAACCATCTGGTCATCCGTGCCGAGCATGAGTGCAAAGTCGCGCGCCTCGCCGCAGATGCGTCCGGTGGAGACCACAACATGAATGCCGCTCTCGCGGGCACGGCGCACGGCATCGGCAGTCGCCGGAGAGACCTGATTCTGCGGATTGAGCGCGGTTCCGTCTAAATCGAGCGCGATAAGGTCGATTTTTTTCATCTTCTTTCCTCCTGATACCGGCGCTGCTGCGCCGCATATTTTCCATCTTATTCAGCATACCGCAGCTGGGCAAAAATTGCAAGCAAATAAAAAATCGAACATTTGTTCTTGACAAATTTGGATTTTGCTCCTATTCTATGGCTCATCGAAAGGAGGTGAGGCCATGTGCAGCGAAAACGAAAAGCCGGATCGGCTGATCCGCATGCTGTACGACATCGCAGACGATGCGGAAGCGCCCGCGAACAGCCGGCTCAGCGCGATCAAGGAAATTCTCGACCGGACGGTCGGCAAAGGCGTAATGCTGGGCGGCGAGCAGACCGAAGTCCAGCCGGTGGAGATCGTGTTTCGGATCGTAGACGATACGAATTCCCCGTAACACGGCGGCAGGCGGCGTTCATGCAGTCGGACACGCTCGAAACACTGTTCGGCGGCGCGGCAGGCGGCGGCAAAAGCCACGGTCAGCTGCTCGATGCTTTGCGGTTTGCGGTTTGCTATCCGGGTTCGCGGCAGCTCATGCTGCGACGGACCATGCCGGAGCTGGAGCGCTCGCTCGTACCGGCGGCTTTGCGGCTGTATCCGCAGTGCATTGCCAAATACAAGGTGAGTGAGCACCGGTGGGATTTTGCAAACGGTTCGGCGCTGGAATTCGGGTACTGCGACGCGGAAAGCGACGTGACCAGATACCAGAGCGCGGAATACGATGTCATCCGGTTCGATGAGCTGACACATTTCACCGAAAGCCAGTTCACCTATCTGCTGTCGCGTATCCGCGGCACGAACGGATTCCCCAAGCAGGTCAAGGCAACGACCAATCCCGGCGGTGTCGGTCACCAGTGGGTGAAGAGCCGGTTTATCGACTCCATGCCGCCGGACACCGTGCGCGAGTTCGACGGCGGCACGCGGCTGTTCCTGCCCGCAAGACTGGGCGACAACCCGTTTCTCCGCAAGGCGGATGCAGGCTACGAGAAACGCCTGAAGCTGCTCTCTCCCACCGACCGGAAAGCACTGCTCGACGGCGTGTGGGAACTGAACGAGGGACAGTATTTCAGCGAATTCTCACGCGACCTGCATGTTGTAAAGCCGTATGCCATCCCGCACGACTGGCGGCGCTGCCTGACCATTGACTACGGTCTGGACATGCTGGCAGCGCTTTGGATCGCGCAAAGTCCGGACGGGCACAGCGTGGTCTACCGCGAACTCTACCGTCCGGGACTCATCATTTCGGATGCAGCGGCGCAGATGCTTGCCTGTGAGACGGCGGGAGAACACATCGACTGCCGTCTCGCGCCGCCCGATCTGTGGAACCGACGGCAGGAAACCGGCAGAAGCGCGGTAGAACTGTTCGCGGACAGCGGACTGGATTTTGTCAAAAGCAGCAATGAACGCGTCGCCGGATGGCTGGCGCTGCATGAGCTGCTGCAGCCGCGCAAGGATACGGACGGCGCCGTTCGACCTCGGCTGACGATTTTCGACACCTGCCACAATCTGATCCGCACGCTGCCTGCACTGCAGCACGACAAGCGCAATCCGTCCGACACAGCGAACACGCCGCACGAGCTGACCCATGCGCCGGATGCGCTCCGCGGGTACGCCGCGACCGTGTACGAGCCGGTTAAGGCAGTCCCTCAGTCGGCGTATGACTGCGAGGTAGGCGAATTTCTCAGGTTTTAGCACAGCAAAGGAGGATTTGATGGAAATTTTATGTTACACGCTGTCTGCGGCGATACTGGTACTGACCGGTGCAATCATCTCCGGCGGTGTGGTTCTGCCGCGGCGTTTGCCGAAGGAGCACACGGCAGAATCTACGCCGGAGGATACGCTCAGCCGCGATCTGGCGGCGCTGATGAACTACGGACGAGAGGAGGACAACGATGAAATTTGATCCGTCACCGACGGCAATCTGGAAGAAATATGAGCGCGACCGCGACTACAAGCGCTCAATCGGTTTATACGACCGTGTTCGGCGCAACGAGGCGTTTTACCTCGGCAGGCAGTGGGAGGGACTGCGCGTGCAGTCCCTCGACCCGCTGATCTTTAACGTGCTGCGCCGCTGTGTCAACCTGTTTGTGTCCATGCTGGTCTCCGACGATGTGGCGGTACGCGCCCAGCCGTTCGACATGGACAAGGACGGTCGGCAGACCGCGCATGTGCTCGAGCGTGCGTTTGCATCCGCGATCGAGCGTTCGGGTGTCAAGGCACTCGGCCGCCCGCTGCTGAAAAACGCCTGTGTGGACGGCGATGCATGCTTCTACATGCACTTTGATCCTGCGCTTGAGACCGGTCAGGCGGTTAAGGGCGATATTGCGGTGGAGCTGATTGATTCCACGAACATCTGCTTCGGCAACGCCGCCTGCGATGAGGTACAGCGCCAGCCGTACATTATCATTGCCATGCGGCGCGACGCAGATGAGGTGCGGCAGGAAGCGCGCGCCAACGGCATCTCTGCGAGCGATGCGGAAGCCATTCGGCCGGAGGACAGCGGCGAATACCATCGTTACCGCACCTCGGCGGACGGCGAGCGTGTGACCGTACTGCTGCATATGCGCAGGACCGAGAACGGCATTGCCTTCTGCAAGACCACGCGAAACGCGGTCGTAATGCGCGAAAAGGTGCTTCCCTATCGGCTGTATCCGGTGACGCACCTTTGCTGGAACCGCGTGCGCGGCTCGTGCCACGGCGAAAGCCCGCTGACCGAGGCGATTCCGAACCAGATCGCCATCAACAAGCTGTACTCGATGTACGTCCAGTGCATCAAGCAGGTGGCGTTCCCTAAGATCGTGTACGACATGACGCGGTTCCCGAACGGCTGGTCAAACGACGTCGGCAAGGCGATCGGCATGCGCGGCAACCCGAATGAAGCGATCGCTGCCGCATTCCGCGCACCGGATATCTCGGCACAGGTGCTGCAGCTGCTCAAGCAAATGATGACCGATACCGCGGAACTCATGGGCGCAAGCGAAGCCGCACTCGGCACGGTCAATCCGGACAACACCTCGGCAATTATCGCGGTGCAGAACGCAACGGCGGCTCCGCTCGAGCTGACCAAAATGGAGTTTTACCGCTTCACCGAGGACTGGGCGCGCGTGTTCCTTGACCTGATGGGCGCGCACTACGGCGTGCGCACGCTCGTTCTGCCGAACGAGGACGGCGGCGAACCCGAAAAATGCACGTTCGACTTCTCCGCACTCGCCGGACAGGACATGCGCCTGCAGGTGGATGTCGGCGCGGCAAGCTACTGGTCCGAAACCATGCAGACGATGACAAACGATCATCTGCTGGAGAGCGGCGTTATTTCCGACCCGCTCGTATATCTGGAAAACGTACCGGATTATCAGGTACGCGGCAAACACGACCTGCTGCACGCACTTCGCGTACAGCGACAGCAGCAAAAGGAGGCAAACAGTAATGCAGAAAACAGCAATGAATCCTAATCCTGAGCAGGAAATGACGGTCAATCCGTTCGCACAGGAGCAGACGGCGGAAATCCAGCCGCAGGAAAATGCACAGACCTATCCGGTCGAGGTGGACGGCGATATCGTCGAACTGACGCTCGAGGAGCTGATCGACGCAGCCGCACAGGGACTTTCCAGGCGCAACGCGTACATCCGTCGTAATCGTGCGGCAAACGCCATGCCGAACGGCCAGATCTACGCCGCATTCGTCGAGGAATATCCCGATGTCCGTCCCGAGGACATTCCGCAGCAGGTATGGGAGTGGGCGCAGCAGGAAGGCTCGCTCGTATCCGCGTACCGCAAGTGGGAGATTGCCGAGCTGAGAGACGAACTGGCAGCGCTCGAGATGAACCAGAAGAACCGCCGTGCGGCGGTCGGTCCGGCGCAGTCGGACGGGGAACCCACGGGAGCAGATCCGGTCACCCTCGCTTTGCTCGGCAAGTAACATTCTCATTACTTCACGATTTAACATTTATGTAGGAGGTAAATTTTTATGGCTATCAATCTCGCAAGCAAGTATTCCGACCAGATTGCGGAGGTATTCACCCGTGCGTCCTTCATCAAGGGCAAGACCGCGGAGACGTATGACCTGACCGGCGTGAAAACGCTCAAGGTTTACACCCCGATCACGGTGGAGGAGGTCGATTACGACCGTGACGGCGGTCTCAAGCGCTACGGCGATGTGACCGAGATGCAGGACGTGGTGCAGGAACTGACCATGACGCAGGACAAGGCGTTTACCCTGACCATCGACAAGGGCAACAACCTCGATCAGAATCTGGTCAAGAACGCCGCCGACATGCTGCGCCTGCAGCTGAATGAGAAGTCCACGCCGGCGGCGGACAAATACGCATTCAAGCGCTTTGTCACCATGGCGGGCAGCATTGTGGAAAGTGCAAAGCCGACCAAGGCGAATATCATCAGCAAGATTGCGGATGCTTCTCAGGCGCTCGATGATGCGCTCGTGCCGGACGACAACCGCTATCTGTATCTGACCAGCGAAATGTACAAGCTGGTGTGCACTTCGGACGAGTTTGCAGGCGTGGACGTGCTGGCGCGTCAGTCCATCGCCAAGGGCGTGTGCGGCGAGGTATTCGGCATGAATGTCGTCCGCGTTCCCAAGAGCTATCTGCCGGAGGACGTGTACTTCCTCGTTGCACACAAGGATGCCGTGCTCATGCCGTACAAGATCGCGGATGCCAAGGTGCACGAGGACCCGGTCGGCGTGTCCGGTGCGCTGATCGAGGGCCGTCACTACTACGACGCGTATGTGCTCGGCGCAAAGTGCGGCGGCGTATATGCACTGGTCGATGAGGACTGCCGCTCGAGCGCACCGACCATCAGCCAGGGCAAGATCACCGCGTTCGGCAAGGTGCGCTACACCCTGGACGGCTCGGATCCGCGCTACTCGGATTCCGCGAAGGATTACGTTGCCGGCACTGTGCTGACGCCGGAGACCGGCTGCAAGATCCGCGCATACTGCGTGCAGTCCGGCGCGTATCCGTCCGAGGTAGCGGAAGGCTAAATTCAAATAGCAGATAAGAGTTAGGAGTGAGGAGATAGGAGTTTTTCTTCGTTTACTCCTCACTCCTTCTCCTAACTTCTCACTGTATCCAATGAACCCATCACAAAGGAGGTAACCCTATGACCGGAACCGAATGCTTTCGTGCAGCGTTGAATATTTTATCCGAAACGCCGGACAGCGGTGTGTATTACGAGCAGTTTGCGCTCGGTGCGCTCAACCAGCTGTTAGCGAACAGCCTGCGCGAGATGAACGCGGAACGTGCGTCTGACGGCAAAGACGTGCTGCTTGTGCCGCCGCGCATGACGGCGCTGACCGAGGAGCTGCCCGCCGGCGACTGGCTGGCGCGCGAATGTTTTCCGTACGGGCTGGCGGCGCTGCTTGTCGCGGATGACGACAAGGCCAAGTTTAACTGGGCGGCAACCGAGTACAGCGAACGCCTGCTGAGTCACTGTCCCGCGCAGTTTACCGCCGTGCAGGAGATGATTTAATGCGAAGCTACGAATTCCCCTATCCGGAGACCGAGCAGCAGACTGTGGTCAGCCGGTTCGGCGGCATCGACTGCCGCACGCATCCGACCAAGTTGTCTCTCTCCCGCTCGCCGGATATGCAGAACATGATCTGCGACCAGAACGATTTTCTGGTAAAGCGCACCGGATGGCGCACACAGGCGCAGTTTAACGCACCCATCTATGGGTTATTCGCTATGCCGGATGGCATTGGCTGTGCCGTTCACGCAGGTGCAAAGCTGTATTTTCGGGCGCCGGACGGCACGCAGACCGAGCTGTGCGCGGACATGAACGAGGCGTTTTCTCAGTCGTTCACGATGAAGGGTGTACTCTACCTGATGGACGGCAAAACCTATCGTGCGGTGCGCAAAAGCAGCAAAAATACAGCCTGGGAAGCCGTTTCCGTATCCGGCACAGCCTATGTGCCGACCACGACCATCTCTGCGGCGCCGACCGGCGGCGGCACCAGCTACGAGGCGGTAAATCTCTTGACACCTAAGCGTATCAACACCTTTATCGGTGACGGCACAGCAACCCAGTTCAAGGTGGACGCGACCGACCTCGACGAAACAGCTGTTACGGCTGAGGTCAACGGCTCGGCGGTTACCGTTTCGGCGGTCAACCGCTCGACCGGGATGGGAACGCTGGCCGCTGCTCCGGCAAACGGAAACGGTCTGGCAAATGTGTCCATCGCGTTTGCCAAAACCGTCAGCGGACACGCAGACAAGATCAACAAATGCCGCTTTGCCGGGCTGTACGGCGGCAAAAACGACACGCGCGTGTTCCTTTCCGGCAACCCGGATGAGCCGGACTGTGACTGGCAGAGCGGCCTGTACGACCCGACCTACTTTCCGGACACCGGCTACACCCGCATGGGTACGGATGCATCTGCGATCGTCGGCTATCTCAAGCAGTACGAAAGTCAGGTCGTGGTCAAGTCCGGCGGCGCACAGGAGGCGACCAGCTATCTGCGCACCTACATGATGGCGGATGACGGTTCTGCGCTGTATCCGCTCAAGCAAGGTGCGCAAGGTGAAGGCGCGATTTCAAGCCGCTGCTTCGCCGTGCTGAACGACCTGCCGCTGTATCTCTCGGCAAGAGGTGTGCAGGGCGTGTACGGCACCGCTGTTGCCGAACAGCGGACGATCCGCTCGGTATCCGATGCCATTGTGCCGAAATTATCGCAGGAGACCGACCTCAAAAACGCCTGTGCGGTGGTATTCGAGGGCAAATATTATCTGGCAGTAAACGGACACATTTATGTCGCGGACGGCTCTCTGACCGAGGAAAACGGCGATCCGGCGTGGTTTTTCTGGGTCAATGTGCCTGCGCAGTGTCTGGCGGTGCTGAACGGTCAGCTGTGGTTCGGCACGACAGACGGCCGGCTGTGCCGCTTTGCCAAAAGCGAGGAGGAGCACGCCTATCTTGATGACACGGCGGCGATTGCCGCGTACTGGCGCACGCCTACCCTGCCGCTCTCCGACTGGAGTCGCTTCAAGACCGTGCGGGACGTGATTCCGACGCTCATGCCGCATTCGCGCTCGGGCGCGACCGTGCAGTACGAGAACGAAAACGGTGCCCAGCTTGCGCTTTCCCGCAATATGGACATGTTTTCCTTCCGCACACTGGACTTTTCGCGGTTCTCCTTCCGGTGCATTCCGGGCGCCGTAACGTACCGTACCCGATGGAAGCAGCACCGCAGTCCTCTGTTTGCCGTGCGCATCGGTAACGACCGGCCGGATGAGCCGTTTGGTCTGCTCGCGCTCACCATCCGCTGGACACAGGGTCAGACCGTAATTTAGAAAGGAGGATTCCCCTTTGGCAATCATCAAATCAACTTCCGCGCGCCGAACATCAACCGTAAAGTCAACCGCGTCCAAGTCCGCTTCGTCTAAGACGGCGGCAAGCAAATCGACGTCGAGCAAGTCCTCCGGCACGCTCAATTCCAACGGCTACCGCGACAATTTTGACTACTCGGCGGCGATCGCCGGCACGACTGATTCAGCGAAACGCCAGCAGCTGCTGAGCGAACGCCAGAACAAGATTGACTCGCTCGGTCTCGGCGGCAAGGTTGCGTCCAACGACGCGGTTTCGACATGGAACGGCAGCTACCGTCCGTACTCGGTTTCAAGCACAACAACCGGTGCAAACCGCGTCAGCAGCCTGTATGACGCGGCGGAAAATGCCCGTTTCAAGCGATTTGAAACCGCCCGCAGCCGCATTGCAAAGCAGCTGGAGAGCAATCTCGCGTCCATCGAGAACGACTACGCCGCCGGTATGCGTCAGACCGATATCAATGCCCGACAGTCCGCAGTGAATAACGAGGAAAAGCTGGCGGCGCTCGGACTTAACATGGGCGCACGAGGGCAGGCGACCACCAGCGGTATGGCAGAGACCAGCCGTATCGCGGTGGACAACCGGTACCGCAGCGACCTGAATGCGCTCGCCCAGGCGCGTCTGTCCGCGCGTGCGGCGGCGCAGAATGCTGCCGATGAACAGACCGCAGCCGCCGAGAGCAGCTACTATACCGCATCGGAAAATGCAGCGCTCCAGCAGGCGCAGGCGGCGCTGAGCCAGTTTAACGCCGACCGCGATTACGGCTTGTCCGTAGCCGGTCTGACCGGCTTCCTGAACGGCACGCCGACGCTGAACTGGCGCAATTATCAGCTGAATGTCAGCAGTGCGGCGGCGAATGCACAGACCCGTGCCTACGAGCAGGCGCTTGAGCGCTGGAAAACCAGCGGCTACGTACGGCAGGGTGACGCGGCGATCCTCGGTGTGCCTGCCGGAACGCCGACCGCCGATGTCAGCTATAAGAACGCAGCACTTGCGCTGCAGCGATGGAAGAACGGCTACGGCGGTTGATTTTCTCAAGTCGCGTCTATCCGAAAAAACAAATCACCTCTGCACGCAAGGCGCAGAGGTGATTTATGATAAAGAAATGAAAATGTGAGCAATTTTAACCAAAACAGCCAGATTCTCCGTTTCAGTGCAGAGAATTCGCTATGTTACTGCAATTATGATAGCACAGGTTTGTCCGTCCGTCAACCCAAGCGCAAGAATTTACTATATATTCGCAAGAAATTTCTATATAAAAAGGCTCAATCATTTTTCTTGTGGGATTGGAGTGAAGCAGGGTGTGCGTGGCAGCGTCCGTACCGGTATGCTTTTCGCAGTAATCAGCACGGGAGGCTCCGCCATGCAATTATTGCCCATGCTACTTTCAATATCTCCGCTGGCAGGATCAAGGGAATCAACAACAAAATCAAGACTCTACGGTGCAAGGGCTGCGGCTATCCGGATGACGATTACTTCTTCCTGAAGCTGTTCGATGTCAGTCGGAAACCCTACATCAGAAAATCCTTCATCCCACAGCTTTTATGATTAAGCCATAAAAAACCGCACGCAAAAGCGTGCGGTTTTCTCATATTGCAGTAACGGTAAGGACGGAGACTTACTTGTTCTTCAGGTTGAAGAAAGCCTTCTTGCCCAGGAACTGTGCAACATCCTCGCCCAGCTCTTCCTCGATGCGGAGCAGCTGATTGTACTTTGCAACGCGGTCGGTACGAGACGGAGCACCGGTCTTAATCTGGCCAGCGTTCAGTGCAACAGCGATGTCCGCAATGGTAGCATCCTCGGTCTCGCCGGAACGGTGGGATACAACTGCGGTGTAGCCGGCGCGGTTAGCCATCTGGATAGCATCCAGGGTCTCGGTCAGGGAGCCGATCTGGTTAACCTTGATCAGGATGGAGTTAGCAACGCCAAGCTCGATGCCCTTGGACAGACGAGCGGTGTTGGTTACGAACAGGTCGTCGCCAACCAGCTGGATCTTGTCGCCCAGAGTCTTGGTCAGCATAGCCCAGCCTTCCCAGTCTTCCTCAGCCATGCCGTCCTCGAGGGAGATGATCGGGTACTTCTCAGCGAAGTTCTTCCACATCTTAACCAGCTGCTGCTGAGTCAGCTTCTTGCCAGACTTCGGCTGGATATAGCACTTCTCCTCGTCGTTCCACCACTCGGAGGAAGCAGCGTCGATCGCGATCATGAAGTCCTCGCCCGGCTTGTAGCCAGCTTCTTCGATTGCCTGAACGATAACCTTCAGAGCGTCCTCGTCCTTCTTCAGGTTCGGAGCGTAGCCGCCCTCATCGCCTACACCTGCTGCCGGAGTGCCGTTCTCCTTCAGGGTGGTCTTCAGCTGATGGAATACCTCTGCACAGCGGCGCAGAGCCTCGCGGAAGGACGGAGCGGAAACCGGCATGATCATGAATTCCTGAATCTCAACGTTGTTGGTAGCGTGTGCGCCGCCGTTGAGGATGTTCATCATCGGCATCGGCAGGGTCTTAGCGTTGCAGCCGCCGATGTAGTTGTACAGCGGCAGGCTCAGAGCCTCTGCAGCAGCCTTGGCAACAGCCAGGGATACGCCGAGGATAGCGTTTGCGCCGAACTTGGTCTTGTTCGGGGTGCCGTCAGCCTCGATCATAGCCTTGTCGATTGCCTGCTGGTCGAGAGCGTTCATGCCGATAACAACCTCAGCGATCTCGCCGTTTACAGCGTCAACAGCCTTGAGTACGCCCTTGCCGTTGTAGCGGGACTTGTCGCCGTCACGCAGCTCGCAAGCCTCGAAGATACCGGTGGAAGCACCGGACGGAACAGCAGCGCGGCCCATGTATGCGCCGGTGTCGCCCTCAACGTAAACCTCAACCTCAACGGTCGGGTTGCCGCGGGAGTCCATAACTTCGCGGCCGATTACATCAACAATTTCAATGTAGCCCTTCATAATTCTTTCTCCTTCTTATTATAAAATAAAATGGTTGGCTAACGAAACAGCAAAAATCACATTTTTGCTGCGCCGCGCGCACGCGGCGATAAAATTCCCCATAAAAGTCCAGCTCTGCCGGACTTTTATACCACTGCTCCGGGACGCGTGTCCCGAACCGTCTTTGCCGTGCAAAGATGAGGGGGATATCCGAAAAAGTTTCCTTGGGAACTTTTTTCGGTATCTAAGGGGGACAGCGTCCCCCTTGGAGACTTACTTAACAAGCAGACTGTGACCAGTCATCTCTGCAGGCTGCGGAATGCCCATCATATCCAGCATGGTGGGAGCCAGATCAGCCAGTACGCCGCCTTCTGCCAGCTTGCCCTCGTGACCGACCATTACGAGCGGCACCGGGTTAGTGGAGTGTGCGGTGAACGGAGTCACACCATCAGCGTCGAGCATCTGATCGACGTTGCCGTGGTCGGCAGTGATCAGGCACTGGCCGCCCATCTTGAGGATGGCATCAACGACCTTGCCTACGCCGTCATCGGTAGCCTCAATCGCCTTTACGGCAGCCTCGAATACGCCGGTGTGACCGACCATATCGCAGTTTGCGAAGTTGAGGATAACAACGTCGTACTTGCCGGACAGGATGCGCTTTACGCACTCCTCGGTAACGGCAGGCTCGCTCATCTCCGGCTGGAGATCATAGGTTGCAACCTTCGGGGACGGGATCAGAGCACGCTCCTCGCCCGGATACTCCTTCTCAACGCCGCCGTTGAAGAAGAACGTAACGTGTGCGTACTTCTCGGTCTCGGCAATGCGGAGCTGGGTCATACCCAGATCGGAGATATATTCACCGAACGTGTTCTTCAGGCTCTGCGGCTTGAAGGCGATTTCCACGCCCGGAATAGTAGCATCGTACTGCGTCATGCAGACGTAGTGAATCTTAGGCTGTACGCGCTCAAAGCCGGTGAACTCCGGATCAACGAATGCACGGGTGATCTCACGCGCACGGTCGGGACGGAAGTTTGCGAAGATGATCGCGTCGTCATCCTTGACGGTCGCGCCCTCGGTAACGATAACCGGAACAACGAACTCGTCGGTTACGCCGTTTGCGTAGGACTGCTCCATAGCCTCGTGTGCGGTAGCAGCGTGCTCGCCTTCGCCGAGTGCAATGGCGTTGTACGCCTTCTGCACACGATCCCAGCGGTTATCACGGTCCATTGCATAGTAACGGCCGGATACGGTTGCGATGCAGCCGACCTCGACAGCGTCGATCTTGGCCTGCAGGCGGTCGATATACTCGATACCGGACTGCGGCGGCGTGTCGCGGCCGTCCATGAAGCAGTGGAAGCAAACCTTGCGCAGACCATTGCGGCGTGCCAGCTCAAGCAGCGCAAACATGTGGTCAATGTGGGAATGCACACCGCCGTCAGACAGCAGACCGAAAATGTGCAGGGTGGAATCGAACCACTTGCACTGGTTGATAGCGCTCATCAGAGCCGGATTCTCGAAGAAATGCGGGTCAGCTCCTGATATACAATGCGGCCTGCACCGATGTTGGTGTGGCCGACCTCGGAGTTGCCCATCTGGCCGTCCGGCAGACCAACGTCCAGACCGGATGCACCGATATAGGTGAGCGGGTTCTCTGCGAAAATCTTATCGAGATTCGGCTTTTTAGCAGCCTCGATGGCGTTGCCCTTGGTCTCCTCGCGGTGGCCGAAGCCGTCCATGATGATCAGAGCGGTCGGCTTCTTCGGGCCCTCTGCCTTCTTGGCAGCAGCGGTGGCTGCCTTGGGCTTGCGGCCGCGCTTGGCTGCCGGCTTTTTCGCCTCGGTCTTGGCTGCAGTTGTCTTTGCCGCAGCGGTCTTGCGGGTACGCTTTGCCGCCGGCTTTTTTGCAGGAGCCGGATCTGCCAGAACATTAACCGGTGCGGAAGTCTTGATCTCGACTACCTCTACCTCCGGCATGCCCGGCATAGTGGTTTTTTTCATACTGATAAAACTCCTTTACAGAAGCGAACGATAAGAGAATAAAAGGGGACACGATATCACCATGTCCCCCTCCGCAAAACGGTGAGGGAGCGTTTCCCTTTCCCGTATCCTTATCTTACTGGTTAGCTGCTTCTACGATGGTAGCGAAGTCAGCGCTCTTCAGGGAGGCACCGCCGATCAAGCCGCCGTCAACGTCCGGCTGAGCCAGCAGCTCGGAAGCGTTCTTTGCGTTCATAGAGCCGCCGTACTGGATGGTGATGCCGCGTGCAGCGCGTGCGCCGTACTTCTCGCGCAGGCAGTCACGGATAGCGGAGCAAACCTCGTTAGCCTGCTCTGCGGTAGCGGTCTTGCCGGTACCGATTGCCCAGATCGGCTCGTAAGCGATGACAACCTTCTTAATGTCCTCAACAGCTACGTTCTGCAGAGCGATCTTGATCTGCTTGCGGATAACTTCCATGGTAACGTCCTGCTCGCGCTCGGTCAGAGACTCGCCTACGCACAGGATCGGACGCAGACCGTTCTCAAGAGCGACCTGAACCTTCTTGCCGCAAGCCTCGTCGGTCTCGTTGAAGTACTGACGGCGCTCGGAGTGGCCGATGATAACGTACTTAACGCCCAGCTCCTTGAGCATGTCAGCGGAGATCTCGCCGGTGAACGCGCCGGACTTCTCGAAGTGCATGTTCTCAGCGCCGATTGCAATCTTGGAGCCCTTAGCAGCCTTTACAGCAGCCTGAATATCGGTGAACGGTACGCAAAGAACCATCTCGCACCACTTGGTCTTGGACAGGAGCGGCTTCATCTCTTCGATCAGAGCCTTTGCCTCTGCCGGAGTCTTGTTCATCTTCCAGTTGCCGGCGATAATGGTCTTACGATATCTGCGATTCATGTTGGTTTTACCCCTTTCAAACATTCGGACGGACATTTCCGTCTTAAATCTTTATGTATTTATACGGAGCGCTCAACAGAACGCGCTCCGATATAAAGCGTTCCTAATGGACTTACTTGTCCTGCAGGCATGCGATGCCCGGCAGCTCCAGACCCTCGAGGAACTCCAGAGAAGCGCCGCCGCCGGTGGAGATGTGGGTCATCTTGTCAGCAAAGCCCAGCTTCTCAACAGCAGCTGCGGAGTCGCCGCCGCCGATGATGGAAACAGCCTTGCTCTCAGCGATTGCCTTGGCAACAGCCTTGGTGCCGACTGCGAAGGTGTCGAACTCGAATACGCCCATCGGACCGTTCCAAACAACGGTGCCTGCGTCCTTGACAGCCTCAGAGAACAGCTCTACGGTCTTCGGGCCGATGTCCATGCCCATCATGTCAGCCGGGATCTTGCCAGCCTCGTATACGACCGGAGCAGCGTCTGCGCCGAAGTGATCTGCACAAACGGTATCAACCGGCAGGAGCAGCTTAACGCCCTTGTCAGCAGCCTTCTTGAGCAGGCCGAGTGCCAGCTCGATCTTGTCTTCCTCGCAGAGAGAGGTGCCGATCTCGCCGCCCTGTGCCTTGGAGAAGGTGTAGGCCATGCCGCCGCCGATGATGATGGTGTCGCACTTGTCGATCAGGTTCTCAATAACGCCGATCTTGTCGGAAACCTTAGCGCCGCCCAGGATTGCAACGAACGGACGAGCCGGGTCGCTCAGGGCCTTGCCCATGATAGAGATTTCCTTCTTGATCAGGAAGCCGCATACAGCCGGCAGGTAATCTGCGATGCCTGCGGTGGAAGCGTGTGCACGGTGTGCGGTGCCGAATGCGTCGTTGACGTAAATGTCAGCCATGTCAGCCATAGCCTTTGCCAGTGCAGCATCGTTCTTGGTCTCGCCCTTTTCAAAGCGAACATTCTCAAGCAGAACGACCTCGCCCGGCTTAACCTCAGCGGCCAGCTTCTTAGCGTCCTCGCCTACAACGTCCTTTGCCAGCTTGACTTCCTTGCCAAGCAGCTCGCTCAGGCGCTTAGCGACCGGAGCCAGCGAATACTTCATGTTTACTTCGCCCTTCGGACGGCCGAGGTGCGAGCACAGGATTACAGCAGCGTTGTGATCCAGCAGGTAGTTGATGGTCTCCAGCGAAGCACGGATGCGCTTGTCGTCGGTGATGTTGCCGTTCTCGTCCTGCGGTACGTTAAAATCGCAGCGGGCAATTACCTTCTTGCCGGATACGTCGATATCCTCAACGCTCTTCTTGTTATACTGCATAAATATCCCTCTCCTTTAAGATGTATTATAAAGTTACGATAAGGAACAAAAGCACGAACTTATTACTTAAATAATTCCGTTTCCAATACAGAATTATACTCGTAATTCGTGTCATTCGCAAGCAAAATTGTGAAAATCATCACATTCCAACTCGCTTTTAGAGGATTTTTGCGTTTTTCGCCAAAAAGTTGCGAAATATTAAACAACATTCACAATTTTTGCATCAATCCCGCGGCGTTCCATAATACGCTACAGCCATCGCCAGCGGACCAGTATTTGTCAGAACCGAGGGACCGATCACTACGCGTTCCACATCGCGGAATCCAATTTCGGTACGCAGACGCTTTTCCATTTCATCCAGACGCTCGGCAGGTACGTCGCCGTAGAGCAGGATAGCCGTCTGCTTATCCGGCTGCACCACACGGGCGGAGACTTTTTTGCTCATTCCGGCAACGAGTGCCTTCTCACCGCGCACCTTGTCACACACCTTTACCGCACCGTCATACACATGGCTGATGGGCTTGAGACCGAGCGCCTCACCCACGAAAGCCGCGCCGCCCGAAATACGGCCGGACTTCTTGAGGAACTTGAGGCTATACACGCCGAGGTAGGCTTCCACGCGGTTAAGACGGCTCTTTACCACACTGACGATCGCGTCGAAGCTCTCACCCTGCTCGCGCATTTCGGCAGCCTTGACAACAATGTGTCCGTAAATGTAGGTGTAGGTCTTGGAGTCGATGACCTCGATGGTCATTTTGCCTTCCCCCTGCTCCTCTTCGAACATGGATTTTGCAAGGCACGCCGCCTGATAAGTACCCGAGCCGCCGCCGTTGATGAGCACTGCCAGCAGATGCGTGCAGCCGCGCTCAAATGCACGGTTGTAGGACTCGAGAAATACGGTCGGCGTAGTCATAGCCGTGCCGGGAATCTCGCTGCTGGTCTCGAGCAGCTTACAGTAGTCCTCGGATGTGATGTCGTAATATTCGCGGAAGCTGCGTCCCTCATGCGTCAGCATGATCGGAACGATTTCAATGCCGTGCGCCTCTACCAGATCGTGCGGAATATCCGATGAGGAATCGGTCAAAATATGAATCTTTTCCATTCTTTACTCCTTTATGCCTGTGGGAACGGTCCCGCAAGTCTCAGATTTTCAAAGCCGGTCTGCCGCAGTGCCTCAAACACGATAACAGCGACCGAGTTAGACAAATTAAGGCTGCGCGCGCCCTCTCTCATAGGAATGCGAACGCAGCGTTCCGGGTGCTCGATGAGCAGCGCTTCCGGCAGACCGCGGGTCTCTTTGCCGAACATCAGGTAGTCGCCGTCGCGGTATTCCACCTCATGATAGGCGTGCGGCGCCTTTGTTGTCGCATAGAAGTAGCGGCCGTCCGGATTTTTCTCAAAAAATTCACCCAGATTTTTATACATACGCACATCGAGCAGGTGCCAGTAATCCAGACCGGCCCGCTTCATGCGCTTGTCGTCGATAGCAAAGCCGAGCGGCTCGACCAGATGCAGCACACAGCCTGTCGCCGCACAAGTGCGGGCAATGTTGCCGGTGTTCTGCGGAATCTCCGGCTCGACCAAAACAATGTTGAGCATACTTTCGCCTCATTTACGAACTAAACTTCTTCTATTTTATGCGATAACACCGTATTTTTCAAGGTATATTCCCATTTTTCCGCAAAAAAGTTTCCTCTGAACACAAGATTCAGAGGAAATTTTCATGCACTATACTAATTTTTGATGATTTTGGACGAACGGCACATATCTTCAATTACTCAATATCCGCATAGACGCCATAGATATAGCCTTCCGCTGCGGCCTGCTCATCGGTCAGCACTTCGCCGGTAAGGCTCGGACCGGACGTATCGTCCTTGTATTCCACGCCCAGCTTGCCGGTGTGCAGCGTCATCGAGCGGGTCTGCTCCGAGCCGTCAGTAAAGGTGATGGTGACGGTCAGCTTTGCGCCCTCAAAGCCGTCCACGGCCTTGTGCCACGAATCCTGCAGATCATCGTCCGTGGTTTCCGGCTGGCTGGGCAGCCACAGACCGTAGCTGGCGTCCGGGTCGTACGCGTCGGTGAAGCCGTTATCCAGCTTCCAGCACAGGTCGGCGTACATCTGCTCTGCGCCCTCAACGCCGTTGCCCCAGACCATCACAGTGTCGGCGCCGTCGAGTTCGGGGTTCGTGCCCTGATGCATCGAGCGCACCCACTCGTCGCGGTCGGCCGATGTATCCTTGACGGTTTTCGTGCGGTAGACCGCGCCCTTGTCGATGGTCGCGGATATGGTTTTGATATTCTCGCCGGTCACCTTGAACAGACAGCCGGAGTAGAAACCCTTTTCCGGATCATCTGCGCCGCTGCCGGTGTCGAACACGATCTTGCTGTCCTTCGGCTGACGCAGCTCGCCGGTGTCGGCGGCATAGGCTGCAAAGCCGAATGTGTGATTGATGGCGTCCGCTACGGCTGCACTGCCGGTCTGCGCGGTGCCATTATGCGTGCGATACACAGCCGTGCCGCCCAGCACAATACCGAACGCGCAGGCTGCCGCCAGAAGGCGCTTTGCCATTCCCCACGGATGGCGCGGCACCGCATGCAGCGGTTCGTTCGTCAGCTTACGCGCTTCACGAGCTGCTGCCAGCGTGCGCTCCTTGAGCTCCTGCGGAGCCTTGATGTCCTTCAGTTCGTTCCAGTTGTTCTTCATCGTAAGATCCCTCCAAATCCAGCTTTAATTGCTTTCTTGCGCGATGCAGCCGTGTGCGTACCGTTGCCGGACGGCAGCCGACCATTTCCGCGATCTCCTCTGTACGGTAGCCCTCCACATAGTGCAGCCACACCGCGATTCGCTGATCGTCCGGCAGTGCGTGTACCGCCTGCCACAGCTCACTGCTGCTTTCCGGTTCCGGAGCGGCAGCATCCGCGGCAGCTTCCATCGGTGCGGTGCGCTTAAACCACGCCGAACGGCGAAGATCGGCGCACCGGCTGAGCGTTACGCGCAGCAGCCATGCTTTCAGGTGCTCGGTGTCGCGGAAATCGGTGTCGTCCCGCAGCAGCCGGAGAAAGACTTCCTGATAGACGTCCTCTGCGTCCGCACGGCTGTTCAGTCTGCACAAAGCTAATCGGTAGACCGCGTCGCCGCAGGTGTCCATCGCCTGCTGCAGAAATGCGTCCGACCTGAGTTTTGTCTGCATTGCTCTCTCCTCCTTTCACCACCAACACGTTTTGCAGCGGCAAATCGTTCCCACTGCCGCCGGATTTTTTGAGATTTCGGCTTATTTTCCCTTTGCTTTGTGTTTACCTACAATTTACAGAGGTTATTCTTGTAATATATGCACAAAAACTTTCGCATTTTCTCTGGAACATTAAACAAAAAATCTATTGCATTTTTATCTAAAACGACTATAATAATAATTGTTATAAGGAACACAACAAATCGACAATAACCAACAACCACATTGGTTTTTATATTTCATTTGCTCTCTTTTTTTCTTTTTTCTTTCTTTACTCTTTACCTGCTCTTTGAGGGAAAATCGCCGTCTGATTCATCAGGCGGCTTTTTTCCGCCTTGCGGCAAAAAAGCTGCGGTTTAACCGCAGCTTTTTTATTTAGCCATTTGTTCCGACAGCGTGCGTTACAGTGCTGCCTGTTGTATCATACGGATACAGGGCATTCAGATACGCCGCAAGCGTCGGAGCGTTCAGCTTGTACCATCTGTCTTTGCCGCGCACTTCTGTTTTCAATAGCAGGAACTCTGCCGCCTCCTCCTTGCACAGAAAGAGCTTGTAGTCCGCTTCCGCGCTCTCGGTTTCCACCAAAACGGTGCACGGCATACGGGTATTGGTACCGTATGGCGTCCAACTGCCCGAAAAACGGCGCGTTCCCTTGCTGTCCGCAAGCAGCTTCGCGATTGTTTCCCGATTTTCCGCAGAAAGTGTGATTTCCTCCGACGGAAACGCATAGTTGTAGAGCGTGCCGCTCGTGATCGGCGTATAGCTGTACGCCTTCCACGAAAACGAGTCATCGACCGCGCAGCCGATGTTCCGCGCCGCAAAAAAGGTTCCGTAAACCCCGACCACGCAGAGCAGCACAAGCAATCCCGCTGCCGCCGCATACTTGACCGATTTCTTCATCCTGTCTCCCTCTCTTCTCTCTATTCTTATCCTTGTACCATTATTATACAGGGCGGTCCTGCGGCTGTCAACCGGAGGTTCTGCGGATGCAAAAACGGCATCTTTCGATGCCGTTTTTTCTTATTTTTCCGCGAAAAAGTCTCTGGTCTGCTGCACATTTTCCTCGATGGCGGTCTTGAGCGCCTCCACCGATTCAAACTGCATTTCCGGACGCAGGAACTTATGCAGCTCCACATGGATCATCTTGCCGTACAGATCGCCCGCAAAGTCGAGCAGATGCGGCTCGATGGTCGGTGCACCGCCGTCTAAAAATGTCGGCTTTACACCGATATTGGTCGCTGCGATATAGCTCTGTCCGTCCACCAGAACGCGGGTTGCGTACACGCCGTACGGCGGCAGCGCCATTTCGGTCGGCAGACGCAGATTGACCGTCGGCACCTGCAGCACGCTTGTGCCGACACGCCGTCCGTGCTCCACAATACCGGAAACCGTATACGGATGACCGAGAAACTTAGCCGCACCTTCCATATCGCCCTGCGAAATCAGCTGACGAATATAGGTGGAGGACACCACAATGCCGTCAATCTTGACATCCTCGATGCAGTCATAGCCGATGCCGGCCTTTTCGCACTCGATAGCCATGCCCTCTGCGTTGCCCTGCCCCTTATAGCCGAAACGGTTATTGCGTCCCGAGATAATCCAGCCCGCATTGAAGCGACCGATGAGCAGCTTGTGGATAAAATCGCGCCAGTCCATGTGCTGCATTTCATGGTCAAAGTGGCCGAAAATAACCTCGTCCACACCGCCGAGCTTTTTGATCTCCTCGGTGCGATATGCATTTGCGGTCAGCAGCGGCACCTGACGGCCCATGACAACCGAATCCGGATGCACATCAAACGTGAAAACCGCACTCGTGCCGCCGATTTGCTTGGCACGCTCGACCGCACGCTGCATGAGCGCCCGATGGCCCAGATGCACGCCGTCAAAGTAGCCGAGCGCGATGGCACGCGGCTTTGTAACTTCTATCATAAGGGAATCCCCCTGAAAAAATTGATAATTGAAAATTGAGAATTGAGAATGAATGCGGCGCTTCGCGCTTATTAAATCATCGCGCAAGGCGCGATACCTTCATTATCCATTTTCCATTTTCAATTCTCCATTTCTGTTTGTATGCAAAAACTTATCGGAAGTTTTTGTATACAAACAGACCCAAACCGCCCTTATCCAGCTCTCTCACCTGACCGAGCATGAGGAATTTATCCTGATGGTACACACGACAGATGGTATCTGCGGTCTCCGGCAGACTGTCGGTCTGGCGCGGAAACACAACTGCACCTCTCGCAATGCGCTCTGCGCCCTCGTCGGTGAGCGAAACGGCGGGTCTATCGGTAAACAGGCTGTCGGTCGGCAGCAGAAGCTGCTGCATGGTGCCCTCTGCCATCGCCTGCTCACACTCGGCAAAGGTATGGCACTGCGCCAGCTCATACGCGCCCGAACGGGTGCGCTCCAGACTGTGCAGTACTGCCAGCGTGCCCAGCTTTTCGCCAAGGTCATTGACCAGTGTTCGGACATAGGTGCCCTTGCTGACCTTGCACCGCAGCGTGCCCTTCTGGGCATTCTCGTCGAAGTCGAGCAGCTCCATTTCGTGCACAATGATATCGCGCGCCGGACGCTCCACTTCCCTGCCCTTGCGGGCCAGGTCGTACAGCTTCTGGCCGTTCACCTTGACCGCCGAGTACATGGGCGGCACCTGCTGCTGCGGACCGATAAAGCGCCGCACCATCTGCTTTACCGCGTATTCCGCGGCATAGCGTTCGCTGGTCTGGAGCATTTCGCCGGTGACATCCTGCGTATCCGTGCAGTAGCCGAGCGTGAACCCGGCAACGTATTCCTTATCCTGCGCTGCGGCAAAATCTGCCGCCTTGGTCGCACCGCCGACGAATACCGGCAGAACACCGGTCGCCATCGGGTCGAGTGTGCCGCCGTGACCGATCCTGCGCGTGTGCAGAATGCCGCGCAGCTTGGCTACCACGTCATGTGAGGTAAAGCCCTGCGGCTTGTTCATCAGCAGGATGCCGTTCAGGTCACTTTGCTGCATGAAACTGCTCCTCTGCCGCCTTCAGCATAGCAGCCTTGGCTTCCGCCATGCCGCAGGTGAAGCTTGCACCTGCCGCACGGACATGACCGCCGCCGCCAACCTTCTTGCAGATAGCAGCCGCGTCCATCTCCTTGGTGGTGCGGACGGAAACGCGAACCGTACCGTCTGGCTTCTCGGTCAGCGTGATGCCGATCTGTACGCCCTCAATCTGGCGCGTGAGCGATGCAATCGAGTCCAGATCGTCCATATCCGCGCCTGCATGGTCGATATCCCTGCGCCAAAGCACGGCAACCGCGATCGCGCCGTTCTCGTGGAACTCCATCGTATCAAATACAATGCGCTCCATCTCAAAACGCGGACGCGATTTGGTCTCAAACAGCACGCGGTTGATCTCACCGCCGTCGATACCGGCAGTCAGGCAGGCCGCCGCTACCGCATGCGAATGCGCGGTCGTATTCGAGAACTTAAAGCAGCCGGTATCGGTCGAAACACCGATATAAATGCACTCTGCAATGTCGGCCGTGAACTTAACACCGAGCGCCGTCAGCACATCGTACAGCACCTCGGCACAGCCGCCTGCATCCGGCCGGATGAGGTTTTTTTTGCCGAAGCCGTCGTTTGAGCCGTGATGGTCAATGACCAAATCGACCTTGCCCTTGTATGGCTCTGCCGTGTCCGGAAACAGCTTCTCCTCAGCAATATCGGTCGAAACCACATACGCCGGAACGAAATCCTCCGGCGGATAATACGGCACGATCAGCGGCGCATAACGCCTGGTGATCTCCGGATTTTCCAGAATATATGCGCGCTTGCCAATCTGCTGCAGACCGCGGCAGAGCGCACCGGCACAGCCTGCCGTGTCGCCGTCCGGTCTGCGGTGAGTCAGGATGAGAATGTCGTCCGCTGCCTGCAGCGCAGCAGCAGCGCCAGCAACGTCAACGATCATTCTGCGTCCTCCTCTCCCAGCTTGCCTTCATTTTTCAGCTCGTGCAGCACCTCGGAGATGTGCGCACCGTGGGTGATGGACTGATCCAGTTCAAATACCAGCTCCGGCGCGTAGCGCAGCTGTACCTTGTGGCCAACCTCGCGGCGCAGCCAGCCTGCCGCGGACTTCAGGCCCTTCATCACGTCCTTGGTCTGCTGCTCGCTGCCGAGTACGGAAATATAGCACTTCGCATAACGCAGATCGTTGGTAACATCACAGTGTACCACGGAAACCATAGCCTCCTGCACACGCGGGTCCTTGACAGAGCGCATCGCCTCCGCCAGAGCCTTCATCACTTCTTCGGAAATACGATCAATTCGAGTAGACATTTTACAAATCAAACCTCCTTCGTGAGGATTGGTTAAATAATGGAGAATTGAGAATGGAAAATGGAGAATGATTCTCTATTTCCACTCTGCACATTCCCTCCGGTCGTATAGGAAAATGCGCTATCGCGCATTTTCACACGCACCGCAGTGCGTGATTCAATTCCCCATAAAAGTCCAGCTCCGCCGGACTTTTATACTACTGCCCGTGCCGCAGCGGCGCGGCCTCGTCCGCCGTGCGGACGAGAGGGGGGTATCGAAAAAAGTTTCCTCGGGAACTTTTTTCGTATATAGGGGGGATGAAATCCCCCCTATAAGGCGCTTTACTGCTTTACTTCTTCCATAACAAAGCACTCAATGATATCGCCTTCCTTGATATCATTGTAGTTCTCGATGCTCATGCCGCACTCATAAGAGGTTGCAACTTCCTTCACATCGTCCTTGAAGCGCTTGAGGGTATTCAGGTGGCCCTCGTGGAATACGATGCCGTCACGGACTACGCGAACCTCAGCGTTACGCTGAATCTTGCCGTCCTGTACATAGCAGCCTGCAACCGCGCCTGCGCCGGTGATCTTGAACACCTGACGAACCTCTGCGTGGCCGAGAACAACTTCCTTGAACTTCGGCTCGAGCATGCCCTTCATGGCCTGCTCCATCTCCTCGATGGCATCATAAATAACGCGGTACATACGCATATCAACGCCCTGCTGTGCAGCAGAGTCGGTAGCGGTGCGGTCCGGACGAACGTTAAAGCCAACAATGATCGCGCCGGAAGCAGCAGCCAGCATAACGTCGGACTCGTTGATGGCGCCAACGGCACCGTGGATAACGCGCACGCGAACCTCGTCGTTGGTCAGCTTCTCGAGAGAGGAACGAACCGCCTCGACAGAGCCCTGAACGTCTGCCTTGACGATGATATTCAGCTCCTTCATCTCGCCCTGCTGAATAGAATCGAACAGGTTATCGAGCGTTACCTTGTGGAACAGCTTGTTGCGCTCTTCCTTCTCCTTGTCCTTGCGCTGCTCAACCAGCTCACGAGCCATCTTCTCGTCGTCTACGGCGTCAAAGATGTCGCCTGCACCCGGAACCTCAGCCAAACCGATGATCTCGACCGGAACGGACGGGCCTGCGGACTCAATCTTCTTGCCGTCGTCGTTGGTCATTGCGCGAACGCGGCCGACAGAGGTACCCGCGATAACGGTATCACCTGCATGCAGGGTGCCATTCTGTACCAGAAGGGTTGCAACCGGACCGCGGCCCTTATCCAGCTTTGCCTCGATGACGGTACCGTGCGCCTTGCGGTTCGGGTTTGCCTTGAGGTCAGCCATTTCAGCGGTCAGCAGTACCATTTCGAGCAGGTTGTCAATGCCCTGACCGAACTTTGCGGAGATGTTGCAGACGATGGTCTGACCGCCCCATTCCTCCGGTACCAGTTCGTACTCGGTGAGCTGCTGGAGCACACGATCCGGGTTTGCACCCTGCTTATCGATCTTGTTGACAGCAACGATGATCGGCACGTTTGCTGCCTTGGCGTGGTTGATCGCCTCGATGGTCTGCGGCATAACGCCGTCATCGGCTGCTACGACCAGAATGGCGATATCGGTTACCTGCGCACCGCGTGCACGCATGGAGGTAAACGCAGCGTGACCCGGGGTATCGAGGAAGGTGATCGGCTTGCCGCCAATCTTAACGCGGTATGCGCCGATGTGCTGGGTAATGCCGCCGGCCTCGCCCTCGATGACCTTGGTCTTGCGGATCGCGTCGAGCAGAGAGGTCTTGCCGTGGTCAACGTGACCCATAACAACAACGACCGGATCGCGCGGCTGCAGCTCCTCTTCCTTGTCCTCGTGCTCGTCGAACAGCTGCTCCTCGATGGTAACGTGTACTTCCTTCTCAACCTTGCAGCCCATTTCCTCTGCAACGATGGCTGCGGTATCGTAGTCGATCACCTCGGAGATGGACGCCATAACGCCCAGCTTGATGAGACCCTTGATAACATCCGCTGCCGTGCGCTTCATACGGGAAGCCAGCTCACCAACGGAAATCTCCTCCGGAATCATTACCTTTACCGGAATCTTCTTAAGTGCTGCCATCTGCTGCTGACGCTGCAGGCGGCGCATCTTCTCCTGCTCCTCCTGACGGCGCTTGTTGCCGAACGGCTTGGAGCGCTGGTCGGACTTCTTGGTCAGCTTCTGCTTCTTGCTGCCCTTGGACTCCATTCGCTCGGCCTTTGCGTCAACCAGCTTATCTACATGATCATCATATTTTGCAAGGTTTACGTCGCCGGTGCCGCGGGTATCAATGCGGTGAACCTGCTTTACCTTGCTCTGTGTCGGCTGCTGCTGCACGATAGGCTCCTCTCTCTTGGACTCGGTCTGCTGTTTGGTTTCCGCCTTGGACTGCTCCGGCTTCTTGCGGGATGCGCCCTGTGCGTTCAGCGTACCTTCCATGTCACTTACTTGATTATGCTGGGTGAGATACTCGAAAATGACCGACAGGTCGGTATCGTCAAGCACCTGCATGTGGTTCTTCGGTGCAGAGCGATACTTCGTCAGGATTTCGGTGATCTCCTTGGTGGATACGCCGAAGTCCTTTGCAACCTCGTGTACCCGATATTTATTGTCTAATGCCATGGGCAATAACCTCCTTACACACTTCGTTCAAAACCGCGGTTTTGAACGAGAGAGGACGTACCGAACAATGTTCGGATACGTCCAAAGCTGCGAAAAGTTCCTCCTGTGTCGAAACTTTTCTCCGCTCTGGTATCAAATGCACGGGCAAAGCTCGCACATTTGATGCAAAGCTATGCTTTGCTATTGGAATGCGCGCTGCGGCGCGGGAAATTACGTTTTATTGCGGAAGCTGCGCTTGCCGCTGTTGAAGCTCGGCTTGCCGGCACCGCTTTTACGGTACGGGCGGCGGTCGCCTTCCTTACGGAACGGACGCTTCTCGCCGTCGTTCTTGCGATACGGACGATATTCGCCGTCCTTGCGGAACGGGCGCTTCTCGCCGTCGTTCTTGCGATACGGACGGTCACCTTCCTTGCGGAACGGGCGCTCATCGCCGTCGGCTTTACGGTAAGGACGCTTATTCTCATCGTTCTTCCGATAGGGACGCTTCTCTCCGGACGGCTTACGGTAGGTGCGCTTCGGCTTCTCCTCTGCCGATTTTTCGGTCTTGACCGGCGCTTCCTCGGTCTTTTCCGCCTTATCCTTATGCTTTTTGACGCCCCTGCGGGACTGGATCTTTACGTTCTTTTCGCTAAGCTGCTGCGCCACTTCGGCGTATGCAGGATCCTGCTCCGCCAGCTTATTTACGGCTGCTGCCGCCATACCGATGTCCGCTACCGCGCACATCGCGCAACCTGCCTTGCCGATCGCGCTGCCGAGTTCCAGCTTGCCGTGCGGCAGCGTTACGCACGGCACATTGGCCTTATCGGCGTAAAATGCGGCCTTTTTCGCTGCATTTGCGCCTGCATCGCCCGCGATGAACACACAGCGGGTCTTGTGGTCAAAGCACGCTTCGCGCACCAGCTCGTCGCCGTAGGCCAGCTTGCCGGCACGGCGTGCCAGACCGAGCATTCTCAGAACCGGATCAGTTGCCATTTGCACCCTCCTGTTCCATCTGCTGCTCAAGCTGATCGTAAACCGACTCGGGCACCTCTACACTGAGCGCACGCTCGATCGCTCGGCTCTTGCGGGCCTTTTTCAGACATTCCGGCTTGCCGCACAGGTATGCGCCGCGGCCGGGTGCCTTGCCCTTGAAATCCAGCGAAAGCTCGCCTTCCGGCGAACGCACCACGCGGATCAGCTCCCGTTTCGGGAACATTTCACGGCAGCCGAGGCACTGCCGCATGGGAATCTTCTTCTGTACCATATTCTGCCGCACCTCCGCTTGCTTATTCGCCCTGAGACTCAGGAGCGATATCGATCTTGCAGCCGGTCAGCTTGGCAGCCAGACGCGCGTTCTGGCCTTCCTTGCCGATGGCGAGGGACAGCTGATCGTCCGGAACGATGACGCGGCAGGACTTGTTGTCCGCCTGCATGGTGGCATTGATAACATCAGCCGGAGCGAGTGCCGCAGAAACGAACTGCGCCATATCCTCGTTCCACTTGATGATGTCGATCTTCTCGCCGTTCAGCTCGCCGGTGATATTGGCAACACGCGCACCGCGGGTACCAACGCATGCGCCGATCGGATCCACGTTCTCATCATGAGAAACAACAGCGATCTTGGTGCGGTTGCCTGCCTCACGTGCGATGGACTTGACCTCGACGATACCGGAGTGGATTTCCGGTACCTCCAGCTCAAACAGACGCTTAACCAGACCCGGGTGGGTGCGGGAAACAACGACCTGCGGGCCGCGGGTGCCGCGGCGAACCTCGATGAGGTAAACCTTCAGGCGCTGACCCTCAGTCAGAACCTCACCGCGCACCTGCTCGGAAGCAGCCAGAACAGCCTCGCTCTTCTCGCCGCCGGAAACAACATCCAGATAAGCAGTGCCGGAGCGCGGATCGATGCGGGCAACCACGCCGTTCAGGATCTCGTGCTCCTTGCTCTCGAACTCAGAGATAACCATGCCGCGCTCTGCCTCGCGGATGCCCTGAATGATAACCTGCTTTGCAGTCTGGGCAGCAATGCGGCCGAAGGACTTGGTCGGAATGTCGATATCAATGATATCGCCTACCATCGGGTTGTTCTTGTACTCGGCAGCCTCCTCGAGAGTGATCTCCTCGTACGGCTCGTACAGATCCTCCGCCTTGACAACCGTCTTGCGGACAAACATGTGAATGGTCTTCTTGTCGCGGTCCGGCTCAACGTAAACATTGTCGGTCATGCCGTCGTTATCGCGCTTGTAGGCGGTGATCAGCGCCTGACCTACACGGTCAAGCATATAGTCTACCGGAATGCCTTTTTCCTTTTCCAGCTGTTCCAGCGCGTCAAAAAATTCTGCGTTAACCATTTTTTCCTATTCAGCTCCTTCTTATATCTCTACCGCCAGTCGAACTGCGGCAATGTCTTTGGGTTCGTATACGGTCTGCTCGCCGTTCACTTCCAGCGTTACGGCACCGTTGTCATAGCCGGCGAGTGTGCCCTCGATCTGCTTCATGCCGTTCATCGGCTTGTAAAAGCCTACTTCGACGGTCTGACCCATAAACGCCTGGAAATGCTCCGGACGCTTGAGGCGGCGCGACATACCGGCCGAGGAAACGCACAGCGTATAGGACGGCATATCGTCAAATTCCTTTTCATCCAGCATGGGATCAAGCGCGCGCGAAACCTGCTCGCACTGGTCAATGTTGACGCCCTCCGGTCGATCCACGGTGACGGTCAGCATGTACTGTCCGCCCTCTTTTTCAAACTCCACATCCCACAGGGAAACACCAGCCTGTTCACACAAAGGCTTTACCAGTTCCTCTACGCGGGCTACGATCTGCTTTGCCTGCAAAGCCGTCCCTCCTTACTGAAAAATTTTCTCCGAGCAAAGCGTAAGGAGTGGCACTTGGCCACTCCTTACGGTTACTTATCATCTTACATTGATAGTATATCACGCCTTGCCGTACATTGCAAGCGTTTTTGCAATAAAAATATCCGTTTTTACCGTGAAAATGCACAAATTTAGGCGTGTGAGCCGCAAATTTTGCGGGTTAGCGGCTGCTGCCGCGTCTCAGTTCATGCAGGATGCACAGTCCCATGGCAAGGATGGGCAGCAGGATGCGCAGACTGAGGAAACCCATCGGGTCTCCGAAATCGACATTTGCATCCAGTATCAGGCCGATAAACCAGCCTAATATGGTGAATATGGTTGCTTTCAGGTACATAATCTCTATCTCCTTTTATTTATGATCCTTAAACGTCACGCCACATGGCGTAATCGTAAAAGAAGTCCGTGATTGCGTTCTGCGCATCATTATATGCGTTATATGCACTGGTAAACTCTGTATCAAACGCATCTGCATAGTAATCGCTGCCATTCTGTACATAACGCTCGTATGTCTGTGCCGCTGTATTAAAAGACGCGATTGCACTATTATATTTTGCTACTGCATCATCGAGCAATCCGATACAAGTGTTGTAACCATCGTCAGAAGACAGATACTTCAATGTACTCTGCATGTTAGCATTGGATGTCTGCATATTGTCCATCATATTTTGTATGCTTTCCTGCTCTCCACCTGTAACATACGCCAGTCCAACAAACATAGCCTCTGAGTAACCCGTAAGAATGTTACTCATTCCATGTGCAACGGCGGCCACCTCAGAAAAATCATCATAAATCGAAATCGTCTGCGTATTGCGGTCATAGCCGATATCCGCACCGAACGCATTCGACACCGCACGAATCGGCACATAGGTCGTGCCGTTGTAGATAAACGCCTCGACCGCTTTGTCGTTGGCGTCTGTCATGTCGATCGCTTCGTTGTTGAATTCCACATTGACGCCGGACGTGACGGCAATCGTCTTACGATAGGTGTTCGCCGCATAGGATGTGGTCAGGAACAGGGCAAACATCAGGATGATTGCGGGGATTCTCTTTTTCATATTGTGACCTCCCTTTGTTTGTTACAGTATACCAAACAATTCCTTATATTTCAATGCTGTATTATCCAATCAGCACAAAAGCCGTCCGGCATTTCTGCCGAACGGCTTTGCTATTCCGTTTATATCTCAACCGACTGCACACCCGGAATGTCCTCCTGCAGCCGCAGGAAATCCGCTTTATCGAAATGCCGCGGCATGGCGATATACAGCACAATTTTTATCGAATTGCCTTCCTTCCGCTTGAGATTGATCTCGCGCACGGTGATTTTCCTCTGTGCCAGCCAGTCGTACAAACGCACAAGTTCGCCTTTGCCGTCTGTCAGACCGACCGCAAGCTCGGTCACCTGCATTTTTTCTCGCCGCTCCACACCGATCAGCAGACCGCAGACAGCCGCACCAAACAGATCATTTAAATATTTTCCGGCATACGCAAGCCCCTCTCGAATAAAAGCTATCGCTCAAACGACAGGTACCGCGTCCCCTGGAAGGTCAGTCTGCCGGTATCGCCCTCTGCGAGCATGCCGTATTCCAAGCCGGAAACATGGAATTCCATCCGGTCTCCGCTTTCTACCTGAAACGTGACATAATAGGTCGTGCTCGACGTTGTGTGGAAGCCGTGCGCTCCGCTCATGTCGCCTGCATTGGCATGCCGGTGATACGAGACATCTGTCCGCTTTGCAACGATCACCGCCGGTACGGTCAATCTGGGCGAATTATTGTTCTTATGCCATGTGCTTATCCCCTGTATGATGGAAAAAATGATGATGCTAAATACGACAATAAACATGATGGGGACGATGAAACTCAATATATCAAACATCTGCATTGCAAACATCTGCGGCCCTCCTTTTCCTGTTCGGCAGAATTTAGCCTTTCGATTTATCTACATAGTACCATACAGGCTGCAAAAAAGCAAAAAGAAAAAGGTTATCCAATAAGCACGCTACTGGATAACCTTTTTAGGATCATTTTTCTGTTTTGGAACAGATCGAGTCGTCAGAAGTTAAAATTTAACTTACTTAACCAGCTCGATGATCGCCATTTCAGCTGCGTCGCCACGACGCGGGCCGGTCTTGATGATGCGGGTGTAGCCACCGTTGCGGTTAGCGTACTCCGGAGCGATCTCAGAGAACAGCTTAGCAACAACAGCTTCCTTGGTTACGAAAGCCATAGCCTGACGGCGGGATGCCAGGGTGTTCTTCTTGCCCAGGGTGATCATCTTCTCAGTCAGCGGGCCTACTTCCTTGGCACGAGCGAGCGTGGTCTCAACCTTGCCGTTCTCCAGCAGGTAGGTTACCAGCGCACGCAGCATAGCCATACGGTGATCCGTAGCACGGCCGAGCTTGCGATTGTTAGCCATGTGAGTTTACCTCCAAATTAAAGTAAAGCGGCGGCGCGGTAATCGTACCGCCGCAACAGTTCAAGTAATTCCTCTTTGAAATAATCAAATATTTTCGTTCACAGCAAGGAAGAAGCGCGTGCCGCGTACAAAGGTACGCAATCGTGCTTCTGACGAAGCTGCGGGCGGAAAGACGCAGATTATTCTTCGGACTTGGCGAGGTGGAGACCCATTGCCTCCAGCTTGCCGATAACCTCTTCCAGGGACTTACGGCCCAGGTTACGAACCTTCATCATGTCCTCCTCGGAGGTGTTGATGAGGTCCTCAACCGTGTTGATGCCTGCGCGCTTGAGGCAGTTGAACGAACGCACGGAGAAGTCAAGCTCCTCAATGGTCATTTCAAGCACCTTATCGTGCTGCGCTTCAGCCTTTTCAACAACGGTGGACTTGGAGCCGATTTCCTCGGACAGGTCTACGAACAGATCGAGGTGGTCGCGCAGAACCTTTGCACCGAGCGAAACCGCGTCGCGTGCGTTGATGGTTGCATCGGTCCATACCTCGAGCGTCAGCTTGTCATAGTCGGTCAGGTCGCGTACACGGGTGTTTTCAACCGTGTAGTTTACCTTGTAAACCGGCGTGTAGATCGAATCCACCGGAATGACGCCGATGGAGGTCTGATGCTGCTTGTTCTTCTCAGCCGGAACATAGCCGCGGCCGGAAGTCATCGTGATCTCCATGGACAGACGCGCGTCGCTCATCAGGGTAGCGATGTGCAGATCCGGGTTGAGAATCTCAACCTCGCCGTCTGCGTGGATATCGCCAGCCTTGACCTCGCCCTCGCCGGCGGCCTCGATGTAGACCGTCTTGGGACCATCACAATGCAGCTTGGCAATAATGCCCTTAACATTCAGCACGATTTCGGTAACATCTTCCTTAACGCCCGGAATCGTAGAAAACTCGTGCTGCACACCAGCGATCTTGATGCTGGACGCTGCCGTGCCAGGCAGAGACGACAGCAGGATGCGGCGCAGAGAGTTGCCCAGCGTGGTGCCGTAGCCGCGCTCAAGAGGCTCTACGACGAACTTGCCGTAGGAACCGTCCTCCGCGAGCTGTTCACAGTCAATACGCGGTTTTTCGATTTCGATCATGTGGTACCCTCCTTCACGTTGGTTGGAAACTTAAGATAGAACAGGCGAAGCAGACGCCGCGCCTGTTCCAAAAGCGAGGGTCTATTATTTCGAGTACAGCTCGACGATGAGGTGCTCGGCAACATCATAGTCGATGTCGTCGCGTGCAGGCATCGCAACGATCTTGCCCTCGAAGGAATCGTTAGCCTTCTCGATCCACTTCGGGCAAGCCTTCTTGCCGTTCTCTTCCAGCAGAGACTTGAACTTGGTGGTAGAACGGGACTTCTCGGAAACTGCAACTTCGTCGCCCGGCTTAACCTGGTAAGACGGAATGTTAACGCGCTTGCCGTTTACGGTGAAGTGTGCATGGTTAACCAGCTGACGAGCCTCACGGCGGGTGTTAGCAAAGCCCATGCGGAAAACTACGTTGTCCAGACGGCGCTCGAGCTCCTGCAGCAGGATCTCACCGGTGATGCCCTGCTTGCGCTCAGCCTTCTCGTAGTAAGCATGGAACTGCTTCTCGAGTACGCCGTAGATGAATTTTACCTTCTGCTTTTCGTTCAGCTGCATGCCGTACTCGGACTGCTTGCGGCGGCTCTGCTTGGGCTGACGCTTCGTGGACTTGGAGTAACCAAGTACCGCAGGGGAAAGACCAAGCGTCTTGCAGCGCTTGAGAACGGGCTGGGTATTCTTAGCCATTTATTGGTTCCTCCTCTATTAAACTCGACGACGCTTGGGCGGACGGCAGCCGTTGTGCGGGATCGGGGTTACGTCCTTGATCATAGTAACCTCGAGGCCAGCGGCCTGCAGTGCACGGATTGCAGCCTCACGGCCGGAACCCGGGCCCTTAACGTATACTTCAACAGTCTTCAGACCGTGCTCCATTGCAGCAGCAGCAGCGGTTTCAGCCGCAGTCTGAGCAGCGAACGGAGTGGACTTACGCGAACCGCGGAAGCCCATTTCGCCGGAGGAAGCCCAGGAAATAGCGTTACCGTTCAGGTCGGTAATGGTAACGATCGTGTTGTTGAAAGAGGAACGGATATGTGCCGCGCCCTTTTCAATGTTCTTGCGCTCACGACGACGAGTACGGGTCGCAGCGCCCTTCTTCTGTACCTTAGCCATTTATACGTTCCCCTCCTTACTTCTTCTTGTTCGCAATGGTCTTCTTGGGGCCCTTGCGGGTACGA
>OGIE01001371.1_pt1 | contig 34376 bp, 35 predicted proteins | sample 1571581 | NCBI WGS metagenome assembly OGIE01 (sample SAMEA2582021, study PRJEB24529) | metagenome | biome: Human gut stool | place: China | collected 2011 | reverse complement strand
TTGACGACTTGAATTTAGGGGTATTACGATCTACTGGGCTTGTAGGTATTACAGCGGGGGCTTCCACCCCAAAGAAAATTATTGAGGAGGTTCAAAAACGATGTCAGAATTAAGTTTTGAACAGATGCTGGAAGGTTCATTAAAAACTATCAGAACAGGAGAAATCGTAGAAGGCACAGTGATCGATGTCAAAGAAGACGAGATCATCTTAAATATAGGCTACAAATCAGACGGTATTGTTTCCAGAAACGAGTATACCAACGTGCCGAATGCAGACCTGAGAACTATGGTATCTGTAGGTGACACTATGGAAGTTAAAGTCCTGAAAGTAAATGATGGTGAGGGACAGGTTCAGCTTTCTTACAGAAGAGTAGCTGCAGAAAAAGGAAGCAAGAGACTGGAAGAGGCTTTTGAGAACAAAGAAGTTCTGACCGCAAAAGTATCTCAGGTACTGGATGGTGGATTAAGTGTTGTAGTTGATGAGACCAGAATCTTCATTCCTGCAAGCCTGGTATCTGATACTTATGAGAAAAACCTCAGCAAATATGCTGATCAGGAGATTGAGTTTGTAATCACTGAATTCAATCCGAAGAGAAGAAGAATCATCGGTGACAGAAAACAGCTTCTGGTTGCTAAGAAAGCAGAGATGCAGAAAGAACTCTTCGAGCGTATCCATGAAGGAGATATTGTAGAAGGCGTTGTTAAAAATATTACTGACTTTGGCGCATTCGTAGATCTGGGCGGAGCTGATGGTCTGCTTCATATCTCTGAGATGTCCTGGGGTCGTGTTGAGCATCCGAAGAAGATGTTCAAGGTTGGTCAGAAACTGACTGTTCTGATCAAAGAGATCAAAGATACCAAGATTGCTCTGAGCCTTAAGTTTGATGATGCAAATCCGTGGCTCAATGCTGCTGAGAAATATGCAGTAGGCAATGAAGTAGAGGGTACTGTAGCACGTATGACTGACTTTGGCGCATTTGTTGAGCTGGAGCCGGGTGTAGACGCACTGCTTCATGTATCTCAGATTTCCAGAGATCATGTTGAGAAACCGGCTGATGTTCTGAAGATCGGTCAGGTTATCAAAGCTAAAGTTGTTGATTTCAACGGTGAGGATCATAAGATCAGCCTGAGCATGAAAGCTCTGGAAGCACCGGTTGAGGAAGCAGAGGAAGAGTAATTCTTTCTATATAGCAGGTGATTGTAAAGAGGTATGCGGATTCCGTATACCTCTTTTTTGCGCAGAGTTTCATATTCCAAATTAGAATGTCAAAAATTTAACAAAATAATTGACTTTACGAGAATAAAAGGAGTATAGTGGGGACAGAACAAACGGAACAAAGAAACGCTTGATTCTATGAGACAAAAGATGGAGGAAAAAACAATGTCAAACAGATTAGTATTGAATGAAACATCTTATCATGGAAAAGGTGCAATTCAGGAAATTGCAGGAGAGGTGAAACGCAGAGGCTTTAAGAAAGCATTTGTATGTTCCGGACCTACGATCTTCAAGCATGGTGTGACTAAGAAAGTAACAGATGTACTGGATCAGGCTGGCTGTGCTTATGAAGTATATACCAATATTAAAGAAAATCCAACCATTGAAAACGTACAGAATGGTGTGGAAGAATATAAAAAATCCGGTGCTGATTTTATCATTGCAATCGGCGGTGGTTCGCCGATGGATACGGCAAAAGCCATTGGTATTATCATTAACAATCCGGAGTTCGCAGATGTGAGAAGTCTGGAAGGTGTGGCTCCGACCAAGAATCCTTGTGTACCGATCATTGCCGTTCCAACGACCGCAGGTACCGCAGCAGAGGTTACCATCAACTATGTCATCACTGATGTAGAGAAGAAACGGAAATTTGTCTGTGTAGATACTCATGATATTCCGGTAGTAGCAGTGGTAGATCCGGATATGATGTCTTCCATGCCGAAAGGACTGACAGCTGCAACCGGCATGGATGCACTGACCCATGCCATTGAGGGTTATATTACAAAAGCAGCTTGGGAGATCACAGATATGCTGCATCTGAAAGCAATCGAGATTATCTCTTCCTCTCTTCGTGGAGCTGTTGAGAACACACCGGAAGGAAGAGAAGGTATGGCGCTTGGACAGTATATTGCAGGTATGGGATTTTCCAATGTAGGACTTGGGATTGTACACTCCATGGCACATGCACTGGGAGCTGTCTATGATACACCTCATGGGGTGGCAAATGCGATCCTGCTTCCGACGGTTATGGAATATAATGCAGATGCAACTGGTGAGAAATATAGAGATATTGCAAAGGCTATGGGAGTAGAAGGAACCGAAACCATGAGTCAGGAAGAGTACAGAAAGGCAGCTGTCGATGCGGTTCGTAAGCTGGCTGCTGATGTGGGAATTCCAAAAGATTTGAAAGCAATTGTAAAAGAAGAAGATATTCGCTTCTTGAGTGAAAGTGCAGCAGCTGATGCGTGTGCTCCGGGCAATCCAAAAGAAGCAACGGTGGATGATATTGAAAAACTGTATCGCAGTCTGCTGTAATAATAAAGGCCCTATTCCATTATAAGATGCCCATATATATATCCTATTGCAAAAAGGGAATGCGTAAGCATTCCCTTTTTGCATACAGTGAGATATAATAGGGAAAAGGAGGGGAAAGATGAGATTTGATATAAAAGAAGATGGAAAGAGAATTCTGATGGTATGCGTGGCATCGCTGATCATGGCATTGAATATTAAGACTTTTGTACGGACAGGAGGCTTGTATCCTGGTGGAGCAACGGGACTGACGATTCTGATCCAGCGTGTGGCTGATCTGTTTTTTGGCATTACGATTCCATATACGTTGGTCAATGTGATCCTGAATGCGATACCGGTCTATATTGGATTCCGGTTTATTGGAAAGAAATTTACCTTGTATTCCTGTCTGATGATCCTGCTGACAGGTATCCTTACAGATATGATCCCGGGATATCCTATTACTTACGATACTTTGCTGATCAGTGTGTTTGGAGGTCTTATTAACGGAGCGGTGATCAGTCTTTGCTTATTTGCCAATGCAACATCTGGGGGGACGGATTTTATTGCTATTTATCTGTCGGAGAAAAAGGGCATGGATTCCTGGAATCTGGTGCTGGGTCTGAATGTTTTGATCCTTGGTGCTGCAGGTCTTCTGTTTGGATGGGACAAGGCATTATACTCAATTATTTTCCAGTATGCATCCACGCAGGTATTGCACACTTTATATAAGAAGTATCAGCAGCAGACATTGTTTGTTGTGACCGATCATCCGCAGGAAGTGTGTGATGCAATCTCAAACACGTGCCACCATGGGGCAACAATCCTGAATGGAGAGGGATCCTATGAACACTGTGAACGCCACATGGTCTATTCTGTCGTATCAAGTGCGGAGAGTAAGCATGTGTTAAAAGCAGTGCGGGAGGTGGATAAGCATGCATTTATCAATGTGATCAAGACCTCACAGCTATCCGGCCACTTTTATCAGAAACCGGAAGACTAAGAAATCAAAGTCCTGAGGGAGGAAAAGAATGTGACAGAAGGCGAGAAAAGAAGAAGCCAGATCATAAAAATACTAAAGGACAGTAAAAGTCCGGTGTCAGGAACAAAACTTGCAAAAGTTCTGAAGGTGAGCCGTCAGGTGATCGTACAGGATATGGCGCTGCTTCGTGCTCAGCGGATGCAGATTCTGTCCACTTATAAAGGATATTTTCTGGATGCGGCAGTAAAAGAACAGTATGTGCGGATCTTTCGGGTACATCATGACACGGAGCATACTTTGGATGAACTGCAGCTGATCGTGGATTATGGTGGAAAGGTTCTGGATGTGTTTGTAGAGCATCCCCTGTACGGACAGATACGGGCAGACCTGATGATCGCCAACCGTATGGAAGCAAAGCAATTTGTGGAGCAGATGGAGGCTCATGAAGCCCATCCGCTGAAACTGCTGACTGATGATTGCCATTATCATACGGTGGTGGCCGGTTCAGAGGAACAACTGGATCTGATCGAACAGGAGTTAAAGATGAGAGGGTATCTGCAGGAATGATGAGGTACAGTTCACCCGCACCATTCACAAAATCCGCAGGTGAGTTGCGAAAAAAATGTGAAAAATCTGTGAATTCCTAAATGTTTGTTGAAAATTTAAAACATATGTGTTATATTACAAATAGAACAAAGAAAATAGTAAGTCCCGGCCGAAAGGTCGGGATTTTGAGCTATTCAGAGTTATGCACATGTGATTTTGCGAATGTAGCTCTGAATAAGTTGTACTTATAACACAGACACCTGGAGGTGACGCAGGATGAGTAAAAGAGATTATTATGAGGTGCTTGGGATTAACAGAAGTGCTGATGAAAAAGAAATCAAACGTGCCTATCGAAAACTTGCAAAGAAATATCATCCGGATATGAATCCTGGTGATAAGCAGGCAGAGCAGAAATTTAAGGAAATTACAGAAGCATATAATGTACTGAGCGATCAGGAAAAGAAGAAGTTGTATGACCAGTATGGATTTGCAGCATTTGAGGAAGGATTCGGTCAGGGTGGATTTGACAAGGGTGGATTCAAGCAGGGCGGAGCCGGATCTGGCTTTGGTTCCGGCGGATTCCGCAGCAGCGGCTTTGGCAATGGAGGCTATCAGGAATACCATTTTGAAGGTGGAGACGATATGGGAGATATTTTTGGAGACATGTTCAAAAATATGTTTCATGGGCAGGGTGGCTTTGGAGGCAGTACCGGCGGTTTCCATCAGCAAAGCTATCGGATGAAAGGAGAAGACCTTCATGCAGATGTGAATGTGAGCTTTGATGATGCAGCATTTGGCTGTGAGAAGCTGATCCATCTGACCAGTCAGGAAGGAACCGGTAAGAGGACATCTTTACAGGTTCATGTTCCGGCAGGTATTGATGATGGTCAGAGCATCCGTTTGAAAGGCAAGGGTATGCCGGGTGTTGGCGGCGGAGAAGCAGGAGATCTGTTCCTGAAAGTTCATGTAGGCGCAAGACCTGGATTTGAACGGAAAGGAATGGATGTGTACACCAGCGCGGAGATTCCGTTTACTACAGCAGTCTTCGGCGGTGAGACAAGAGTGCAGACCCTGAATGGCAGCGTAATCTGCAAGATCCCGGCAGGCTGTCAGTGCGGAAGCAAGATCCGTCTGAAAGGCAAGGGAATCATATCCATGAAGAATCCGTCGGTACACGGTGATCTCTATGTGGAGGTGAAGATTCAGGTACCGAAATATCTGAATCCGGAAGCATCACAGAAGCTGAAAGAATATGAGGCTTCTGTAAACCATGGTGCATATGAACGTAAGGCTGGTTGAAGCAAAGAATAAAAAGCAGGTTGTCAAGAAAAAATACTTGACAGCCTCTTTTTTTTCATGTAAGATAGGCAAGGTGATTGTAATGGAAGAGATTCTGAAGCAGACGCTTCTGTATGATTTTTATGGCGAACTGCTGACAGAACATCAGAAGCAGGTATATGAGGATGTGATCCTCAACGACTATTCGCTCAGTGAAGTGGCAGCCAGTCTTGGCATCAGCCGACAGGGCGTACATGATATGGTCCGCCGCAGCAGCAGGCTGCTGGAGGAATATGAAGCAAAACTGCATCTGATGGAACGCTTTGTGAGTCTGCGTGAAAAGGTTGGAGAGATCCATAAACTTGCGAAGGAACAGGCACAAGATCCAAAGATGGCGAAGATCGACGAGATCGCATCGGAAATTCTGGAGGAGCTTTAGATGGCATTTGACAGCTTATCGGAAAAATTGCAGAATGTATTTAAGAATCTGCGCGGCAAAGGAAGACTGACAGAGGCAGATGTAAAGGCAGCTTTAAAGGAAGTGAAGCTTGCACTTCTGGAAGCAGACGTCAGCTTCAAAGTCGTAAAACAGTTTATCAAGGCTGTAGAAGCGAGAGCTGTGGGTACAGATGTGATGGAGAGCCTGACTCCGGGACAGATGGTGATCAAGATCGTGAACGAAGAGATGGTCAATCTGATGGGCAGCGAGACCACGGAGATCAAACTTCGTCCTTCCAATGAGATCACAGTGATCATGATGACAGGTCTTCAGGGAGCTGGTAAGACGACAACAGCTGCAAAGCTTGCCGGAAAGTTCAAGATCAAAGGCCGGAAGGTTCTTCTGACCGCCTGCGATGTATATCGTCCTGCTGCGATCAAGCAGTTACAGGTAAATGGTGAGAAGCAGGGTGTGGAAGTATTTTCCATGGGAGACCAGCACAAGCCGGTGGACATTGCGAAAGCGGCAATGGAGCATGCGAAGAAGCAGGGCATGAGCGTGGTGATCCTGGATACGGCCGGACGGCTTCATATTGATGAGGCTATGATGGAAGAGCTTCAGGAGATCAAGGCGAATGTACATGTAGATTACAGCATTCTGGTAGTAGACTCCATGACCGGACAGGATGCAGTCAATGTGGCAACAACCTTCTCAGAGAAAGTAGGCATCGACGGCGTGATCCTGACGAAGCTGGATGGTGACACCCGAGGTGGTGCGGCACTTTCTATCCGTGCAGTGACCGGAAAGCCGATCCTCTATGTAGGTATGGGTGAGAAGCTGTCAGATCTGGAGCAGTTTTATCCGGATCGTATGGCCTCCAGAATCCTTGGCATGGGTGATATCCTGACCATGATCGAGAAAGCACAGGAGTCCATTGACGAAGAAGCATCTATGAAGATGGTCCAGAAGATGAAGAAGAATCAGTTCGACTTCGAGGATTATCTGGAGAGCATGCATCAGATGAAGAAGATGGGTGGTATCGGTGCTCTTTTAAGTATGATGCCGGGTATGGGCGGCAATCAGATGAAGCAGCTGGAAGATGCTGTGGATGAGAAGAAGATGGCACGGATCGAAGCAATCATCCTGTCCATGACAGTGAAGGAGCGTCAGAATCCGGATGTGCTCAATCCATCCAGAAAGAGAAGAATTGCCAATGGCGCAGGTGTGGACATCAGCGAGGTGAATCGTCTGGTGAAGCAGTTTGAACAGAGCCGTAAGATGATGAAGCAGATGTCAGGCATGATGGGCGGCAAAGGCAAAGGAAGATTTGGTAAAAAAGGAATGTTCGGGAAGCTGCCATTTTAAGGCAGGGGTGTAAAGCCATCACCGACGGTATTCCGTTTACAACATAGAAAACAAGAAAAAACATTTATTTTAATGGAGGAAACAACAATGGCAGTAAAAATCAGATTAAGAAGAATGGGACAGAAAAAGGCTCCTTTTTACAGAGTAATCGTAGCAGATTCCAGATCTCCGCGTGACGGAAGATTCATCGATGAGATCGGAACTTATGATCCGAGCACTGATCCGAGTACTTTCAACATCAACGAAGAAGCAGCTAAAAAGTGGCTTGCTAACGGCGCTCAGCCGACTGAGATGGTTGGTAAACTGTTCAAACTGGCAGGAATTACCAAATAAGAGCTTTCTCGGTAAAGCCCCTTGGAGGTGGAAGGATGAAGGAATTAGTGGAAGTGATCGCAAAAGCACTTGTGGATCATCCGGAGGAAGTGACCGTTACAGAGACTGAAAAAGATAATGCAACGGTTGTTGAACTTCGTGTGTCACCCACAGACATGGGGAAGGTAATCGGCAAACAGGGCCGTATTGCAAAAGCCATCCGCTCGGTTGTAAAGGCTGCAGCGTCAAGGGATGACAAAAAAGTGATTGTTGAGATCGTACAGTAAGACGATACACAAAAGGGTGCAGCCCGGAGCACCCGGATGGAGAACCGTAAGGAATGCCACCCGGAGCTTCGGGCTGTTGTTGTCAATAGAAGGATGGAAAACATGGAACAGTTTTTAAGAGTAGGTGTGATTTCCAGTACCCATGGAATCCGCGGAGAAGTAAAAGTATATCCCACGACCGATGATCCGGAACGTTTTCTGGATCTTGATGAAGTAATCCTGGATACAGGAAGGGAACACAAGATTCTTGAGATCGAAGGCGTGAAATTCTTCAAGAACCAGGTGATCCTGAAGTTCAAAGGATATGATAATATAAACGATATCGAGAAATATCTGAAAAAAGATCTGCTGGTGGACAGAGAACATGCAGTGGAGCTTGGAGAAAACGAAAATTTTATTGCGGACCTTATCGACATGGAAGTGGTGACAGATGAAGGCAAGGTTCTTGGAACGCTGACCGATGTGATTGAGACTGGTGCCAATGATGTCTATGCAGTGAAGACACCGGAAGGAAAGGAGATCCTGCTTCCGGCGATCAGAGACTGTATTCTGGATGTAAATGTGGACGAAAAACGGATGACCGTACATGTGATGGAAGGATTGCTGGATTGATGAATTTTCATGTACTGACACTGTTTCCGGAGATGATCCGGGACGGATTTGAGACAAGTATTACCGGACGTGCGGTGGAGAAAGGGCTGTTGAGCCTGGAGACTGTGAATATCCGGGATTTTTCAGTGAATAAGCATAACCGGGTGGATGATTATCCATACGGCGGCGGAGCCGGTATGGTCATGCAGGCGGAGCCGGTGTATCTGGCATGGGAGTCTGTAGTAGAGAAGCTTGGGCGTAAGCCGAAGGTACTCTATATGAGTCCTCAGGGCCGGGTCTTTGACCAGACTATGGCGCAGGAACTGGCAGAAGAAGAGGATCTGCTCTTCCTGTGCGGTCATTATGAAGGAATTGATGAGCGCGTGCTGGAAGAAATCGTGGATGAAGAAGTGTCTATTGGAGACTATGTGCTCACAGGCGGTGAGCTTCCGGCACTTGTCATTATGGATGCAGTATCCCGTCTGGTGGGAGGTGTGCTTCACAATGAAGATTCGGCAGAATTTGATTCTTTCCATGATAATCTGCTGGAATATCCGCAGTACAGCCGTCCGGAAGTATGGAGGGGCAAGGCGGTGCCTCCAATCCTTATGTCCGGACATCATGCCAATGTGGAAAAATGGAGAAGAGAACAGTCTCTGCTTCGGACCAGACAGCGGAGGCCGGATCTTCTGGAGGATGCCAATCTGAGCAAGACAGATCTGAAATTCCTGCGGATGCTGGAAGAGCATGACAAATTCGAATAATTTTCAATTTTATTGTTGCAAACCCAGGCAACTTATGATAGAATGAAACACGTTGTGAGAAAAGGAGATGGTCCTCTGCTGCCATAGTGGCATTAAGAACATCGAAGCATATAAGGAGGAACACAATGAACGAGATTATTAAAAACATTGAAGCTGCTCAGTTAAAAGCAGAGGCACCGGAGTTTTGCGTAGGAGATACTGTTAAGGTATACGCTAAGATCAAAGAGGGAAACCGTGAAAGAATTCAGGTATTCGAAGGAACTGTTCTGAAGAAACAGGGCGGAAGCAACCGTGAGACCTTCACCGTTAGAAAGAATTCCAACGGAATCGGCGTTGAGAAGACCTGGCCGCTGCACTCCCCGAACGTAGATAAGATCGAGGTAGTTCGTCATGGTAAAGTAAGACGTGCAAAGCTGAACTACTTAAGAGACCGCGTAGGAAAAGCTGCAAAGGTAAAAGAGCTTGTAAAATAATTCTGAATGGAGAGGGACATGTACGAAAGTATAATGTCCCTTTTTTTCACTGATAAGTGAGGAGGAGACTTGTGTTAGGACGCAGAAAGGGACTGAGTTTTACCAGAAGAAGAAAACGGATCGAGACATCTGCCATACAGGCAGGATTGTTCTGGGCGGGAGAATGTATTCTGGCATTTGCCATTGGATGCGTTCTTGTTTTTTATTTTATGTCCAGACTGACCTGTGTAGGCCAGGCCATGGAGCCGTCCATCAACAGTGGTAATAGTGTGCTGGTCAATCGGTTCAGTTATGCCATGACCACACCAAAACGGGGCGATGTGATCGTATTCAAGCCAAATGGCAACAAGAATGCCCATTACTACATGCGCCGGGTAATCGGTGTGCCTGGAGACAAGATTCAGGTGAAGGATGGATTTGTCTATGTGAATGGAGATTTGTATGAGACGGGGATCGGCAATGAGCAGATGGATTATGCCGGTCTGGCGGAAGAAGAGCTGAAGGTAGGCTCTGATGAATATTTTGTGCTTGGGGACAACCGTAATGTGAGTGAGGACAGTCGAAGCGCAGATATTGGAAATGTGAAGAAAAGTGATATATATGGGAAAGCATGGTTTGTCGCTTATCCATGGGATAATTTTGGGTTTGTGACATCTGTCAAATAGATAAGGAGCGTATAGATGAATATTCAGTGGTATCCGGGACATATGACAAAAGCACGCCGGATGATGCAGGAAAATATAAAACTGATCGATCTGGTTATCGAACTGGTGGATGCCAGAGCACCTATGTCCAGCCGTAATCCGGACATTGATGATCTGGCAAAAGGAAAAGCAAGATTGATTCTGCTCAACAAGTCGGATCTTGCCAGCGAGCGTTGGAACGATGCCTGGGCAGCAGCTTTTAAAGCACAGGGGTTCTTCGTGGTGAAGCTGGATTCCAGAGCCAGAGGCGGCATGAAGGAAGTACAGGCTGTGATCCAGGAAGCCTGTAAAGAAAAGACGGAGCGTGACAGACGGCGAGGAATCATCAACCGCCCGGTCCGTGCTATGGTAGTTGGTATTCCGAATGTGGGAAAATCCACATTTATCAATAGCTTTGCTGGTCGTGCCTGTGCCAAGACTGGTAACCGTCCGGGGGTGACCAAAGGTGCTCAGTGGATTCGCCTCAACAAGCAGGTGGAGCTTCTGGATACACCGGGAATTTTGTGGCCCAAATTCGATGATCAGCAGGTGGGACTGCGTCTTGCCATGCTGGGATCTGTCAATGATGAGATCCTGAATCTGGAAGAGCTGGCATGTGAATTGGGAGAATTTCTGGAAAAAAATTTCCCGAAGGCCATGGAAGAGAGATATCATATTGTCCCGGAAGAGGGACGCCGCAAGGAAGAAATCCTGGCACTGGTGGCAAAGGAACGTGGATGTCTGGCAAAAGGCGGTGAGGCAGATACTGCCAGAGCAGCAGGACTTCTGCTGGATGATTTTCGGAGTGGTCGTCTGGGACGGATCACACTGGAATTCCCGGAGCCGGAAAAAGAGGTGCAGCATGGGGAGTAAGGAAGGTAAGACCGGAATCGTACGGGAAGTGTTAAGCTTTTTTCTGTATGTTGCAATTGTAGTTGGAATTACATTTTTGATCATTCATTTTGTGGGTCAGAGGACTTATGTGAGTGGAAGTTCCATGGAAAATACTTTGAGCGATGGAGATAATCTGATCGTAGATAAGCTGACCTATCGGTTCTCAGATCCAAAAAGGTTTGATATTATTGTATTTCCATATAAATATGAGGAAAATACATATTTTATCAAACGAATCATAGGACTTCCAGGTGAGACTATTCAGGTGACTGACGGCAAGATCTATATTAACGGGCAAGTGCTTGACGAATCCTATGGACGGGAAGTGCTCAAGAGCGGAGGAATCGCTGAGACGCCAATCACATTGGGAGAGGATGAGTACTTTGTGATGGGAGATAATCGAAATGATAGTATGGACAGCCGTGATCCCAGCGTCGGTGTGCTGCACAAGAGTGAACTGGTTGGCAGAGCATGGGTCAGAATCTGGCCGTTGTCCAAGTTTGGAATATTGAGGCATCAATAATGACGAAAAAAGAAGAACAGGAATTAAAACGACAGCGGAAGCTGCAGGCAGAACTGAAACGCCTGGAGGGGATGCTGGTTTATGAGAGAGAGTATCGTCCACTGGGAGTCGTATGTGGAATAGATGAAGTGGGCAGAGGTCCGCTGGCAGGTCCGGTGGTGGCAGGAGCAGTGATCCTTCCAGAGGATTGTCAGATCCTGTATCTGAATGATTCCAAAAAGCTGACCGAGCGCCGCAGGGAGCTTCTCTATGAGGAGATCATGGAAAAAGCAGTGGCAGTAGGACTGGGAGTTGTGAGCCAGGAGCGGATCGATGAGATCAATATTCTGCAGGCGACCTATGAAGCGATGCGGGAGGCAGTCGGGAAACTGGATCCTCAGCCGGAGATCCTGCTCAATGATGCTGTGACCATACCGGGACTGTCTCAGAGACAGATCCCGATTATCAAAGGAGATGCCAAGAGTCAATCCATTGCAGCAGCCAGTGTGGTGGCAAAAGTGACCAGAGATCATATGATGATCGCATTGGATGAAGCATATCCTCAATATGGATTTGCTTCCAATAAGGGATACGGATCGGCAGCCCATATGGCAGCACTTCGGGAGTATGGTCCCTGTCCGCTACATCGGAGAACCTTTATCCGCAATATCTGTGGCTAGAAAGTGACTGCACAGTCGAGGAATGAAAGATAATCGGATGAATAAACGAAAAACAGGAACCGAATATGAAGAACTGGCGGCCCGGTGGCTGACAGGAAAAGGATTTGAGATTCTGGAAAAAAATTACCGTTGCCGAATCGGAGAGATCGATCTGATTGCCAGGGATGGGCGGTATCTGGTCTTTGTCGAGGTAAAGTACCGGTCAGATGAAAAAGCAGGAGACCCATCAGAGGCAGTGAACTGGTATAAGCAGAAGAAGATCTGTCAGACAGCCAGCTGGTATCTGAGACAGAAGCGGATTCCGGAGGATATGCCCTGTCGGTTTGACGTAGTCAGTATTCTGGGATCAGAGATCTATCACATAAAAAATGCATTTGAATATGCAGAATAGGAGAGGCGCATGATGCTTTTGAAACGAAAAACAAGTGCGGAGACCTTAAAACTGCAGGAAAAATATGGCGTACCATATCTGGTATTCCCCAGTCTGGAGAATACAGGGCTGGTGCGCCATGCATTTTCTACCCGTCTGGGAGGCTGCAGTACAGGAGATCTGGCAACCATGAACTTAAGCTCCACCAGAGGAGATGATCCGGAAAATGTGAAGGAGAATTTCCAGCGGTTCGGAGCGGCTGTGGGATTTGATCCCAAGGATCTGGTATTGTCTCTGCAGACTCATACTACCAATGTGCGTCTTGTGAGCGAAGAAGACCGGGGCAAAGGCTTCACAAGACCCCGGGATTATAAGGATGTGGATGGGCTTATCACCAATGTACCTGGTCTTGTGCTGGCGACTTTCTATGCAGACTGCGTGCCTCTCTATTTTGTGGATCCGGTGCATCGTGCCATCGGATTGTCTCATTCCGGCTGGAGAGGGACGGTGAACCGCATGGGCGAAGTGACTCTGCAGCGGATGAAAGAAGCGTTTGGCACAAGGCCTTCTGATGTGTGGACTGCGATCGGACCATCGATCTGCCAGGATTGTTATGAGGTCAGCGAGGATGTGGCACAGGAGTTCATAAATGCTTTTGAAGTACGGGCAGATAACAGGCTCTTATACAGAAAGGAAAACGGAAAGTATCAGCTGAATCTGTGGAGGGCCAATGAGCTGGTACTGCTGGAGTCGGGTGTACCAAAAGACAGAATTGCGGTGACGGATATTTGTACCTGTTGTAATCCTCAGGTATTATTTTCCCATCGGGCCAGCAAAGGAAAAAGAGGGAATCTTGGAGCATTTCTGCAGCTGTTGTCTTAAGAAGTTAAAATTGTCCATAGGAACAGTAAGATTCTGCCTAGACAAAAGATTTTTTTGATCTTACAATAAAATTCAGTAAATGATAGAATCTTATAAGATGGAAAGGAAAACATCATGAAAATTATCAAAGCAAAAGATTACAATGACATGAGCCGTAAGGCAGCAAACATCATTTCTGCACAGGTGATCATGAAACCGGATTGTGTACTTGGACTGGCTACTGGTTCTACTCCGATTGGAACCTATAAGCAGCTGATCGAATGGTATGAAAAAGGAGATCTGGACTTTGGTGATGTGACGACTGTGAATCTGGACGAGTACAGAGGTCTTCCGAGAGAGAATGATCAGAGCTATTTCTATTTTATGAATCATAATCTGTTTGATTATGTCAATGTCAATCCAGAGAGAACTCATCTGCCCAACGGTATGAATCCGGATGCAGATGCAGAGTGCAAACGATATGAAGAAGTGATCCGTTCTACTGGCGGTGTAGACCTGCAGCTTCTGGGACTGGGACATAACGGACATATTGGATTTAATGAGCCGGGCGAGGCTTTTGAGACTGAGACTCACTGCGTAGATCTGACTGAGCGTACCATCGAGGCGAACAAGAGATTCTTTGCATCCATCGACGATGTTCCGAAACAGGCATATACCATGGGTATCAAGACCATTATGATGGCAAAGAAGATCCTGGTAGTTGTCAGCGGTGAAGATAAGGCTGAGACTGTAAAAAATGCATTTTTCGGACCGGTAACTCCGCAGGTTCCGGCATCCATTCTGCAGATGCATCCGGATGTAACGATCGTAGCTGACGAAGCTGCACTGTCCAAATGTGATCTGTAAGCAGGAGGCCGTTTATGAAGATCATAAATGCAAAAGTATACACAGAAGCAGGGATATTTGAAGAAAAAGATGTCTATACAGATGGAGAACTGATCGCTGAAAAAAGCGGGGATGATCAGGTGCTGGATGCAAAGGGATGTTATCTGATTCCAGGTCTGACCGACATTCATTTCCATGGTTGTGTGGGACATGATTTCTGCGATGGAACTCATGAGTCCATTGAAGCGATGGCTGTCTATGAGGCATCTCAGGGTGTGACCACTATCGTTCCGGCAACGATGACACTTGGAAGAGATACACTGAAAAAGATCTGCGAAGCAGCAGGTTCTTACAAGAGTGAAAAAGGTGCGATTCTCTGTGGAATCAACATGGAGGGACCGTTTATTGCCATGGAGCGTAAAGGTGCTCAGAATGGTGATTTTGTTCACAAACCGGATGCAGAGATGTTCCGGGAACTGAATAAAGCTTCCGGTGGTATTGTAAAACTTCTGGCAATTGCTCCTGAGGTGGAAGGTGCGAAAGAGTGCATCGAAGAGCTGAAAGATGAGGTCGTTCTGTCTGCAGCTCATACCATGGCTGATTATGAGCAGGCAAAAGAAGCATTTGAGCATGGAGTTCATCATGTGACCCATCTGTACAATGCCATGGCAGGTCTGTCTCACAGAAAACCAGGTGTGGTAGGTGCAGCAGCAGATGATGAGCATGTGGAAGCAGAGATGATCTGTGATGGTGTCCATATTCATCCGGCGACTGTTCGTCAGACTTTCAAGATGTTCGGTGATGACCGGATCATCATGATCAGTGATTCGATGGAAGCTACTGGTATGCCGGACGGCGATTATGCACTGGGTGGACAGAAAGTCATTAAAAAAGGACATCTGGCAACTCTGGAAGACGGAACCATTGCAGGGTCTGCAACCAATCTGATGGATTGTGTAAGAGTAGTTGTACAGAAGATGAATATTCCACTGGAAAGTGCTGTTAAATGTGCAGCAGTGAACTCCGCAAAATCCGTAGGAATCTATGATCAGTACGGAAGCATCACTCCGGGCAAGACTGCAAATATGGTTCTTCTGAAAGAGAAGGATCTGAGTACAAAGCAGGTGATCCTGAAGGGAAAGATGCTGTAAAGAACTGGCTGTAAATGTTTTGTATATACAAAAAACCTCTGTGACTGGCAGATGCCAGCTGCAGAGGTTTTTGCTTGAGGTGCGCTGTTGGCACACCTCTTTATTTTTCTTTATTTTCAAGATTTTCGTATTTTTCCAACAGTGTATGGATGCGCTCTGTCGGATCATTGACGTGCTCGGTGGATACATCGTGGTTGATACAGTCGATGATGGCAGCCAGGAACTTGGTCATGGTTGCTTCCACATAATAGGGTCTGGACAGAAGCTCCGGTGTCCGGTAATTCAGATTGGTGGTCACCACTTTATCAATATAGCCTTTTTCATAATACTCATCAAATTTCTTCAAGCCATCGGTGAACAGACCGAAGGTTACACATACGAAGACACGTTTGGCGCCGCGTTCTTTGATCTGACGTGCCACATCCAGCATGCTTTCGCCGGAGGAGATCATATCATCAATGATGATAGCATCTTTTCCGTGCAGATCATCTCCAAGAAATTCGTGAGCAACGATCGGGTTCTTGCCGCCAACTACAACAGAATAATCCCGGCGCTTGTAGAACATACCCATTTCCACACCCAGTACACCGGCAAAATATACGGCACGACTCATAGCTCCTTCATCAGGGCTGATGACCATCAGATGATCTTTGTCAATCTTCAGATCCGGCACTGAACGGAACAGGCCTTTGATAAACTGATAAGGCGGATTAAAGCTGTCAAATCCGTAGAGCGGGATGGCATTACAAACGCGCGGATCATGAGCATCGAAGGTGATGATGTTAGAAACACCCATATCGATCAGCTCCTGAAGGGCAAATGCACAGTCCAGAGATTCTCGCTGACTTCTTTTGTGCTGACGGCTTTCGTACAGGAATGGCATGATCACATTGATCCGGCGTGCCTTTCCGTTGGCAGCGGAGATGATGCGCTTCAGATCCTGATAGTGGTCGTCCGGTGACATGTGATTTTCCTGACCTGCGACCGAATAGGTGAGACTATGGTTGGTCACATCTGCCAGAATAAACAGATCCGCACCGCGGATAGATTCATAGATAATGCCTTTGGCTTCTCCGGTACCGAACCGGGGGCAGGCAGTTTTGATCAAGTAGGTGTCTTCATGATATCCATGGAAATTAGGTTGATCCTGAAACTCCTGGTTACTTTTCTGTCGAAATTCTACCAGATATTTGTCCATTGTTTCAGCCAGTTCCCGACAGCCCTCCAAAGCAGCAATTTTTAATGGAGCGATCGGTAAAATGCTTTCATATGAAAAATTCACGGGTATAGCCTCCTGTGTATACTTGCTTCTTTATTTATAACATTTTGCGTCAGTGCCCGTCAACCGGTATCTATGGAAATTGACGGGTATCGTTGCATTTTTGTGGTAAATTTAGTATAGTAAGAAAAGAAATAAGACAGGATGGTTAAACATGGAGCATATTATCAGTTCCGTTGCGCCGGGAAGTATTGCGCAGGAAATGGGAATAGAGCCGGGAGACAGACTCCTGGAGGTAAATGGAAAATCACCGGAGGATGTCTTTGACTACCGGTATCTGATGAATGAAGAAGAGATTCTGGTTCTGATCCGTAAGGCAAATGGAGAAGAGTGGGAACTGGAAATTGAAAAAGAATATGAAGATGATCTTGGAATCGAATTTGAAAATGGACTGATGGATGATTACAGAAGCTGTCGTAATAAATGCATTTTCTGCTTTATCGATCAGCTTCCCAAGGGAATGCGTTCGACTCTGTATTTTAAGGATGATGATTCCAGACTTTCGTTCTTACAGGGAAATTATCTGACACTGACCAATATGAGTGAACATGATATTGACAGGATCATTCAGTACAAATTGTCACCGATCAACATTTCATTCCAGACTATGAATCCAGAGCTGCGCTGCAAGATGCTGCACAATCGGTTTGCAGGAGAGATTTTTGACAAGGTGAAGAGACTCAAGGACGCAGGTATTATCATGAATGGTCAGATCGTTCTGTGCCGTGGAGTCAATGACGGAGCGGAACTGGAACGCTCCATCCGGGAACTGACCGCCTACATGCCGCAGCTTGAGAGTGTATCCGTGGTGCCGGTTGGACTGACCCGCTATCGTGACGGTCTGTACCCACTGGAACCATTTACAAAAGAAGATGCCTGTGAAGTGCTGGATCTGATCCATGGCTGGCAGGAAAAGCTTTACAAGGAGTGGGGCAATCATTTTATCCATGCGGGTGATGAGTGGTATATTCTGGCAGAGCGGCCGATTCCGGAGGAGAAGACCTACGATGGATATTTACAGCTGGAAAACGGAGTGGGAATGGTGAGACTTCTGGAAGAAGAAGTGGCACAGACCCTCGCTGGTATGACTGGAGATGACAGGAAGATCCATCGCACCATTGCCACAGGAGAACTGGCGGCACCGTTTCTGCGGAAGCATGTGGAGTCAGTGCGGAAGAAATATCCCAATGTGGATATTCAGGTTCTCGCAATAAAAAATAAGTTCTTTGGCGGAAAGATTACGGTGGCAGGACTGATCACCGGAACGGATCTGATCAGTCAGTTGAAGGGAAAAGATCTGGGAGATCGGCTGCTGCTCACCAATCATATGCTGAAGAGTGGGGAACCGGTCTTCCTGGATGATGTAACCGTGGATGATGTGCAAAATGCTTTACAAATCAAAGTTTCCATAGTAGAATCAAGCGGTGCTGATTTTGTCAGCAGTTTAATCGAGGATTAAGAGAAAGAGGTTTAAAATATGAGCAGACCAGTAGTAGCAATTGTGGGACGTCCGAATGTGGGCAAATCCACACTGTTTAATTCCCTGGCGGGAGAGAATATCTCCATTGTAAAAGATACGCCAGGTGTGACCAGGGACAGAATCTATGCAGATGTCACCTGGCTCAATCATGATTTTACATTGATCGATACAGGCGGTATTGAGCCGGACAGCAATGATATTATTCTGGCTCAGATGAGAGAGCAGGCACAGATCGCTATCGACACCGCAGATGTGATCATTTTCCTGGTGGATGTGCGTCAGGGTCTGCAGGATGCAGATTCCAAGGTGGCAGATATGCTGCGCCGTTCCCACAAGCCGGTGATCCTGGTAGTTAACAAAGTAGACAGTTTTCAGAAATTCATGGCAGATGTGTATGAGTTCTATAATCTGGGAATCGGTGATCCGGTTCCGGTGTCTGCATCTTCCCGTCTGGGCATTGGCGACATGCTGGATGAAGTGGTAAAGCATTTTCCTGAGACAGACAGCAAGGCAGAAGAGGATGACCGTCCGAAGATTGCTATCGTTGGAAAACCGAATGTAGGAAAGTCTTCTATTATCAATAAGCTGGTAGGTGAGAACCGTGTGATTGTATCCAATATTGCTGGCACCACCAGAGATGCTATTGATACAGACATCAAATGGAATGGAAAAGAATATGTATTTATTGATACGGCAGGACTGCGCCGGAAGAATAAGATCAAAGAGGAACTGGAGCGTTACAGTATTATCCGTACAGTAACGGCTGTGGAACGTGCAGATGTGGTCGTTGTTGTGATCGATGCAACCGAAGGTGTGACGGAGCAGGATGCCAAGATTGCGGGAATCGCCCATGACAGAGGAAAAGGTATCATCGTAGCTGTCAACAAGTGGGATGCCATCGAGAAGAACGATAAGACGATCTATGAGTTCACCAGAAAAGTAAGAGAGATCCTGTCCTTCATGCCATATGCAGAGATCCTGTTTATTTCTGCGCAGACCGGACAGCGTCTGTCCAGACTGTTCGAGACAATTGATATGGTCATCGAGAATCAGACCCTGCGTGTGCAGACGGGTGTCCTTAACGAGATCGTAACGGAAGCGGTAGCCATGCAGCAGCCGCCTTCAGATAAAGGTAAGAGACTGAAGATCTACTATGTGACACAGGTGTCTGTAAAGCCACCTACATTTGTTATTTTTGTAAATGATAAGGAACTGATGCATTTCTCCTACGTAAGATATCTGGAGAATAAGATCCGCGAATCCTTCGGATTCAAGGGAACTTCGCTGAAATTCATTGTCAGAGAGAGGAAGGAAAAGGAATAATGGAACGCTTGGTTTGTCTTGCCATCGGGTATGTATTTGGAATCTTTCAGACGGCTTATATTTATGGAAAGATGCATGGAATTGATATCCGTCAGTGCGGAAGCGGCAATGCAGGAGCGACCAATACCTTGCGTGTGCTTGGTAAAAAGGCCGGATTGATCGTATTTCTTGGAGATGTGGCCAAGACTGTCCTGGCTGTACTCGCAGTACGCCTGATCTTCGGAAGTAAATATCCGGATATGCTGCCGCTGCTGGGGATGTATGCAGCCGCAGGCACGATCCTGGGTCATAATTTTCCGATTCAGCTTGGTTTTCGCGGTGGAAAAGGAATCGCATGTACAGCCGGTATGGTGGTGACCTTAGGCCCGATCGTAACTTTGCTGGAAGCAGCTACATTTCTGTTGGTAGTAGGGAGCACAAGATTTGTATCGCTTGGCTCTATTATAGTGGTGATCGAGCTGGTGATCGATCTGGCCGTATTAGGACAGATGGGATATTATGGCATGAGCCAGCCGCATCTGTATGAATTTTATGCAGTCTGCGCCGCCTTGTCTTTGATGGCGATCTATCGTCACAGAGCCAATATCAGACGTCTTATGAGTGGTACAGAGAGCAGGATTTTTGAGAAAAAAGCAGAAAAATAAGCTATTGGGAGGAACGGAAGATGGCAAATGTCAGTGTAATCGGAGCCGGAAGCTGGGGATTGGCTCTTGCAAGACGTCTTTGCAAAAATGGTCATGATGTGACCGTGTGGTCCCATCGGGAAGAAGGAGTCCGGGAACTGCGGGAACAGCATGAGAACCGTTCAAAGCTTCCGGGAGTGATCTTGCCGGAAGAGATTCAGTATACATCCAGTCTGGAGCAGGCAATCGTTGGAAAGGATCTGTGTGTGCTGGCAGTTCCATCGGTATACACCAGAAGTACAGCCGAGCAGATGAAGCCTTTTGTGACAGATGGACAGATCATTGTCAGCGTGGCGAAAGGAATCGAAGAGTCCACATTGATGATCCAGACAGATATTATCAGCCAGGTACTTCCGCAGGTAAATGCAGCCGTACTGTCAGGACCCAGTCATGCGGAGGAAGTGGGAAGAGATATTCCGACTACGGTAGTGGCAGGTGCAGCAGACAGAGAGACCGCAGAATATATCCAGAATCTGTTCATGAGTGAATCTTTCCGTGTGTATACCAGTCCGGACATGCTGGGTATTGAGCTGGGGGGAGCACTGAAAAATGTCATTGCGCTGGCAGCAGGCGTGGCAGATGGTCTTGGCTGCGGAGACAATACGAAGGCAGCATTGATCACCAGAGGAATCGCAGAGATGAGTCGGCTGGGTGTGGCTATGGGTGGTCACATTGAGACTTTTAACGGTCTCACCGGTATTGGTGATCTGATCGTGACCTGCTCATCCCGCCACAGCCGGAACCGGAAAGCAGGCTATCTCATTGGTCAGGGAAGAACTATGCAGGAAGCCATGGATGAAGTGCAGATGGTGGTGGAAGGTGTCTATTCTGCCAGGGCAGCCAGGATCCTGGCTGAAAAATATGGCATTGATATGCCGATTGTGAATGAAGTCAATAAAGTGCTCTTTGAGAATAAAACTGCAAGAGAAGCTATGGCAGATCTGATGCTTCGGGACAAGAAGATCGAACATCCGGAACTTCCATGGAAAAAGTAATGAAAAAAATATAATTTTCGTGACAATATTTGTCGAATATATTATAATGGTTACAAGTGGTGCAGAGATGTACCCAAGAAGGAGGACCAGCAGATGGCGGGAATTATTAAGAGATTTAGTGATATTATGTCAGCAAACCTGAATGCACTTCTTGATAAGGCAGAGGATCCGGAGAAGATGATCGATCAGTATCTTCGCAATCTGGAGAGCGATCTTGGAAAAGTAAAAGCAGAGACAGCTTCAGTGATGGCAGAAGAGACGAAATGCAAGCGGGAACTGGATGAGTGTAATGCTGATATTGAAAAGATGCAGCGCTATGCAGAAAAAGCAATTGTAGCAGGCAACGATAATGATGCCCGTCAGTTTCTTGAGAAAAAACAGCAGCTTGTATCCAAACAGGCAGCTCTGCAGCAGGCCTATGACCTGGCTCATGGCAATGCAGTGAAGATGAAAGAGATGCATGACAAGCTGGTATCCGATATGGGAGAGCTGCAGTCAAGAAGAGATGCGATCCGTGCGAAGGTTGCAGTGGCAAAGACCCAGGAGAGACTGAACAAAGTTGGTTCTTCTGTTGCAGGTGTTTCCAACAATCTTTCTGCATTCGACCGCATGGAAGAAAAAGCAAACCGTATGCTGGACGAGGCAAATGCTATGTCTGAACTGAACACAACCAAAGATGATGTGGCTGATCTGGCGGCAAAATATGATGAGGATTCTTCCAACACGGGTGTAGATGATGAGCTTGCAGCATTAAAAGCGAAACTTGGTAAGTAATATAGAAATAAGTGCCGCAAAGGATCTCATATTCTTTGCGGCATTTTGTATATACAGGATACCTAGGAGGAACTGTTTTGAGTGAGATATTTTACTGTAAAAATTGTGGCGGCATCATGGAATTTGATGCAGCGACCCAGTCATTGAAATGTCCGCACTGTGGAGAAGAGCAGAAGATCGATGCCAACCGGTCAGCAGTCAGAGAACATAAGCTGACGGCAGAAGCCAGACAGATGGTGCGTGTACAGGATAAAAAATCCACAACAATGCAATGCCCATCCTGCGGAGCAATGGTGGAAGTGGAACCTAACAGTACTGCCAAAGACTGTCCGTACTGTGGAACTGCATTTGTGCTGGCAGAAAAGCAGACAGATGTAATCGTACCGGACGGGGTGGTTCCGTTCCAGATCGATAAGAAAAAAGTGGGAGAAGTTTTTCATAAATGGATCAAGGGCAGATTTTTCGCTCCCAATGAACTAAAGCATCTTTATCAGCAGGATAAACTACAGGGAATCTACATCCCGTACTGGACTTTTGATGCGAAGGCGGATGCGGTCTATCATGCAGAAGGCGGAAGAAACCGGATCGTTGAGTATCGCGATTCCAAGGGAGAACGGCATACCAGAACCGAGGTGACCTGGTATCCGACCAGTGGAAATGTGTCAAATTTCTTTGACGATGTGCTGGTGCGTGCTTCCAACAAGCTGGACACTTATCTGCTCCGGCAGATCGAACCCTTTCATACAAAGGATATACCGGCATATTCTCCCAATTACCTGTCTGGATACAGTGCAGAGATCTATACGGTGAATCTGTCCGATGCACATCGGGAAGCAAAAGAAGAGATGAAAACAGAGCTTCGCAGACTGGCAGAACAGGATGTGCTCAGAAGATATGATCAGGTCAGAGGCCTGAGACTGAATGATAACTACAGGGATGAAACCTATAAATATGTACTGCTTCCGGTATACTCCACCGCATATCAGTATAAAAACAAGCAGTATCATGTACTGATCAATGGAGAGACTGGCCGGGTACAGGGCGAATATCCGAAGAGTGTGGCAAAGATCCTGCTGATGATCGCAGGAATTCTGATTCTGATCGGTCTGTTCTTCATGGCAACAGATGCATTTGCGTGTGGAGCGAAAGGAGTACCGGTGGCAGAGACGGCACAGGAAGAATACATAGAATATGAACCATTGACCGTGGATATTGACGGAATACAGGAGGTATAACACCATGGGTTTATTTGGCAATCAGTTTGCAAATGTAGTAGAGTGGGAAGAGTATCGGGATGATATTCTGTTCTGGAAATGGAGCAACCAGGAGATCAAGAAAGGAAGCCGTCTGATCATCCGTCCGGGACAGGATGCAATTTTCTTATATAATGGAAAAGTAGAAGGAATTTTCACGGATGAAGGAAGCTTTGATATTGAATCTGAGATCATTCCATTCCTGTCCACACTGAAAGGATTTAAATTTGGATTTAACAGTGGAATCCGTGCGGAAGTATTATTTATCAATACCAAAGAAGTGACCGTGAAATGGGGAACCAAGAATCCTATCAATATTCCAGCACAGGGACTTCCTGCAGGTATGCCGGTCCGGGCATTTGGTACGTTCTGCTGCAAGATCAGTGACCATGCGGCATTGATCGATAAAGTGGCAGGTATCAAACGTCAGTTTACTGTAGATGATGTGCAGGAACGTGTCATTTCCATGCTGGATCAGCTTCTGATGAAGTGGATCGTGAAGGAAGGCAAGGACATGTTCAATCTTCAGGCAAATTCCTTTGATATCGGAAAAGGCATTCAAGAAGACCTGGATATGGAGATGATGAAGATCGGCATCAGCATCACCACCTTTAATATTGCAAGCTTTACTTATCCGGAAGAGATCCAGAAGATGGTGACCAAGGCGGCATCTCAGAGTGTGGTTGGTGATATGGGCCGCTACCAGCAGATGGCGATGATAGATGCCATGGCAAATGGAAATGGAGGCGGACGTGCAGCTTCTGATATGGCAGGCATGGCAATGGGTATGATGATGGGACAGCAGATGGCAGGCCAGATGAGCCAGACCATGTTCGGAAACGGACAGCAGGCACAGGCATCTCAGGCGGCAGCTCCTGCTTCTGAGAATGCATCTGCAGGCGGCTGGAAATTCTGTCCGGAGTGTGGAACCAAGACAGAAGGCATGAAATTCTGCCCGAACTGCGGCAAAAAACTGATGTAGGATAAGAGAGGAACCTGAAAGTATGAAGAAAAAAGGAAATCCACTGGCAGAATTCCTGATCGGACTGGCTATGCTGGCAGCAGGAGGTTACTGGTTCTTGAACAGTGTCAGTGTATCGACTGGATTTTATACACTGCGTCTTGGAGGCTTCTATATGAACGGGGGACTGGTAGTGGTTCCGTTTATAGCTGGTGTGATCTGGTTCTGTGTGAATACCGATTCATTTGGAGCAAAACTGCTGATGGGTGCAGGACTGGTGATCATAGTTGCTTCTGTGATCGCGGCAACGGAATTCCGATTCCGTTATACCAGCCTGTATAATTATCTGATCATGCTGATCCTGATGTTTGGAGGCGCAGCACTGGTGCTGAAGGTGCTTTGCCATGATCCGGATAAAAAGCGAAAAAAGGATGACTGAAGAGAATGACAAGAGAAGAATTTCGTACAAAAATTGCAGAAAAAGGATATCTGCTGTTAGATGGCGGTACGGGATCTGTTCTGCGCACCATGGGAATGCCGGCGGGTGTCAGTACTGAAAAATGGGCATATGAACATCCGGAAGTGATCGGTGAACTGCAAAGACAATATGCGCAAGCAGGGTCTGATGTGATCTATGCACCGACATTTGCGGCAAACCGTATCTCTCTGGAAAATATGGGAATCGCTGATATGATCGTGGAACTGAACCAGACCATGGTAAAGCGGACGCTGGAAAATGTAGGAGACAAGGTGCTGGTGGCAGGAGATATCTCTACTACCGGAAAAGCCATGGAACCTTATGGGCCCATGACCTATGAAGGATTGATGGATAATTATAAAGAACAGATCAAGCTGCTGGCTGATGCGGGGGTGGAACTGCTTGTTGCAGAGACGCTTATGTCTGCAGATGAAGCAACCGTGATCTGTGATGCGGCCAGAGCAGTCTGCGATCTGCCGTTGATCATTTCTTTTACCTGCGAAGGCGATGGAACTCTCTATTTTGGAGGAACTATTGCAGAAGCAGCAGCTGTGATGGAAGCTATGGGAGCTGATGCAGTAGGTGTGAACTGTTCTGTGGGACCGGACCAGCTGGATGCCGTGATCCGACAGCTTTCTGAGACCGTCAGCATCCCCATTGTTGCCAAGCCAAATGCAGGACTTCCTACTATTACAGAGACGGGTGCTGCAGTCTACAGCATGGGCGAAGAAGAATTTGCGAGAAACGTGCAGCATTTAAAAGAGTGCGGCGCATCTGTGATCGGTGGCTGCTGTGGAACCACGCCTGATTATATCCGACGTGTCCGGGAAAGTTTTGCAGAGTAAACTGCTACCGTGATAGAACGAAATGGACATAAAATATTGACAAAGACAGACCATGTTGATACAATATCGAAGTATGAACAATAGAAAGCAGGGGGATATATGGAAAAAGTAGTTTTTTCAATTCTCGTAGATAATACTTCTGGTGTACTGAGCCGCATTGCCGGTCTTTTCAGCCGCCGTGGTTATAACATTGACAGTCTGACAGTTGGTGTGACTGCTGATCCCAGATATTCAAGGGCAACGATCGTGACCAGAGGAGATAACACGATTCTTGATCAGATCGAAAAACAGCTGAACAAGCTGGAAGATGTAGTGGATATTAAGAAGCTGGAGCCTGACAATTCTGTATGTCGGGAACTGATTCTGGTGAAAGTGCTCTGTGATGAGAGCAACCGGCAGAATATTATATCCATTGCAGATATTTTTAGGGCAAAAATCGTAGATGTATCCATAGAGTCACTGGTAATCGAACTGGTGGGAAGCCAGAGCAAGCTGGAAGCTTTCCTTCGTATGCTGGAGGATGTGGAGATTCTGGAACTGGCACGTACAGGTCTTACCGGCCTGTCCCGCGGCACCTTTGATGTAAAGATGTATGATGAAGACGGCAGACTGATGGACAACGATTTTTCAAAAGCATAAAGCAAACACATTTTTACAAAAACGGAGGAGAAAAAAATGGCAAAAATTTTCTATCAGGAAGATTGTAATCTTTCACTTCTGGATGGTCAGACCATCGCAATCATCGGTTACGGCAGCCAGGGACATGCTCATGCACTGAACGCAAAAGAGTCCGGATGTCACGTGATCATTGGACTTTATGAGGGCAGCAAATCCTGGAAGAGAGCTGAGGAACAGGGATTTGAAGTATATACTGCAGCAGAGGCAGCAAAGAAAGCAGACATCATCATGGTTCTGATCAATGATGAGCTTCAGGCATCAATGTATAAGAAAGATATCGAGCCGAATCTGGAAGAGGGCAACATGCTGATGTTTGCTCATGGATTTAATATCCATTTCAACCAGATTGTTCCGCCGAAGAACGTAGATGTTACCATGATCGCACCGAAAGCTCCGGGTCATACTGTAAGAAGCGAGTATCAGGCAGGAAAAGGAACTCCGTGTCTGGTAGCTGTACATCAGGATGCAACCGGAAAAGCTCTGGAGAGAGCACTTGCTTACGGTCTTGCAATCGGTGGCGCAAGAGCAGGTATTCTGGAGACAACCTTCCGTACTGAGACTGAGACTGACCTGTTTGGTGAGCAGGCAGTACTTTGCGGAGGTGTATGTGCACTGATGCAGGCAGGTTTCGAGACTCTGGTTGAGGCTGGATATGATCCGAGAAATGCTTATTTCGAGTGTATCCATGAGATGAAACTGATCGTAGATCTGATCTATCAGTCTGGTTTTGAGGGAATGAGATATTCTATCTCCAATACTGCTGAGTATGGTGATTATATCACTGGTCCGAAGATCATTACTGAGGATACCAAGAAAGCAATGAAGAAGATTCTGAAAGACATCCAGGATGGTACTTTTGCAAAAGACTTCCTTCTGGATATGTCTCCGGCAGGTGGACAGGCTCACTTCAAAGCCATGAGAAAACTGGCAAGCGAGCATCCGTCAGAGAAAGTCGGAAAAGAGATCCGCAAGCTGTACAGCTGGAACGGAGAGCAGAAGCTGCTTGAGAACTAAGATCTGAGTAAGCTGCCGCAGCAACATATGTTTGCTGCGGCAGTTTTTATATAAAGACGAAATCAAATAAACTGGGAGTTATATGTTGAAAAAGAGAGATTATTCAGTAAGACAGGTGCAGATCCTGTTCCTGGTCTTCCATATGATCATGGTAGCGTATGCAGTAATGTTCCTGCATCCCTATTATGGTTCCAACGATGAATTTACTCTGGCGGCCATCGCATCGGGTGCTTATGGGTCCTATACCTGGTATTTTATTTATCTGCACAGCGCCTTTGCCTGGATCCTCCGGTTTTTCTATACATTGTATCCGGCGTGGAACTGGTATACGCTGGTGATGTACGGGCTCATTTTTGTATCCCTGTCCGCCATTGGCTGTACCTGGATCCGAAGATCAAAGCGGATCGGCGGTATTATGGCAGTACTGCTGGTGCTGGCGTCTTTGAGCCCTATGTATGTGGAGCTTCAGTATACCAAGACGGCTGCGTTGGTGACGGCGGCAGGTTACATTCTGGTATTCTGTTCGGAGAGAAAGAAGCGTCATTTATTTGGCGGGATCGCCTTGCTAGTATTAGGCAGTTGGATCCGGTTCCAGGCATTTGGCATGATCAGTATTGCAGCTTTCGGATTCTGGCTGGGACTGACAGTGAAAGCATGGAGGAACAGAGACTGGAAGACATTTTTGGTGAGAGACTGTCTGCCCTGCGTGTCGGCATTTGTATTGGTGTTCGGAAGTATTGCTCTGGAAAATGTACTGGTCTACACACCGGGAAGCGCAGAAGCTCATTATAAAGAGTATGACAAGGCAAGACAGCAGCTTCTGGATTACGGTGTTCCAGGGTGGGATGAATATCAGGCAGAATATGAAGAACTGGGGCTTACCAAGACAGACGTGCTTAATCTTCAGAGCTGGCTGATCGCCGACTATGACCGGTATACAGCAGATACCTTTAAGGCCATTGTGGCATTTCGACAGGATCGCCCGTTCCAGTGGGAATATCTCAAAGACTATCTGGTGATCTTGAGCCTGAAGCCGTTGTTTATTTTATCAGCTCTGGCGACATTGCTGTGGTTGATTCCGTTGCTTTTTATAAAAAAGAAAAAGTTTCGAGTGAGTCTGAATCCTGACTGGAAAATGCTTGGAAGACGGAATTGGATCGCTGTTTTCTGGCCTTATGCTGCATTGCTGGGAATCTATCTTTACTTTATAAAAATATACCGGGTGCTTCCTATTGTAGTAACTGCTTGTCTGTTGGGAACCTTGATCTGTGCGTGGTCTGCAGTTCTTCCTGATCTTGAAGAACGATGGGGAGAAAAGCTGGTTGGAAAGCGTCTGGCAGGTACTGGGGCAGGAGCAGTAGTATTGACTTCATGTCTACTGGTAAGAATGTTGATCCTGCCACTTGCAGAACAGCCGTTGCAGGAGTCGGATGCCAGTGTGGCATTCCGGAATCTCTATGATGCCATCAGTCAGGATAAGGACGTATATTATGCGTTTGATCCCATCAGCAATACTGGCGTGGAGCTTGGATATTCCATTTTTGAAAAACTACCGGATAATTATCTGACCAATATTTTCACATTGGGTGGATGGGAGACAGAATCTCCGCAGATCGTCAGTAATCTGGAGGCCTACGATCAGAGAAGTCTGCTGACTTCTTTGTATAAGAGTGACCGGGCAGTATTGATCTCGGATTCCATGCTGGAACATATTATGCTGCATCTGGACAGTATTTATGACGGCTTGTTTATTACCTACTCCAAACTTAACCAGTTCGGCAACTTTAATCTGTATGCATTAAGCTATAAGATTTCCGGTGTGAAAGATGATGAGACTCACACAGCAGCACTGGATACAACTTATATAGCAGAAAATGAGCGGTATGATGTGTTTGAAGGGTCTGTCAACATGACACCGGAGGAACTGGAAGGAAAGAGTGTTTTTCTGTGGACAGAGAGTAAAGAGAGCGGTAAGCGACGGATCTTCCAGGGGGTATGGCAGCAGCAGGACTCGAATGGTCTGTATTCTGTCTTGTATGACAGTTCTCTGGAACCGACTGATCGTGTCCGCTTTATGATACCGAATTTGAGCTATCCGCTGGATGACCGGTATGAGGTGCATATTATGATCCGGGATGGCGATAAAGGATACAAACTGATGACGGATAATCTTCTTTATGACAGGAGCACCGGTGTATGAAAAAGCGGGAAGTGAAATTTGAACTGCTGCGGATCCTCTGCATGTATATGATCGTGATCGGACACTGTCTGTTTCATGGAAGAGTGACAGCTAAACTGGGATATGGAACGGTCAATTATTTCCTGGATTACCTGGTGCAGGCATTTTCGGTGGTGCATGTAAATACGTTTGTGATGATTGGTGGATATTTTGCCATTGACAAAGTATTTCAGGCATCAAGACTTGGAAAACTGTGGAAACAGGTGGCATTTTACTCGATTCTGATCTGCCTATTGAACGCAGTGACCATTGGTGTGACAAGAACAGATGTGGTAAAAGCAATCTTTCCTATTTCTGCAAAGACCTACTGGTTTGCATCTGTCTACATGGGCCTGCTTGTTCTGATGCCATTTGTCAGTATGGTGGCGGCAAGGATGACCAGGAGACAGTACCAGTATCTGCTAGGGGCACTGACCTTGTTCCTGAGTGTTAATCATATGATATTTCGGGTGGATACGTATGGTACTTTTTCCGGGAGAGAGCTTCCGTGGTTTATCTATCTGACGCTGCTGGCTGGATACGTGAAGCTTCATACAAAAGAAGACCGACGCTATGCGTGGTATGGATTTGCAGGTTATGTGGTAAGTTCACTGGCTGTGCTGGCCAGTGTCTATCTGTCAGTGAAGACGCATCAGGAGGATATTGGATATTTTCTTAATTACAATTCTCCGCTGGCATTGCTGGGAACATTGGCGTTGTTTGTCTGTGTACGCAATCTGCCGTGGAAAGAGTCGAAGCTGGATGGAGTGATCTTGAAGGTAGCAGGCGCAGCGTTTGGGGTGTATCTGATCCATGACAACTATCTGATCCGATATCAGGTGTGGGATACGTTCCGGGTCAGCAAGGTGGCGAAGACTCATTGGGCAATGATCTATGCAGTGGCAGTGTCAGCAATCGTCTATCTTGCATGTACGTTGCTGGAACTGCTGCGGCAGCAGCTGGTGAAATGGTTTGCACCGATCTGGGAGAAAACACTCTTATATAGGAAAGAACAGAATCTGTATCTGAAAATAACAAAAAGAGTGAATGATCCGTCTTGACATTTATAATACAGTTTGCTATCATAATTAGCAACGAAATAGAAAAATGCGTTGATGAGGAATAGTACATGCAAACCTGATTTCAGAGAGCTGTCGGATGGTGTGAGACAGCAGAAGGAATGTCTGGAACTCACCTCGGAGCGGCTGTCCCAAATCTTCTATATAATAAGAAGAGAGTAGATGCAGACGGAATCCCTGCCGTTACAAAGGGGAGGATATAAGAATCAGATGATTCCGTATCCGGCGAGTGTGTGAATATCACAAAATGAGAGTGGTACCGCGTAGGACAGTAGATCCTCCGTCTCTCGATTCTAAAAGGAATCGACAGATGGAGGTTTTTTTTCGTGAAAATGTAACGATTCAGAACCATGTACATGTTTCATAAGATTCTGAATGACTGCCAAACACTTTACGAGACAAAAGGAGAGAAAAGACAATGATGAATTACAAGAAGTATACCAGACAGTATTTTATGCCGCCAGAAAGATGCATGGACTGGGCAGACAAGGAGTATGTAGATCATGCCCCGGTATGGTGTAGTGTAGATTTGAGAGATGGTAACCAGGCTTTGGTTGTGCCTATGACACTTCAGCAGAAGCTGGACTTTTTCCAGATGCTGGTCAAGATTGGATTCAAGGAGATCGAGGTTGGGTTCCCGGCAGCATCTGAGACGGAATATGAGTTCTTAAGGGCATTGATCGAGCAGAATCTGATTCCGGATGATGTAACTGTGCAGGTACTGACGCAGGCTCGTGAGCATATTATCAGAAAGACCTTTGAAGCACTGAAAGGTGTGAAGAATGCAATCGTTCATGTATATAATTCCACGTCTCTTTCCCAGAGAGAGCAGGTGTTCCGCAAATCAAAGGAAGAGATTCTTCAGATCGCCGTAGAAGGAGCAAAACTTCTGCAGCAGCTGACGGAGGAAGCTGGTGCTGATTATCGTTTTGAGTACAGCCCGGAGAGCTTTACCGGAACGGAACCGGAATATGCACTGGAAGTATGTAATGCTGTTCTGGAAGTATGGAAACCGACCGCAGACAGAAAGGCGATCATCAACCTGCCGGTAACGGTACAGCATTCCATGCCGCATGTTTATGCACAGCAGATTGAATATATGTGCAAACATCTGAAATACAGAGAAAATGTACTGGTATCTCTGCATCCGCATAACGACAGAGGATGCGGTGTAGCTGACACAGAGATGGGACTTCTGGCAGGTGCAGACCGTGTGGAAGGTACTCTGTTCGGCAATGGTGAGCGTACTGGTAATGTGGATATTGTAACAGTGGCTATGAATATGTATGCACAGGGTGTGGATCCGGAGCTTGATTTCTCCGATATGACCAAGATCTGTGACGGATATGAGCATTTTACCGGCATGAAAGTCAATGAGAGAAATCCGTACAGCGGTGCGCTTGTATTTGCTGCATTCTCCGGTTCTCATCAGGATGCGATCGCAAAGGGAATGAAGTGGATCGACGAGAAACATCCGGATCACTGGACAGTACCGTATCTGCCCATCGATCCGACCGATGTTGGAAGAAGCTACGATGCAGACGTGATCCGTATCAACAGCCAGTCCGGAAAGGGCGGCGTAGGCTATATTCTGGAGCGCAACTATGGTCTGGTAATGCCGCCTAAGATGCGTGAAGCTATGGGATATGCTGCTAAAGCAGTCTCTGATGTGGAGAACAAAGAGCTTATGCCGGAAGAAATTTATCGCGTATTCCTCGATAAATTTGTCGGAATCAAGGAGCCATATCAGATCACCGAGGTACATTTCAAACAGGAAAACGGTATTACTACCGAGGTTACCACATGTTACAGGGGCGAGAAAAAAGTTACCAGTGCAACCGGTAACGGACGTCTGAATGCAGTCAGCAATGCACTGAAAAAAGCCTATGGATTTGACTACAAACTGGTTACTTATCAGGAGCATGCACTTACCAAGAGTTCCAGTTCCAGTGCGATCGCATATGTAGGAATTGAGACTCCGAACGGTAAAATCCACTGGGGAGCAGCCATTGACCCGGATATTATCCGTGCATCCATTGATGCATTATTAACAGCGATTAATCATTCTGTTAAGTAACATTTTTACAAAATTTGAGAACGCTTTTCATGAAATTCTGTGAAAAGCGTTCTTTTTTTATTCGATTTGTCATAAAAATGAAAAATTTAGTTCATAATAGTTAACAAAGTTGTAATAATTGTATTGACTTTCCAGATTGTCCCGGTCTATAATGCCAAACTGTAACGCGGCGGACGATAACCCACAAAACACAAATGTCCGTCTGGTTTCCGGTAAAGAAGCCGGATAAAGGAAAACAGAAAAGGAGTGTATGTATGCGTAGATGCTATCTGGGTACAGCACTGGTTCTTGGAGGACTACTCCTGACAGGTGTGACACCAACCGGTTCCTGCGGTATTGGCACACTGACTGTGTATGCTGCAGAAGACACTTTTTCCGGAGAGCTGGTTGAAGCGATCCAGAATGAGGTCGTTACGGAAGACAACGTCGAAACAGAAATACCCACAGAGGAAACTGCAGAGCAGGTGGTCATGGAAGAGACACCGGAAGCTTTGACAGGAAATAGTTTTAGTCTGGAAGATCAGGAGTATCAGGTGCTTCTGAAGATTGTGGAAGCAGAGGCTGGATGTGAAGACACAGAGGGCCGTATGCTGGTTGCAAATGTAGTGATGAATCGTGTGAGAAATGGGTATTTTCCAAACACGGTCACGGAAGTCGTCTATCAGAGACAGGATGGAACAGCGCAGTTTTCACCCGTATCCGACGGTCGGATCGATACAGTGAATGTATCTCAGGGGACCATTGATGCGGTGGCAAGAGTGATGAATGGAGAAGATATTTCTCAGGGAGCTTTGTTTTTCCGCTCAGTAAGAAGCAGAAGCGGATGGTTTGATCAGAAGCTTTCCCGTGTGCTGGAACATGGAAATCATATATTTTATACCATGTAAGTGAAGAAAGAGGCGGAAAGCCTCTTTCTTTTTTTCCTTTCCTGTGGTAAACTGCAAAATAATAACAGCAAACACAGAAAGAGGAATGTAGATATGGAATTGTTATACAGAAGTACCAGAGGCGCAAAAGAACCTGTGACTGCATCTAAAGCGATCCTTCAGGGTCTGGCTGAAGATGGAGGACTGTTTGTTCCGGATTCGATTCCGAAGCTTACCTGTTCCATGGAGCAGTTGGCCGGAATGACTTATCAGGAGACCGCATATGAGGTGATGAAGCTCTTTCTCACCGATTATACCGAGGAAGAATTGAAGTACTGTATTAACAGTGCATACGACAAAAAGTTCGATACAGACGTGATCGCACCGCTGGCAAAGGTGGAGGATGCTTACTATCTGGAGCTGTTCCACGGGGCGACCATCGCATTCAAGGATATGGCACTTTCTATTTTGCCGTATCTGATGACTACTGCAGCGAAGAAGAATCAGGTGAAAAATGATATTGTGATCCTGACTGCAACCTCCGGGGACACTGGAAAGGCAGCACTGGCAGGATTTGCAGATGTGCCGGGAACAAAGATCATCGTATTTTACCCGAAGAATGGTGTCAGCCCGATCCAGGAGAAGCAGATGGTGACCCAGAAAGGGGATAATACATTTGTAGTCGGTATTCATGGAAACTTTGATGATGCCCAGAGCGGCGTCAAGGCAATCTTCGGAAACAAGGAGCTCGCAAAGGAACTTGATCAGGCAGGATATCAGTTTTCCAGTGCCAACTCCATCAATATCGGACGTCTGGTTCCTCAGATCGTTTATTATGTATAT
>OGIE01001352.1_pt1 | contig 34668 bp, 70 predicted proteins | sample 1571581 | NCBI WGS metagenome assembly OGIE01 (sample SAMEA2582021, study PRJEB24529) | metagenome | biome: Human gut stool | place: China | collected 2011 | reverse complement strand
ATTTGCATCAGTCCCCTATATTTCTCTCCAACATCCCCCTGAAATCTACTCTCATGTTCAATAATACTTACAACCAATGCTCTTTCATCAATGTCATACCCATCTACTAGTCCCTTATTACTCCACTGTTCATAGTCTTCTTTCCAGTTAGGATAGATTCTCTCTACTCTCTGTTCTGGTGTCTCTGCTCCTACTGTTGTACACACACTCATCACTATCATTACTGTAATAACAACACACAATAATCTCTTCATCACATAGTTCCTTTCTTTATTTTAGTCCATATAGGACTATTAAGATTATACTATAGTTCTTATGATTTTGTCAAGTCTTAACTCTAATACTGTACTTTAACTCATTTTTAATTATCATAATAGTTAATATCGTCTAATACAAACAAACACAACACAATATTACTATTTCAATATTTATTATTATGATATTGATTTAACATTGTGTCTAAATAGTAAAGATGACGTATTATGATTGTTACATCTATAACAAGCCATAATTTATAGATTGAAATAAAAATGTGGTATCGTTCTTTATAATGAAGAGATGAGATTATGTATTATATAATTAAAATAGATTCAAATAAAACAACCAATTATTCCAATATTTTCACCACTTTTTAACATTACACAAATTTTTCATTCTCTCTTAAATTATAAAAAATAATTTAACACCAAATATTTTTACTACAAAAATCATCAATTATGTCTCATTTTACAACAAAAACTCGACTGTAAAATTTTTAATAAAATACTTGACTTTCTTTGTGAAATATGCTACAATACTATTAGAAGGATTTATCCTTCGTTACTCTGTTAAATTAGGTGGGAAACTAATATGAAAGAAAACAACAATATACTAATCATTGTAGAAAATTTACAGAAGCAAAGGCTTCTTTTCAAATATATGGTCTCTAAATTTGAAGATAACCTTTGCACTTATTATAACGGGATGCCAGATATCAGAATAAAGAATAAACATATCAAAATTGCTACACTGAACTCTAACCCAAACGATTCTTATGATTTAATTATTATAGACTCTACATTAGAATACAATAAAGAAGTTTACAAAATTGGCAATATATGTTCAAATATAATGGTGATAGACATATTCGATATCGTAGAACCATTAATAAAGGAAACAGAACAAGATATAGCGCTCAGAACACTAAATTACTGTTAAATTATTATACCCCTTATCTTTTTGTGATAAGGGGTATAATTTTTATATTCAGTTAGCTAAGATACAAGAACCATCATCATGAGAAACAAATTCCGTATCATAACAATTTAGCCAAATGTCTTCGTTTCCTTTTCCAACATGATAAATATAATAATTGCTACCTACCGAATAGATTTCCATAACAACCCAAGGGTTATTCAAACCAAACCTATTCTTGACAACATCTCCAACTATTACAATATCGTCATTCCAACAGAATCCAACTCCTACTTTACGCATTGGTAGTCTCCTTAATAGAATCAACGGCTTCCTTAACAGCGTCACAGAAATATTCAATCTCTTCACCTGTTAAATTCTCAAAGCTAACACGAATTGTTCCATTAATGTACTCACGAGGAACGTTATACGCTTCAAGCACATAAGACTTCATACCAGTATTGCAAGCTGAACCAGTAGAAACATAAATATGATATTTCCATTCAAGAATATCTTTTAGCATCTCACCATTAATGCCCTTAAAAGAAATACTCATAATTTCAGCAATACCGGGATTATTGATTCTGTAATCAAGACCACGCTTAAACAGACCATCACAAATAGCCTTGTTCATAGCTTCATGCTTTTCCATTGTTTCCTGTGAATAATCAACAGTATCAAGAGCATAATCAAGAGAAGCAATACCAATAATATTCTCAGTGCCACCACGCATACCAAACTCTTGATGACCATAAATCAAAGGGTCGATACGAATGTCTTTTTTGGCGACAAGAACACCAACGCCAGAGAATGCGCCAATCTTATGACCAGAGATTGACATAAAATCAACATCTAGTTTAGACAGGTCGATTGGCATTTTCCCAAAAGCCTGTACAGCATCAACGTGAAACAGATGCCCATTATTATGAACAATTTCAGAAATCTTTTTTACGTTGTTAATATGTCCAGTTTCATTGTTGACCCACTGAACAGACACCAAATCCTGTAGATTAGAAGTATTGTCATCTTCAAGATTTACATTTAGCCAATCATAATCAATTGTGCTTCCATCAGACTTAATAAAAATATTTTCACGGAATCTTAAATCACTTTTAAGTCTTTCCATAATACTAGAATGTTCTGCATTAGTAGTATAAAGACAGTCATAATCAATACCGTTCAAGACTGTATTGTTAGACTCACTGCCAGATGATGTAAAAATAATATTGTATTTAGATTCATCTGTATTTAGCATATCATATAGTTTCTGTCTAGTTTGCCTAAGAATAAGCTTTGCAGATTCAGCAATATCACTATTATCACTAGGATTATATAGATATGGCATCTTATTATATAGCTTATCAGCTACACCCTTAGCAAGTGGATGATGACTTGCGTAATTTAGGTATAATTCCATCGTTTCTTTCAATTTACCACCTCATTAAAACGGAAAATCTTTCTTAAATTCTTCAGGGTCTGGTACTTCTGCCCAATAAAGAATAGCAAGAGAATAATCGTCGATATTAAAATGTCCAGCTAAAGTTTTACCATTAAAACAATACGGCTCTTTATCAAAATGACAATAAATTTTACTAGTCATCCAATTGCCATTACGACAAGATTGAACACCAAATACCATATAATTTCCACTGTTTTTTGGATAACTATTTTTATCTTCTTGAACAAATTTATTCCATTTTAGTTCCATAATACCTCACTAATACTCAGATAATTAAGCACTCCATATACTTACCGCTTCTTAAATTCACCTCTAATCCACGCTGACACAAATAGAATAATAAAGGTCGCAAGAGAACCAATAACACATACTTCAATAAGTTTAGAAATAACATTTAAAAGAATCATTTTATTCTTCCTCTTCAATTTCTACGTTTTTATTCTTTCTGCGATAATTCCTTGCAAGCATCTTTTTACACCATCTTGAATGCTGTTCTGTTACCTGAAACCCCTCTTTCTTTTCATCCAAATCTTCTTTAGCCCTAACAAGTTTATCATTTTTGCAGATTTTCTTGTAATTAGATTTCTTCATCAAACTCGACCTCTTCCATCTTGTCTTTTCTTCTGTATTTTCTATTCAAATATTTTTTATACCATTTCTTTTTACCAGCATTGTGAGCACCGACCAACTCCTTATATTCAAGTAGTGCGTCTTGCTCGTTATCCATAAGTTCTCTCTTTTTGTAATCAGCTTTACCCATCGCAAATAATTTCCTCATCACCAAACACCCAAGTTTTAGGACATGGATTTGTGTCAAAAAGATTTACGTCACAAAAAGCACCGAATTTACATTCGTTACAGCAACCGTCTGCAATTTGTTTTTTGCAATATTCTCTTAATTTGACAAGACCATTCATAATTTCTTCATAATTATTCATATCAATAATCCCATAAGTCATAAGGATGATTAGAGTAGAGATAGTCGTGACAAATCTTATTAAACTCACAATCCTCACAATGAATACTCCACTCTGAACACAAATTGCAATACGCGGAAAGACTTTTTATGGCTTGCGAAATGTAATCATAATAACTTATATTTTCGACGTTAGTTTTCATTTTTTCTAGTTCATTCCTTTTAAACTCATCAAGAATGCTTTGTTCAAACTCTCCACTCATAATAAAACCTTTCTCTTGCAGCTCATGTCGGGTATGAGCTTTTGTTCGTTCTTGTAAACATTATAACATAGCACTTCCATGTTGTCAAGACCTAATTTTAATTTATAATGAAATTATTTTTTTATATCTAGTCATATTATATATTTATTATTATATATAATATAATTTAAATTATTATAATTAAGATTATATTATATTATTATTTAATATTAAATAATAATATTATTATAAATAAATATATTATATATAATACTAGATATATAATATATACTAGTAATAATTACTAGATAATCATATTAAAAATATTCTGAAAATTTTCTTTTAAATTATGCTTGACATAACATTCCAACTGTGATATAATACTTACAGAAGCAAAGCCAAAGCGTTACCCGACAATGCTAAGGCAAAAATATCCTTGTTAAATTTGAGGTGATAAAGAATGACCCTGTACGCACTAGTTGAAGACTATGACAACGGACAATGCGGGTGTGGTGAGTATTATTATTACTCAAATATGTTATGTGGTCTTTTTGAAGATAAACAGTCCGCATTAAACCATTTACTTGACGCAGTTCCAGAACATAACGTCGAAATTATTAAACAAGAAAAGACCAAGGTTGTTGTGAAGAGTGGAGAAACTATTACAGTTAGACGTGTTGACCCGGTTGAGGTTAATACTGCAAATAAAGGTATCTGGTGTACATCTATTTTAGAAGATAAAGAAGACGAGATTTATAACTGGGTTTCTTAACATTTTGTATAGTATGCACAAACAAGTATAATCATCTTGTTAAATTGGAGAACATCATGACGAATAAACAATTTGGACTTATTTGCAAGGGAATCTCTCATATTCTTGGAAATCAAGAATAGATTATGCGTAAACTAGACCCAGAAGATAAACATTTCTATCTGACAGAAGACACCAATGAGTTATCTGTTAAATTTGGAGAACTTGCAGAAGCATATTATAAGACAAAGGATAGTGGTAAATTATGAGACTGTATGCGATAGTCGAAGATTACGACAGTGGAAAGACCCCTTTGGACGAAGATTATGGATACGATGAGTATTATGATAACCAGCTTATAGGACTGTTTGAATCTAAGTTAGAAGCACTTAACAATCTAAAAAGTGGTGTATTAAGAATCTGGAACGAAGATAATGTATCTGTATTTGGCAAATATGTGATTACTTACCATTATAGGGAAGAAACACTTTGTCGCAGACTAGTTGAAGTAGAGACTGGTAAAATATACCCAGATGTTTATTCAAACTCAATTCTATGTAGCAGAATCAAATAATTTTGTACACATTGTACAAACTAAAACAATTATTCTGTTAAATTATTGTGCATAATAACTAACAATTTTGATAATAAAAATCATCTTTTAATGATAGGAGATAAATATGATTCATTTGATTAATGATTATTATTTGGATGCAGACAACAACTGTTATACTGTTGGCATTCCAAAGAAAAACAAAGATGAAAAAACTTTTATTAGTAAACCAAAGTATTACAGCACACTTGACAGAGCTGTTTCTTCCACCGCTGAGCGGGTTTTGCGTGATAAAATCTCTTCTGGCGATATTGATACACTAAATAGTGCGCTTGCAGAACTTCAAAATATTAAAAATGAACTTAGTCGCATTATTAACGTTGCTATTAACAATGAGGAACACGAATGAACGAATTTATTAAGCTATCAGAAAGATTTCCAGAAGAAAATGACATTGTATATTTCCATGATGGGAATGGAAGTATTTACAGAGGGTTTTATATTCTTCCTTATCGTGCATATCCTAACAGCTATTTTGACCCGTATAAGTTTGCAAAGTGGTGTGTAATTTCTGGATATGGTAACTGGGAAGAAACAAGCATTGTTCCAGTTGATTGGAGTTCTATCTGTAAGACAGGCACACCAGAAGGCGACAGAATTATGTGTGGTCGTTATATTAAGAGGGGGTACTAAAATGGAACATTACTACGCTATTTATCGTTGTAAATATTGCGAGGAAGAATTTGGTAATATTGTTGGAAATGGAGCAAAGAACACTGTTGACGAATTAATTAATATGTACGAAGGGACTCATGCAATCCATCATTGCGATTCAGACCATAGATGTCTTGCTGATTTTATTGGAATTGAAATTGTAGAGGATAAGTAAGGAGTAACAATAACACGTAATTATGCAACATTTTTATATTAACCCTAGTATTTTTGAAAACTTAGAAAACGGTAATTTTGAGCCTATCTATTTTGATTACTCAAAGCTGTGGTGCGAACGTATGTTCAATATGCGTAAATATTCTTGTATTCCAAACGGGAAGGACATTTACGGAACTGATGTATTTTATGTTCGTCTATTTAACACAAACAGCACAAATCAGTCTCTTATTGCGATTGTTCGCCATGATGTAGTAAAAGGCAAAGAAATGAATGGTCAAATCGAATTTAAGAATCAGAGATTCAATAAGCTGACCGTTTGCAAGGTGGAGAAGCCAACGGAAAGGGATAAATATGGTCGCACTTAAAGAGTGTCCGATTTGCCATGGGACTCCTCATATCGAGGGTATTACAGTATATCCAAAAACAACGCCAGAATATAAGGTTTATTGGGCTGTATGTAATCACTGCGGTGCGAAGACGGAACGTCTTCCATCAAGATTTATGACTGTGATGAAATGGAATAATATGGCAAAGAACCATAATAAATTTAAGGAGAACTGAGCCAATGGCTTACGAGCATCTGTGGAGTTCACATTTTGTTAAATTAAGTATTCCTATTTATGGCAAGATAACGACATTCGATTGCGATTATCGTATTGCAGAAGTCATTGAAATCCTAAATAAAAAGGGTTATTATACTGGTAACTGTTGTGAAGGACACCCGTACAAGAAGCCAAGTAGTAAAGGTAATACCGTAGCATATTTCGATGGCGGTTATATCTGTTTTTGTGATGTTAAGGATGCAGAATGTTTCCTATCTAAATTGAATGAAAAATGCGATTATTTTGCAATGTATCTTCGTCCGAAACATCTGAATAGTTCTGTATACTGGCAACCATTTAAAAGTATCAATATCGAAGGTAAAAACAATACTATTATGGAGTATGGTTTTCTTGTCAAATTGATTCGTAATATTTATGAAGATATCTGGCGTATTCTTCTTGATGTTGCAAAAGAATTGCCATATAAGGAGGGTTATAATGAATATTGATGTTGTTAGGATTCATTTTAAAGATAGTCATGGAGATGATGAATATTCCTATAAATATTTACCATTTCAATATTGCTGTGAATACTTGAAAAACTGTCCCGTAATTTCATTTGGAACAGAATGTAATACGATAGTGGATGACGACGGTTATTTGAATGAAACAGATGTGGAACTCCCTCATTTTTCTATTTCTTGGGATGAGCCGATTCCGTATGAAGACGACACATGGAGGTACTATTCTAAAATTACACATTGCCCATTTTGTGGAGCGTCAATCAATGTAAATGTCGTAAAAGAAGAAGATATGGCTTCTCAGTACGCAACTATGAATAAATTGCGAGATTCTAAAAATGAAATCCGTAGAAACACAGATAGCTTAAAAGAAAAAGATAAGCTTAATGAAGAAATCCGCGAATTAGATGAAAAGATTAATGGATTGTGGAACTTCGGTGAATACAATGTTGAATAATCAAAAAATACTTAAATATAAAGGATATAAAGGATATGTTCACTTTAGTACAGAAGATAACCTATATTATGGGTGGATTCTTGGCATAAAGGATTTAGTAGATTATAATTCTGAAACAGAAGATGATATTGAAAATCAGTTTCATCTTGCTGTAGATGATTATATTGAGTTTAAGAAGGAAATTGGTCGAGATGATTAATGTTGGTAACGATTGGCAACTATTCTTTGACAATGAGCAAAATCAGTCATACTATGAAGAGTTGAGAAGGTTTTTGAAACAGGAATATGCAACTCATACAGTCTATCCACCAATGGATGATATCTTTAACGCATTTAAGCTGACAGATTTGCCAGATGTTGAAGTTGTTATTCTTGGTCAAGACTGCTACCATGGCCCCGGTCAAGCGATGGGACTATCATTCTCTGTACATGAAGGAATAGAAGAACCACCATCTCTAAAAAATATTCATAAAGAAATTATAGACGAAAATGCTCTTCAAGGGAAGTGGAGCTGTGATTTAACAAGATGGGCAAGGCAAGGTGTTCTTCTGTTAAATTCTATTCTAACTGTAAGGGAACATGAGCCGGGTAGTCATGCTAGACATGGTTGGGAGATTTTAACAGACAATGTAATTTCTATGTTAAATTGTAACGATAGTCCAAAAGTGTTTATTCTTTGGGGTTCTTATGCTAGAAGTAAAAAGAAGTTGATTACAAATCGTAAGCATCTGATTTTGGAGTCTGCACATCCTAGCCCATTATCAGCTTATAGAGGATTCTTTGGGAATAATCATTTTAATTTAACAAATGAATTTCTAAAGTCTAACAATTTAACAGAAATTTATTGGTAATATTTAGGATATGTCTATTGACATATCCTTTTCTTTTTGCTATAATAAAGATAAGAAAGGTTGTTTTGATATGGTTCTTATAAAAAATACTCCCAAGTGTCGTTATTGGATTCCAGAAGAAGATTTAGATTGCATTTTATATGATATTTGCAACAGCATATCTGTATATAACTATAAGAAGATTCTTCTCGAATATCGTTCATCTTTTAAAAATCCTGATGGAGTTTATTCCATTTGTTTTGGATGTCCAGATAACGATAACGAATATATTATTGTGTCAAGAAAATTTATTTCTTTAAAAGAAGTTGAAAATCGTATTAGGTGTATCGCTTTAGAATATTTTCACGCAGAAGGCGGTGTTATTACTGAATATGGAGTTTTTGAGAAATAAAAGTGCAACAATTAGATTTAAAGCCTGTAATATAAATCAGGATATCTTACAACAATTCTTAGACCAATATAATGTTTGGGAAGACGAATGGAAACAATATATTCTTGGTAGAATTATTGCTAATCGCCCTAGAGGTATTGGAAAGATAAACACTTGGTGGTATAATGTTTTTAGAATCTCTAAAGTTCTGTTTGAATTTAGTGATAATATGAAGAAAGAATATGATATAATTAGCAGTCCGCTTCATTATGATTACGGGCATTATTTTGTGAAGGAGAAAGAATAACGATGACTTTACATAAAAACTATCCGTTTCCTGTTTACAGTGATTCTACCCTTAAAGGCATGACAAAAGAAGTTCTGATTGAAAAAATTCGTTGTCTTGAGAATAATCTAGCTAGTGCATATCAGATGAATGATGTTCAGGCTTGTTATATTGACTTCTTCTGGGAGCATTCTTCTGACGAAGTAAAAAACAAATTCATTAAAGAAGGTGGTCACTATGTCGAAGTTAAAGAGGGTGGCGTGATTGAGTATTAAGGAGGATTATAATGAATAATAATATGGAACTAGACTACACATGGGAACAGATTTTACGTTTCTTGCATAGCCATAAGAATTATAAGGTTAAGCCGATTCCATCTCCCGGGTGGGATTTAAGCGAATATTACAATAAGAATGATTATTATGTATTTAACGAAAGACTAAATACATTTCTTGTGGTCAATTTCGTAGAAGACTGTGTTAATCTGCTAGAAATGTCTCTTGATTTTTATTCTAAGGAGAAGGCTCTATTTGGTGCAGCTCCTATGAATAAACTAGAGCTGGAATTTATTAACGATACTATTACGGCAATTCAGTCAAGTGGTGACGAATATGACGATTAAAAAGCTGCACGATTGGACAAAGAAAAAATTTTCCGATTTCGTTATTATTGAACTGGAGAAGACGGATTACCGCCTCAATAAGGGGTAAAAATGGAGAAAATAAAAACAATTTATCAGTCCGCTCTTTATGCTTCGTACAAAGTAAAAGAGGTTAAATTTCGGTTTACAGGATATATTACAAGTGACTGGATTTATTATGTAGAAAACTATCACAAGTGGGTAGTTGTGTCGGAAAATTCTACTTGTTATATGATTAAAGACGTTCCTCTTGATTTGTCTGTTTTGGATAGAGAAACTAAATATGATTTTGAAGTTGATGATTGGAATGATTTGGATAAGAAAATTATCAATGAATATGCAGCAATGGGATATGATTTAGTATTAAAGAAGGAATTAAAAGAATGATAGTTAATAAATCTTATTATGATATATTGATTTATCTTATTAAAAATACTGCTATGAAAGCTAGACCAGTAGCAGGAGACGAACATGGTATATGGCAGTGTTGGGTTCCAGAGCTTGAAAAAATTGTTTCTATGGATGATAGCGTTGTCTACGATGCGGATATTAGAATTGGAGCAGAACTACATCCCGATATGCTAGATAGAAAAACTAAATATAAGTGGGAGATTGCCCCTATTGACAATAACGAAAACACTCATATTTATAATAACATTAGGAAATATAGATGGGTTAAGCGTCTTAGAGGATAAGTTATGACTGTTCAAGAATTTTATGATTACTGTAAAGAGCGTGAGTTATGTGATTGTGAGATAAAAACCTGTAGTGGCCCATACCTACATGATGTCTATGTGTCCAACGAAGACAAAGAAGATAATATCATTCTATTGAGGTGACAACATGACAGTAAAAGAATTTTATGATTACTGTAAAGAACATGGATATCTTGATTATCAAATGACAACTTATGATTTTGATGGTTATGAAGAAGAGGTGTTGTTTGAACCATACAATGAATTTTATACTCCGGCAGTAGAAGTATGTGGGACAGAACTGTTAATTGGGAGAAATTGAAATGAATGATGATTACAGTCCACTAGAAAATTTCTCAAATGCGCCTATGATTGACTATTATAGAAAACATCCAGCAGAATTTACGGAAGAAATCTTGGGTGTAAAATTAGAGCCTTATCAAAAAGAAATGCTTAAAGGGTTGTGCAAAATGGCTAATGTTGATATTATAAAAATGTGTAATAATGTTGCTAAAGAGTTTCCATTTACCCTAAGTGAAGTTTATGGATTTATGGCATATCTGTTGGTAAAGAATGAAGGAACCAGAGTTGTAAACGAAGATGATTTAAGAGAATATTGTCGTAAAAGGCTATTAGGACAGTATAAGAGGTTTTGATATGACAGTAAGAGAATTTTATGATTATTGTAAAAAGAATAATATCCTAGATTATGATATAGAAATTCGTGGAGAATATTTTTATGATTCTGTTTATTTTGGAGATGATAAAAATTATCCAAAGACCGCAACGGTAGACAATGACAGAAAGGCAATTTGGCTAGAGGTAGATTATTGATTGTAAAGAAAAATATTAATAATATCTGTTAAATTAGGTTTATTATGGCAACTATCGAGCATTTCTCGGTGGTTGCTTTTTTGATTTATGAGATTATAGTGTCAGAACGAAAATTTTCTGGTGACGATTTTTAATATTGTCGTTATTAGTGTGATGTCATAGAGAAAATTTTGGGTTATGAAAAAATAAGGGCTATAACAACATTTCGTTGTTTTTATCTCCAAAATTTGTAAATTCCGTTGTATTGATAAAAAATTGTCAATGTACCATTTCTGGAATTTGAGAACGACGGCGAAAAGCGTGATATAATCCGCGGAAACGGCCCTGTAAAGCCCTGTACAGCGTTTTGTGCCTTTACCAATAAAACAATACGTCGAACACAAAAGCCGTTTTTAGGGCCGTTTCTGCCCGTCTCAGCACGTATACATTTCAGACACGATAGTTAGTTAGTGCTAACAACAATGTTTGACGTTTTGCACAAAATCACATCGCAATCTTTGTGCATTTTGCCGATTGCAACGGCGTGGCCGTTGTGATATAATCCATGGTGTCAAGGGGATACAGTGACAGGGTAAACCGGAGACAGGACTTTGACAACTGAATAACGATTCAAAACTATTAAAAAAGTTATTGACAGTGCCGCTGAAAAGTGGTATAATCAATGCAACAAGAAAGGTGGTTTTATTATGAAGTACGTTCATTCTTTTATGGATATCCGTGTTGCGGATATGGCTATCGGTTCCCTGTGGGCGGGCAAGGGTTTGAGTGCCCGCACCATTAACAGCGTGTGTCCGTGTTGCCACCGGGCGCTGGGTGAGCATGATGTGGTGCGGTGCGTTTACGCTGCAAGCAAGGGTGCTACCGGCCACAAGACGCTGATTGGAGACGACTGCAAGCATGAACCTGTGCCTGTAGACGTTCGCAAGAACGCCCCCCGACTTGAGCTGCATCTCTTGCTGGGCGACGACGCAGAGAGCACTCTGGGTGCGCTCAAGTGGGCAATGCAGAACCAGACCTACAGTGTCGAACAGGGCCGGAATGTCAAGGGCCAGTTCGACAAGACGGCAACCATGGTGATTTACATCACCGGTAGCTGTTCCGGTATCGGCAAGCTGGGCAAGACGCTTTCCGAAACCGGTGTTCAAATCCGTGAACAGCGGATGTACCGTGATGGTGAGTTTACCAACTGGGAACCTGTAGACACTAGCACATGGGCAAAGTTCCTTGGCTGTGGTCTCTACCACGGCACAAAGGCTTACGGTGTTTGACCGATACACACAACAAGCCCAAACCGCCCGGCGTGCCGGGTAGGTGGGCAATGATAGAAAAGGAGAAACACCATGTATACAGTTTATGTTTGGACGATGGAAGAAACTGGACACTATATCCCGATGGAAAGTTTTCGCAAACCAGAACACGCAAGAGAGTACGCGGACAGCTTGCGCCGCGAAAACTACTACGACGTTGTAGTGTGTGGGCCAGATGACGAAAGACCGTTCTAACCCATAACGGATATTCTGAGGGGTTTCACCGCAAAGAAGCCCCATCCCATCCCGATAGGGAAACAAAACAACAAGCCCAAAAGGACAGAAAGAGGACTATTATGAAAAAGATGAATTACATTGCCGAGACTGCCAGAGGAAAACATTGCCGATGCAGATGATGCGCTTGCGGATATGTGGGATTGTAAAGAATACGCTGAATAATCTCTTGTAAATCCCATTGCAAGCCCTGTACTTTTAGTACAGGGCTTTTTGTATTTATAATTCAAATTTTCGTTTTTATTTTTCTGACAACTATTTCAATAATTATTTTTGGAAATTCCACATTAAAAATTTTGATTGCAAAAAATCTGAAAATTTTTTCAAACTGTTTTCTTGTATATCACACCGACTCGATACAAAATTTTCTTTGCTATTCTAACTATTAAAATAATTATTTCTGTTTTTGTATTTTCAGTTAGCTTGACTAACTGCTAGAAATTTTTCTACTAGCACTCTTTGCTTTATATCGCTATTGTATACTTGTATATTCAATATGATTTTTTGATTGCAGATTTTTCAGAACGTGTTTTGTATTGCATCATTGTATAAGGCTCTCAGAGACGTTTTAAAGCGTGTTTCTTTCCAGAGTATAACTTGCTTGCTACACTTGTAAACACGTCTCAGAGGGCTTTATTTTAGCTCTCAGCGTATTGTTATAGTACAGTAGAAAAATTCTTGTATATCATCCCTGTTTTATTTATCTGTATCATACTTGTAAATCAGATATACTATTCAAAAATTAGTTGCTCAAATTCCAGAACGCTTTACCAGATTCAATATTGTTTATTCTCAGAGCGATTTTAAGGGCTATTACAGAGCTTTTGTATTCAATAGGATAATTTGTTTATTGATTATGTAAAAGCGTTTACAGGGCTTCTCAGAGGCTTTATACGCTATGTGCAGTGTATTGTATATTATATATAACTTTTCGATATGTTATTATCTAAAATAATTTAACAGAATATATCTTGTATTCTAGTATTATATATTATTATATAATATAATTATAATATATATATTATTTATAATAAAAATTTAACAGATAATATATTATATAATATTAATAATAATTATTATTGTATATGGATATATATTAGTATAGGATTTTTAATAATAGAAAAGGCTGAAACCTTTTACAGTCTCAGCCTTGTAAAGCAGGGGTTATATGCTGGTTAGTATTTCCAGCTCAGATAATCCTTGTACGGATGGAAAGTGATTTCGTCATCCGCATCAACAAACACGATATACTTCCGTGTATCGTTGAAAGTTGCGCTGTCGAACGCAAAGTTAAAGCCAAAGGACTTCAGCCATTCGGCCCCGCCATGTGCGAGCATCCATGCAAGGGATTTGCCGGATACGGGCTTGACAACGGGTTTGAACAAGAACAGCCGTTCATCCCACTCATAAGTTCCGGTGTCCTCGTCGTACACCTGAAACTCATTTCGTCCCTCGATTGCAAGGGCATTGTCCATACGGCGAATAGTAGTATCAATAACGTTCATAATAAAAACCTCTTTCTACTGATTCAATCAGCCTATCAATGTGTTTGGCTTTCGCCTGATTGCATTATTATAATATACCCTCAATGTCAATATGTCAATACTTTTCCAAAAATATTTTCAAGAAATTTTTCCTGTTAAATTTATAATAACGCTGTATGGTTATAGGTTTATATATTCCTTGTTAAATTAACTATTAAAATAATTATATATTTTTATAAAAATAATCCCTACCAGTTATTACCAGTAGGGAAATAAATTTGTTTTTGTTTAATCAGTTAGCTTGGTATTGACGTATGCAGATACCAGAGCAATCACAAGCCCGATTGCAAACATTGCAAAAGAGAAACCAAACTTGATATACATAAAGTCCAGAATAATCAAACCAGCGCCAAAGACGAGACCAATCAGAGAAGCGATATAAGCAATAAACCACATGATAGTTACCTCCAACAATTTGTATTTCGTGTTTTATTGTACCCATTATACAGGATAAAATTGTATTTGTCAAGTCCTATTTTCAGATTTAACAAGAAAATTTTTATACCAGATTTTTCCTTTTGTATTTCTAACTATCAAAATAGTTATTATGTTTTGTATATAATTTTGTCTATGATAAACATGAGAGCAATTTAACAATAAATGGTTTGTTAACTATTAAAATAATTATTTCTTGTCATATAAAAATACCCTGTACGGTATTGCTGTACAGGGTAAAGGGTCAGGCGTGGTCTACACCAGATACAGAGCCATCCATGTAGCCATCCCTGATAAGCACAAGTGTATCAGGGTCACAGGTGGACAACTGGTCAATCAGCTGTCGAACAGTCAGGGTGCTCTCTGCACCGTCCAGAACGTCCTTGTGGGCGTAGCCAGTACGGTCAATGGTGGTCAGAATGTCAATATACTTAGTAGCCATAATAGGCTCCTTTCTGCCTGTTGTACAGGCATTCAAGATGAATAGAAGCGGTCAGATAAACCGACCATCACGGGAGCGGACTTCCAGCGTGTGGAAGTCATCTAGCTGGTCTTCCAGATTACGCTGTGCTCTGTAGGCATCCAGCCATGTCGGGAACAGACCGACCACGGTCTCGGTATAGTCCCTCTGGTCAACACTGTAAATAATATACACAATGTGCCTCCTTACTCCATACGGAGCGCTCGTTGCTTTCTTTTGATGATACAAGTATACACCAACTATAACACTTTTGCAATACCGGAATATTGCACAAAGATAACGATATACTTTTGTACATATTGCTACATCTATATATGATACCAGAGATATTCTAACTATTAAAATAATTATTATTGCACCAATAAAAACAGGCTTGCCAGATTTCTCCAACAAGCCCGATATGATTTACTCAATAACGCTATTCAATTCCGGGTATTTATCCCCACAAGTGACGCACAGGTCAAATGATGCTTTCAGCTTCATGCCAGACTTCCAATAACCCATCTCGATATCGTAAAAACTGTAAATATCTTCTGTGCCATCTACCACCACAAAAACAACATCTCTGTTGCTCTCGTGCTGAACTTCCGTTACTGTACACTGTTCAGTCCAGCTATAAACCATGTGTCCAGACGGTGAAATAGTACGCTCAACAGTTGCAGCATTTGCAGCTACACTACCGAAACCAACAGTAACGAACATCAGGACAGAAGCGATAACAATAGCGAACTTTTTCATAACACTACCTCATTTCTTTTTTAGATTGACCGTGTATCAATCTCTAATAATAGTGTATCATATCACCAACATAATGTCAACACTTTTTCTAAATTTAACATGAATAAATTTCACTCTATAGGTGAATTGATATTGAAACTGTCGGGCAATATTAACTATTTTAATATTTAAATTTAACCACAAAAAACAAAAACCCGAAAGTTTTTACACCTTCGAGCCTTTGTTGATTCTTGTTAAATTAACCGATACGACGCAGACCGCCAAAAGTAGGCTTTACGCAAATCGTTCCAAATTCAGAGCAATCAGGAGCGTCAACATTCAAAACATAGCTAAACGCATAGCCATCCTTCAAGTCCTCTTCGTTCATCTCGTACTCTTCCGGGTATTTGTAGACGCACAACATAGAATAGCAGTGCATACCCATCACAAAGCCATCTACAACGTGATACACGATAATATCATGCTCAGTCTCAACGTCCTTAATCATATTCTTGAGCTTTTCATCTGCTTCATACAGACCGCCGAAAGGCCCGGAAGACATCCAAACAGATTGTTTCTTTGCCTTAAACGCTTGGATGCAACGCTTGTCGAGCTTGAGAATATCCATGTACTTTACAGCCTCAGCCTTCATGGTATTTCGCATATCAATGGAAATAGTAGATTCAAACATAATCAAAACCTCATTTCTTTATTTCAGGTGTGTTTCTGTTGTATATAATATACTACTTCGCAAGCAATTTGTCAACAGTTATTTTGAAATTTTCTTTGTTAAATTTTTATTTTTCTTTTACCAGTTTTGTGTTTTGTATACATTACTTTGTAAAGGTTTTGTATAACTACTATTAAAATAATTATTATTTTTAAGAAAATTTTGATTATGATTTTTCTTAAATACTTTTATTATAAATATTTTAATAGTTATATTCTATTATAAAAAGTTAAGGAATGCAAACTCTCGCCCACATTCCCTTTTGCTTTATTCAACAATACCAGTGATACGGATGATATCAAATCCTTTACTGGTTTCGTCTGTCTCATCATCCAGACGTGCAATCAGCTCTTTTCGTGCTTCTTTGCTGTTCTGAGCAAAGACTACATATCTGTCACAAAAGAGCTGAACCTTGTTGAATACATCACACACGAACTTCATTATTAAATCCTCCTGCTTTATTCAGTTGCCCCGTACACTTCGCCGTCAACATACAGACCGTATTTCATATACTTATTAACCAGCTTTGCAAAAAGCTTGCAAGCATCTTCAAAGCTTTCTTCGTCTTCTTTTGCAATCTCCATCAGTTCATCATCATCAGCGCCATCAGGGATGATATAAATCCATGCATCATAGGCGCTTTCGTCGTTCATGTTCTTGATGATGGTGTTCATGCTTCGCAGGGTCTCAAACTTTTCATTGGTGTTAGTCATTGCTAAATCCTCCTTGTTGTATGGGTCAATTTCTATTATTAATATACACCAGAATCAGAATTTAATCAATAGTAATATTGTACAAAGTTTACTATAATATTTTGTGTAAATCGACGATATAGAATTAATATAATTACTATTAAAATAATTAAAAGTATAGAATAAAAAAAGAGGGCTTTCGCCCTCTCGATTAGTACCATGCTTTCAGGTTCTCCCATTCGAGAACTGTATAGTTGGGATTACCATATTCCTTATACAACACGCTACAAGTGCGGTCATATACAGAATCTATATCGAAAAATTCAATCTCAAGTTGTTCGTTGTTACCAGTGACGAACACAATAGAATCGTCATCGGTCTCGTATTTGTCCACAAAGTCAAACTTTGCAAGAAATGCGGGAAGTCGGTCATCGCTTGCAGAACTAGAGCCGATGATTTCCACCAGCTTGTGAAGGTCGTTCATAGTAAAGGTTTTCATATTCAAGTCCTCCTATTTACTTGTTGGTTAATTTCTGATTATATGATACCATATCATCAACAAAATGTCAACAGTTTTTCAAAAATAATTATGAATTAATTTCATCTATCAAATGAATATAATTTAACATAATACAGATAATTATTCTAATAGTTAATGTTAGACAAAAAAACAGGGTTTCGGCTTTCACCTACTTCCCTGTTAAATTTACCATAATTCTCCTGCGTCCATTGCTTCGTGATATTTTCGGTCTGCTTCGTCTCCTTCATCTTCCACGTTCAGAATCCGCTCCATCTCTTGACAGATTTCGCAGGCTTCGTCTTCCGTCAGCCCATACTCTTCACGGATTTCTTCATAATCATCAGGTTTCCAGCCACCATCGAGAAGTGCTTGAGCGTCCATGTGTACTGTATCCAACATTTTTAAATCCTCCTGTATCTCTATTTCTAATATGATTATATCACAAGAATAAATACTTGTCAACAGTTTTTTAAAATTTAATAGAAATAATTTTCACCAGAATATGAGCAAAATTTAACAACATATATACTAATTATTAAAATAATTATTGATACCCGTAAAATAAAGGGACTAGGATATTTCACCCAGCCCCAGCATATTTGATTTTAGAATTTAGCAAGGAAGTCATCAAGCATCTTGTCAACATCCTTATGCTGATTCTTTTTGTTGTGCTCTACAATTTCCTTTTTAGCCTGTTCTTTATCCTCTTTGGTAATGCTACAATTATCATCAATAAGCGGCTTCCACATATCATCGCCGTAAGGACGATACCACCAAACACCAGTGTTCACATCAAACAGGTAATTATAGTCTTCCCAGCTATCGCCCCAGAACTTTGTAGTGTCCAAATCAATTGCGTTACAACTCTCTTCTTCACGGTCACGCATATAATAGGTACAACTACTACAGGTATCATCAAAAGTGCCAAAGTCGTGCTTCTCACCAATGAATTTGCCGATAGAGGACATATCACCACCAGCCACAAGCTCCTTCACCTTTTCAGGGTCGTTGTAGTACAGCTTGAGCATACGTCCGACAAAAGAGGGGTATCCATCATGATGGATATAGCAAGTAGTTGCAACATTCTTATTTACCTTCTGGTCAACGTAACCAATTCGAGAGCGAGTAGACATTGTAATTACCTCCATTTATTTTGTGTGCTTGCTTTCTATGGTTCTATTATACACCCATATAGTTGTCCTGTCAATGCTTTTTGTAAATATTTTTTAGAAAATTTTTAATGCCATATTTTTCAAAAAGGTTTTGTATACCAGTATTTAATTATTTTAATAGTTATTTTACCGTATAAAAACAGGGTGGAAAGATTTCCACCCTTTGTATTTATTTCAGAATAACCAGAACAGATTTATCATCAACAGGTGCATTCACAGTGCCATTTTTAGTTTCAATGTGATGATACTTGAAACCGTTTTCAGTCTCTTTCAAATCATAAGTTGCGTATTGGACACGGGGTTTAAAGTAGTTAATAATATCGCTATCAATATTGAAAAACGAATTAGTCTTGTTCTGATAAGTATTCAAAATTTTTACTACCAGAGCGTCAGTGATTTTTCGTGTATCACTTTCCACAAAAACATCAGTGTCGTTGAAAAAGAAAGTGTGACCAAGCTTAGAATACATCATAATTAATACCTCTTTCTGTTTGTTGGTGTGTGTTCCTTACGCTATTTATTATAGCTCAAAATAACAGAAAAGTCAATACTTATCTTGAAATTTCTTTTGTTAAATTTTTAATTTGTTTGTACCAGATAATACTTTGTATACATCAAGATTGTATTCCATTTACTATTAAAATAATTAAATTTAACAGGAAAAAGAACAGCCCAGTTTTCACCAGACTGTTCATATAATTTACTTCGCCCATCTAGGAAGTTCTTTACCATATTTTTCTTCGAGCTTTGCAGTAGCTTCAAGCTCGTATTGCATTTCAGGGCTATGTAACACACTCCAAGCTTCTTCGGGTGTAATCCTGTCGTCTGCAAGGGCCTGTAAAGCCTTCGTGAGCGTCAAACCATGCTCATTAGGGTAGAATGCTTTCATTGGTGTTTTGTGCGTTTTACGCCATTTCTCAAGCTGTAAGCAGTAGGCGATATGTTGGATACGATATGCCCAGATATCAAGCTGTCGTATCATATTTTCTTTATTCTCTTCAAAGTATTTATTCATTGTTAAATTCTCCCTACTTGAGCAGATTCTTTCTATCAGTCACGCTATACAAACCCTTTGCAAAGTATTCAATAAAGGTCTGATACACGCTCAGAGCGTCCGCAAGGGTGTCAAATCGTTTGCTAGTATAGTCGTGTGTGCCATCTTCCAGAGGGAAAATATAGCATACCACAAATTTATTTCCCATTCGGTCAAGAGATACCTTCTGTCCAAAATATGGGCATTCGGTAATAGCAATAGTGTAACTCATTTTCATTTCTCCTTATTTCTTACCTTTTTCTTCCATAACATACATAATATATTCTTCTGCCTGTCGTCTATCTTTCCAGCCATAAGGTGTAACAGTGACATCACCGTTAAGCCAATACTTCTTGACGTGATAATATCCGTCATCAAGCTTTACAGCTTCCATTCTGTCATAGACAATAGTAGGTGCGCTAGGTTTCCATTCCTTCATTATCTTCTTATAGGCCTGTTCAGCAGTGTAAGTCATCTTTGTTTCTCCTTTGTTTTATTTTCTAATATGATTATACCAAAAGATTTTGTATTTGTCTATCAGCATATTGCACAAATATTGTGTTAAATTTTTGTACAATTTTATATTCATATATACCAGTATAATTATTTTAATAGTTAAAATTACAGAAAAAATAGGAGCCAGTCGAAAGACTGGCTCCTTTATTGTTATTCTTTCCAGAACGTTTTAATTTCCTGAATCAAGTCCATTGCTCTAACAATGATATCCGTATCATTATCGTCGTCTGTAAAAGCCATCAAGTAATTGATAAGTTCCTCGCTCTTATCAGTGATTGCCTTGTCAATTCGGTCAAGGTTTGCACTGATTTCTTCGATAGTAGAACACACATCCATGTATTCATACGGGTCTGCATCATACTGAAAAGCATCAATCTTGTCGGACAGTTCACGGATTTTCGTTTCTTTGTTCGTCATTTTTAATTACCTCATTTCACTTTGTTTATTGGTTGCTTTCTATATATTATTATAGCAGATATTTTGTAATTGTCAATATTTTATCTGAAATTTTCCAGAAATATTTTTCCTAGAATTTAACAGGATATTATATTTATTATTTTAATAGTTATATTCTCATAACAAAACAGAGCCAGATAAACCGGCTCTGTAATTATTTGTTAAATTTTCTTCCAGAAACTGGTATCAATTACCAGTTCTCTTCCGATGTCCCTACTATATTTAGTGCGGGTAAGCTGAATAACAGCCCTGTTTTTATCCAGTTTAATAATAGTCCCCGCCATTGTAGGGCAAACTTTACTCTGCAAGGTATCACCAATATCAAACACGATTATACGTCTCCCTTTCGTCTACAATCGCAGTCCAAGGATAATAGGTTTTAAATTTGCCCATTTCTTGCCACCAGATTTTCCAGCTACCAGCGCCATACACATCAATATAAATAGTATCATAGGGAACACGCTCACTAATAATGCCACGGTCTTTCATTTGTTTTACGATACCGGGAGGCGCAATTTCGGTATACTTTTTATCTTCCAGATATACACTTTTAATCATTGTTAGTACCTCATTTCTTATTCATTGTAATGCTTCTTATACTCAGTCCATTCCCAGCGTTCAATATCTTCTTGAGTGTATCCGAAAATCTTTGCTACACGTCTCAGTTCACGCATAACAGAACGCCTTCTCTGCCACCGTACTCTTATATACGCCATCTCCTGTTCACCGTAGATTCCCTGTTCAACCAAGGAGTCTACTGCATCAGCGCTATCCAGATACAGGCTATACTGACAAACATATTCTGCCTTAAATCCATTGAGCATCTCTTCCATAATTGTCACCTCATTTATTATCTGTTGGTTTCTGTAAGTATTATAGCATAGTAATCATAATATGTCAAGTATTATTTTCAAATTTAATATATAATATTAAATATTTATTATATATTATTTATAAATATATTTATATTATAATTATTATTAAATATAATATTATTATTTATATATTAAATTTTAGTATTATATATAATATAAATATTTATATAGTTATAATTTAACAAGAAGTTTATATTATTTATTTTAATAGTTCGTTGTTAAATTTAACGCAAAATAACCAATTAGTTGTTATTGTTCATCCCGTTACACTCTCGCCATTTTACGCTACACCCAAGACTGCCTTGTGATGGGCAGAAGGGTGTAGCTATTTTGCGAGTGTAACTAAGTTATATATTAAAATAATTGATAATAGTAATCTAAATTTTTAATAGATTATTTTGCTGTTATGTATTGACAAATGCAATTTTGTATTATATAATATTAGAGAATAGATAAATAACCCGACTATTTATCTATGTTAAATTATTTGAGCAATCAGTCCAGTGGACTGTTGCGAAGAAGAAAAGCAAGACAATATATAAGAGGATAAGGAACCGCAAAACTGCTTGTATTTACAGGGATTTTTGATGATTCGGAGGTATAAAAAATGGCGAGTTGAGAAAATGCCTCAAACACCGCATAAATACTCGCTTTTTTGGTGTTTTGTGTAAAATTTTATAGGATAAAAAATGGCGAGTTATATTTACAGGTGTCTTGACACATTGAGAAAGGATTGATTTTATGGGAAAAATTTTAGTTGACGATGATACTGGTGAAGTCACAGAGAACATCGTTTATTATCGTACAGCAAAGCAACAAGAAGCATGGCTAGAGCAACAAGAAAAGCGTAGACAAAGAGAAAAAGAAGAGCAAGAACACAAACTAAGAGAATACGCAAAGCAAATGGGTATGGATGGTATTAATCCAGATTATAAAGAATTTGGGCCATTTGTGTGGCTTATGTATGCTCCGTTATCTGATTTAAATTATGGCTTAAATAACATGGACATGGTTCGTCTTATTGTTCTAAGCACATATATGGGCTACGATGGATATTTGAGATTAAGTAAAAAGGTGAAGCTGAAAACAAAAGATATCCCAAATGCACTAGATATTAGTGAACCTAGTGCAAAGGTATTTATGTCAAATTTAAGGAAGAAAAATATTATTTCAATAGAAGATGATGGTGGCATGAAGATAAACGATACTATCATCTATCGTGGAGAAATCCAGAAACCCAAGCAGTGTAATGTTAGTACAATTCGGGTTTATATCAATTCTATCCGCTCTTTGTATTTCTATAGTGAGCGCAAGATGAGAAGCAAGCTGGTTTATATATTTAAATTAATTCCATATATGAACAGAACATATAATATCGCCTGTTATAACACAGAAGAAACCAATTCAAAGGCTATTAAAATTATGACATTTGGCGCTTTTTGTGATACTGTTGGATATGACAGAACACATATCGCAAGATTAAAGAAAGAGCTATTATCTTTCAGACTTGATTCAAAGAGAATTATTGCCTTTATCACAAGTGAAGATTTTGAAAAGAGTTCTGTTTGTATTTCTCCTTTTGTCTTTTATCGTGGTAATAATAACAATGCGATGATTGATATTCTAAATAAGCACTTTGAAGAGCAGGAAGAGAAAATAAACTATTAAAATAATTATAATTAGGGTAAAGCAAAACCCGGTAGGCATAACACCTCCGGGCTATACTTGTTAAATTTTAATCTGTTTCTTGTTTAAAGAACTCTTGCCATTCATCACACGAGAAATACCACCATTCGCCGTAATCATCATCATCGATGTCTGTATTTATAGTCAATACGCCGTCTGGCTCAAATCTTCCAAAATATGTTTCCCCCTCTGTAAAAAAATCGTTATCTTTGATACACAAAAATCTACACATAGTACCCTCTTATTAAATTGTCTTAATAGGATAAATCTTATCCTCATTAAGTGCTTCAACATTACAAGGAAGAAAACAATCTGTAATATGATAAATATGTTGTGTTGCGTCAGATGGACTTTCCGCAAATACAAGATATACCTTTTTATAGCGGTTGAAACCATCGTTATATTCACCAGAAACTTTATACCATCTCATTGTGATACCTCTGTGTTATAAATTTAGTCTACATTTGGCTTGTCGTATTTCAGCAAGAACCAGAATTTTGAGTACATATAATCAATATCATTACCGTATGCACGGGTCTGATTGAGAATAACCTCAAGCTCTCCAAAGAAATGTTTTGCCTCCGAAACCATCATATCACAAGTAAAAAGTTGGTCGTCCTTTTTACAACTTTTACCGTTACACACGCAGATAACAACTTTATCGTTCTCATCAATAAAGTTAAGGGCTTCCAGATGAGAAAGAACGTCATTCAACTTCATATTAAATTGCTCCTTTATATAATTAAAATTCTACTTTCATGTTTACGTTTGTGGGGTCAGTTACAAGAGTATCATACCTAAAATAACTCAAAGAATTGTTATTAAAGCAATAAGCATTCCACCCTTTTGCGGCATTACTGTCAAATACTTCGGGAATCTTAACCCAAGTAAGGTAATTACCATCAAAGTTTACGGTAACAAAGATACCAGAAACGTCCTTAAAGGGTTTCATAGTAGGCTTAGAATCAATATTAGGAATCATAATAATCACCTTTCTGTTAAATTTTTAGCAGTTTATAAAGCAAAGCTCAAAATAATCTGTGCTGTATTTGGCTTTTATGGTGATGCTATTATTTCTTTCAACAATGCTTTCAAGGGTTCCAGCATTTTCATATTCTCGTAGCGATTCAAACGCATACTCTTTCATGTATCGCCGTGCAGCATCAGAATCATTGCCAAAGGCTACAACACTGTTTATAAACTGTTCGCCATCTGAATCAGTGTAGGAATTAATCACAAGAAACATAATATAAACCTCTCTGTTAAATTGTTCTCGCTTCCATAATAGCTTTCCTGAGCGTTTCAGAACCCGGTACAGGGTAACAACAAACCATGATATAGACGTTCTCCATCTCGTTTACAGCACGTTCAATAATCGTTTTATTGTTCGTTGCTTCTGCTTTTCGGTATTCGTCCAGAGCGCTCTTTACAACTTCGGTCATTTCTGTAATAGTCATTTCCAAGTCCTCCTGTTTAGTGGTCTTTCATTGACTTTATTATAGCAGAAAATCAAACAGATGTCAACACATATTTTCAAATTTAACAAAAAGTCCCTTGAAAAAATCAAGGGACTTAGAATCAATTTTCTTTATAGATATCTAACACACGCTCATTGGCCTCCGCAAGCGTCCACAATACAGGTTTTACAGGGTAGCTATCTTTGTGCTCTTGTTCTACAAACTCGTCTAGCAGGCTTACATAAGGCTGTTTAACAGGACAATGCAGGCCATATACAAATCGCCAAAATGGTTGATATTTAACTGTCGGTTTCCTTGCTTGCTTCTTCTGCGCTTTCTTTTTCTTCTGTAGTCTTGGCATTCTTCTGTACCTCTGAAATGGCAGAATATAGGCTCTGAATCATAGAAGGGGTGATTGAGGGGTCATTCTGTATGCTTTCCAGAATAAGAATCATCTGCTTATACCAGCCAATGAGCACCTTGGCTTCTTCTTTGGTGAATTGAATATTGTGCTTATCTCGCATAGTAAACTTTAGCATTTCATTTGTCATTTGTTATTCTCCTTTACTCCTGCAATATCAAAAATCGCTTTTCTATTTTCAGGCGTATCTTCTTTGAACACCATCAAATGTCCAGTAAACAAAACTACATCTCCGTACTGGGTATAGATTTCTACATCGTCTTTGCTATACAAAATGTTTCTCATGATATTGATACCTCACTTTCTATAAGTATTATAGCGCAATCTAATAGAGAAGTCAATAGGTAATTTGAAATTCTTTCTGTTAAATTATTACTATTAGAATAATTATTTATGGCATAAAAACAGGGACTAGAATTTTTGTCTAGTCCTCTTGTTGTTAGATATCTAATTCAATCCAGACACGGCTCTTGCTGATGGTTTCAAAATAAAGAACATTGCTGTTCTTTGCATTTTCAGAAACTTGATTCCAGTTAATTTTGCAATACGGAAATGATGGGACAATTCTGGGGTAGTGAAATTCAAAGATAATATTAGAGTTGTACTTCCAATCTCCGTTAACGGCATACAGCTCATTCAAAGTCATTGTCAAGCCCTCCTTACAGTTGCGGCCTCTTCTCTTCGCCGGGTTCAAGTTCGATATATACCTTGCCTTCGTGAGTACCAAAACAACGAACATTCAAGGACATGATGTTGTTTGGCATTTTTCTCCAAGCGCCCTCATAGATAACGGCATTGTTGTTGAAGTCGTTAAATTTGTGAACAGAGAAGATTGTAGATGTGTCCCAATCGCTATTCATGCAGTACAGATTATCCAATGTCATAAGTGCCACCCCATTTGTCTTACATTTCTTCCATAATCTTTTTTATTCGTACCAGTAGGTTTCGTCGTCTATTTCTTCGGGGTACAAGTTCGCGTATTCTGCACTTACGGCATTATAATCCATCCCGTCAATGGTAACATATTCCTCGTTAACAATTTCCAGACCATCGACATGAGCTTCTTCAATATCAAAAATCTCACGAGTTTCTGTATTGACTTTGCAATTTGTTTTGATTTCGATTCCATCGTCCCAAACAGATACAAAAGTTGCGTTCTTAATCATAAGTGTTACCTCCATTTGTCTTATATGTTTTCCAGTGACTATATTGTATCATGCAATCTTTATTCTGTCTATTGGTAAAATGCACAAATATTAGTATCATGTTTTGTATGAAAATTTAGCAGTTAATTTACTGACGAATATTTTAATACTTAAATTACATAAAATAAAAAGACGCAAGCTTTCGCTCACGTCTAATTTAACAAGAATTTTTTCTAAATTTAACAATGAGTATGCTGTTTGCGTTCCCTATCAGATTTTGAATTGCGCAAGAATGGTTTGTTATGAGTAGTAGAGAAGCGATACTTATTATCTTGTAGCCATTTCTTTTCCGCGTCATATTCCTTTCGCCATTCTGCATATTTCTCACAGGTAGAGGAACAGGCACAATGACGATTGGGGCAGTCTTTACAAGGATTGATAATCATTTTATTTACCTCATTTCTAGTTCCTTGAACTATAAATATTATATCATAAAAATTCGATTATGTCAACCATATTTTGCAAGAAAATTTTGATGTTTATCTAAATGATTTGCGTTTAGATTATTTTAATAGTTAAACTTCAAGATATAACAAAACCCTACCAGTTGAATGAGGTAACAAGTTACTGGTAGGGTAGATAATGTCATGATAAACCAGTCTTACAAAGTCCCACTGCACACATAAGTGCGAGACTGGAATAATGGGCGTAGTCAGGAGTCCTCTTTATAGAGGTGGCGTTGTTGTCTAGGTACGGCCTAGAATCTTCCTGTAAACAGGTGCTCTCTTTGAGCTATAACAACATAGGAATGACGGTTTTCAATCTATATAACAGGTAGCTAATCTGTTTATAGCACTCAATTATTAATAAGAAGCAAACCGACAAAGCTGTGCTTTTTATGGTAAATTCCCGCCACATTGCACACCCATGTGACTAAACGGTTTTTTACTGTTAGGCTCATACCGTTCTAATAAACACCTACCCTAATTCTTTCGTGACTAGGCTACGCTCAAACCGTTTTTTTGTCTATCCAGCGTTTTGCTGGTGAGTTTTCAGTTTGAGTCTAAGCGTTACCCTCATTTCTGAGGGCGGTGGAATTGCGCCACCCTATGAACCTAGCTTGCTGTTAAATTACAGAACTGAAACAATTTTGTCGATTTCTTCTTTCTCAAGCTGTAAAGACTTGAGAAGATTACAAAGAGCAATTCTCTTATTGTCTTGGCTACAACAGTCATGAATCCACAAAAGAACGTCACGAACAATATCAATTGCTGTATCATTCATCACATAAAGACTTGCAAGGTATTGAACAGCGGTTTCGATGTTGTAGATGTCATTGATTTTCATTCTTACTACCTCACTCCATAGCTTTCAGCAGTTTATAGATACCATCGTTCATTGCTTTGTAATATCTCACCTGTTCCCAACAGGCCGTTGCAAAATTTTCGTTTCCATTGTCATGGTATTTGGTGTAACTGTTAATCCATTCACTCATCTGTTTGTTATTTTCTGCAATAACCTCTGATGCTTTGTTCAAAATCTCTTCGTAATTCATTTTGTTACCTCGTTTGTTTCTGTAAGTATTGTATCACATTTTACTTCTTGTGTCAAGTCTTTTTTCAAATTTCTTCAAGAAAACTTTTTTCATTAATCTTTTCGACTAGCAAAGCGTTCTTGATAAATTTGAACACATAACCGTTGAACTGGAACGGCTCAAAACCTCATCCATCATGTGAACTTTCTTATAAGCCTGTTCCAGTGTCATATTAAATTCTCCTTTTCTATTTGGTTTCTGATATTATTATAGCAAATGATTTTTGATTTGTCAAGGATATTTTGAAATTTTCTGTTAAATTAAAAAATTATGTTGCCCGTGAAACATTTTTAGTATAACATGAAATAAAAAATGGCGTACCTACGTTAATTTTATATGAATGAAACTGTGATTTTATTACTATTAAAATAATTAAAATTCTTTCAAAAATAAAACCGCCCACGCAAAGCAAACAAAACGTGAGCGGTAGTAGATGGCTTATTGATTTTTCAGTTCCTTGCAAAGCGATTTAACTGTAATCAGATACAGGACAACAAAACCAATTGCAAGGATAGAACTGTACTGATTGATAAACAGCGTAGTGATAACAACACCAATAAACATGACGCAGTGAATCAGAAACATTAAAAGATAGCCCATGACGTCCCCTTCCATATTCTAACATTTTCAGTCTTTCCAATAGTCTTAATGTAGTTCCCGTAGCGTCTTACAGGATACCGCTTGACGTATTCGCAACCATTATCAGTACCGATATAATAACGATATTTGGGTGTGTCGTACTCACCAAACTTTTCCAGATGGTCAAGCATTCGATTTGAAAGCTTCATTGTGTTACCTCCTGTTTAGTGGTCTTTCATTGATATAAGTATACACTATACAGAAATAAAAGTCAATAGGTTTTTGAAAATAAATGTGAAAAAAATTAACAGAAGCGTACCTATAACTATTAAAATAATTAATCTCGTCTAAAACAAAGTTGGCACTCACAATAAGCAAGTACCAACCGAATTTATTCTGTTTTACTTGATACGTTCAAGCTCGCCGTTATCCGTATCATGCCGATACAATTCGGGAAACCGAACAACCTTTCCCATGCGATGACGTGTAATCAGCTTTCCGCATTTCTTGCAACGCAACACATACTCAACACGATTATTTGCAATGCTGTTAGCGGCCACAACCTCTTTACCGTTTTCATCGGTAAAGTAATCTGTTCTTGTGATACTAACACCATGCTTTTCGCTAACCTTGTTAGCAATCACTTTCCACATTCCAGTGTGACCACAATCAAAATCAATGCTATCAGCTATTGCGTGGATAAGTTCATGATAAGCAACGGTCATAAACTGTTTTTCGGTACAACCCATGATAAAGTATTTGCTGAAAGTGATTTCATAATCGAAACGCTGTTCGTACCGATTATATTTTCGGGAACACAAGCCATAGGCTTTCTTTCGACGATTCAGACCGGGGACGGGGTTCAGACCATCGGGAATTATATAACCGTCAAAACCCAAATTTTCCATTGCTTCCTCAAACAGGGTATTCATTTTTGCGATTTCCATAATCTTATTACCTCTTTCTTTATTTGTAGTTCTCTCTTGAACTGTATATAGTATATCATACTTAAAATAAAAATGCAATAGTGATATTGCACAAAGATAATATAACAAAACTGTATAAAATGCACATATCTATTCCAGACAATTTAACAGATAATTATTTTAATAGTAATGACCTACGGTCATTTCAATCACTCCTGTTAGTCGTGATAGTAATGACATATCACATAACAAAGCCCGCCTAGTTGGAGGAAATTACTAGACGGGCAGATGATAGCTATTTACTTCTCAATACTAACAATGTGGTCGATGTTGACATTGTAGACGCTGGGTTTTTCAGAAGTAGGAAATTCAGATTTGAGGCACATTGCTTTTACTTCCTGTTCATCTGTAGGAATGCCATTCACGAGATATGTTACACGGCTCTTGTTGGGGCTGTTTGTAACTCTAAGATAGATATTCCCTTTATGTTCAATAAAATATTTTTCTTGTCCAGAAATCCACGAACCATAAGGAAGTCCGACATTCTGTGACGGCAAAGAACCATCTGCACGACCCTGTTTAGTGGATTTAAGATTTTCATAGTCGCAACCACTACGAATGGTAGAGCGAGAAATCTTGACAATGTTCTTGTCCTTAAATTCTTTTCGGGTCTTGAGCGTCTTGCAAGTGGTCATGTTGGCATAAGTTCCAGCGTGGATAGAATGGATGGCGTTCTTGATTTCTTCGTACTTCATAATTGTTACCTCAGCTTTCTTTATTGGTTGGTTTCTGATTATAATTATACTCAATTTAGCAAATAAGTCAATATGCAAAATGCACAAAGATTCTGTTAGATTTATAGTGATATTGGCATCCAATAAAGGCAACTAACTATTAAAATATTTATTAAATTTAACAAAGAAACAGGGCGATTATTACCGCCCTGCCATTAAGAAGTTAGTATTTGATGTTATGCTGTTTACAGGTCTTTTTCCAGATTGCTCCGGGACATGAATTGCTTCTGTTCATGTGAAATACTAATAACAACGGTCTATTATCTCGCTTGTAGATATAGTGGTCGCCTGAGATTCTGTCTAAAACATAGCCGTTCTTCTTCAAAATTCGTGTAGCGTCCTTCAGTCGAATATCATTCATCTCTAGTTCTTCCTTTCTTTCTGGTGTACGTTGTCTTTTTGGTGAATCTGCAAGGCCGCAAAACAGGCTTGCGCTTTTCCTTGCGCTCTTGTTTCTCTTTGTTCTTCTGTAACATGGTCATAACTCCTTTACTTTGTAGGTGATTTGTTCTGTGTACTTCTTTTCTACATTGGGAATGTCTGCGATAATCAAAGTGTACGCATTGCCGTCATTATCAAACTTTCGGTCTGTCCAGTAATGCGTGTCGCCGTCTTGATACTCACCAAAGATTTTCAAGTTGGTCATAATCTTAAAGAAATCTGCTGCATTCATTGTTAAATCCTCACTCTTCAATGCTAATATTAATAGTGTTTTCACTTGCAGATATTCCAGTGACTTTGCAATTTTCGTACTTGTATATATCGCTAAAGTCTTTGTGAAGTCCGGCGTAAATATCTCGCTTAAAATATCCAAGCTCTGTTGCATAAATATGGATATTAGCAAGACCACTAATAGTGTAAAGGATGGTTTGCAGTGCTACGTTATTTGCGATTCGTTTCATTCTCATTTTGTTTACCTCGCCTTCTGTACTCTTATTATAGCAAATAATAAATGATTTGTAAATAGTCAAATTGCACAAAGAATGATGCAATTTTTGGTTATTATTCCATCTTGACAAACAGCATAACATTTGATATATTATTCGTTAGAAGCTAATTGCTTCTAATTATTTTAATAGTAGGTGATAATATGAGATTGATTTCTGAATTGTGGAAAGATATAGGTGTATTTAAGGGTGTTGATTTTGAAGGTCGGTACATTGTTAGTTCTAAAGGTAGAGTTTGGGACACAAAATTAAATAAAGTAGTCCCAGATTATAGTATACGAGGATACAGATGTGTTAACCTTTATAAAGATAAATATAATTACAAGCATGGACAAGTTCACAGGCTTGTCGCTTTAGCATTTAAACTAAATCCAGACCCAAAACATAAAACTCAAGTAAATCATTTAGACGAAGATAAAACAAATAATGATGCAAATAATCTTGAATGGTGTACAGCAAAAGAAAATTGTAATTGGGGTACAGCAAGAGAAAGAACAGCGGAGAAAAATTCTGTACAGATTGTTCAGATGGATATGGAATATAATATTGTAAAGATATGGAAATCAGTTAAGCAGTTAAACGATGATGGCGAGTTCAGTAGTAGTGCATTGAGGTCTTATTTTAAAAGAGGTTGGGGTAATTATAAAGGATGTAAATGGCTAAAACTTTCGGATTATAATGAAGAAAATATAAATAAGATGAAAGAAACCGATAGAGCAAAAGAGATAGAAAAGGCAGAAAAAGAGATGAGAAGAAAGCAAAAGAAGGTAAAAGAAAACACACATAAGATTAAAGATAGAAAACTATTTCCTATAATTCAACTTGATTTGCAATATAACCCGGTAAAGATTTGGGAGGGTGGAAATGTTATAAATAAGAAACAGTATAATTTAAGAAGTGTTTATTCTTGTCTGAAAAATAAAAATAAAAAACATAAAGAATATCACTGGATGTATTTTTCTGAATATGTAAAAGAATATGGACAAATAGATTATGAAAAATATAAAAATGTAGACGAAAGTTCTGTTCCGGTTCCAGAAAAAGAAAAGAAACCATTGTCGAAACCGATTGTGCAACTATCATTGGATATGCAATTTATTAAAGAGTGGGAGTCTGCTTATGTTGCCGCACAGTTCATCGGTGTTGACAGACGCTCTATTGTTGCGTGTTTAAGAAAAGGCATTGATTATACATCTGGTGGATTTAAGTGGATGTATTTGGAAGATTATAAGAAATTAAATCCCAACTATTAAAATAATTATTTATGATATAAAAAAAGAGATGGTATTTTTACCATCTCTTTTCTGATTTCTGATTATTTTTTAATGTTTTGCAAAACGGACGCTTTCGCCTTTGCCAAGATAAAAGCACTTCTTGCATTTCTGACAGTTGCCATCGCAAACAGTTGCTTTCGGGTCAATCATATTTTCGTGTTCTCCATCGTCATAATAGGCAACGGGAACAGAATCTTTATTTTCGGGAATCAGTTCATTCCAAGTGCTGAACACGATATTAAAGTTGGACGGAATCAAACCAAGTTCCAGAGCCTCACCAACAATTTCATATTGTTTGGTAAATGCAAGAAATTTAACATCGGGGTTTCTCTTTGCAATCTCGCAACAAGCGTTCAGATAGTCGAAAGAAAAGAAATCCCCAGATACATTTATTCTGAACAGCTTGTATTCGTTGTAGTCAATAAACATACAAGCCGCCTTGACAAACTCATCATAGCGATGGTCAATCATCAGCGCTTTGGTGTTGTCTTCATAAGCTTGTCGAACAGTTTTGCGATATGCAATCATCTTTCGGGAATAGCAATCTTTGTAGCACTCGCTGCAATGAGCGCAAGTGATACCGGGCATCACAGAAAAAGAACCGACGCGCCCCATTTTTCGATTACCCTCAGAGAAGTGGAAACCAGAAATAATGCTCATTGTAGTTACCTCATTTCGTTTTGTGTGTTTCGTTTGAACTGGCATAAGTATACACGAAAACGAAACAAAAGTCAAGTCTTTTTTTGAAAATTATTTTGAATATTTTTTGTTGTGATTATACAACTATAGGTTGTTATTGTATCTGGTGGAAGTGATGCACTTAATCCCAGCACCTACGGCGCTAGAATCACTCGTGTTACTCGTGACTATTAAAATAATTATTATTATCCTATAAACCCTATATCCTAGTATACAATAGGCAAATGCTGGTTTCATTACACTAACCCACAAACCCAGTATGTATCCCTGTGTTCTACACGCAGACACACAAAAAGCGGGAGTGAGCTGACTATTAAAATACCATGCCCTACGGGCACAGAATCACTTCCGAATGGTCGTGATAATTACACACACACAAAAATAAAGTGGGCTATCTGGTGTATATGTGACGTGTAGAAGTGGAGTGCTAGTAATTATTTTGATAGTTAAATTCTGGTATAGGCATATAACCTAGTAGGATAGTTGGTAGAGAGTTTCAGAAATGTAACTTTTTGTCAAACCTGAAATTACTGTTGACATCTGGTGTGAAGTATGATATATTGGTAAAGGACTTTGAAAAGAGAATACGAATAGAGTTTGGTATAGTATCTCTATGTATATTATACATTATTATATGTATATATGTATTATTATATACATAATGGTATTATAATATAGTTAGTGCAGGATAACTATGTTTTCGTGACATCAGGCAAACATACAAGGATATGATTTTCTGGTGTTAGCTCTATCGGCAAGGTCTGCGCTCTACTCTATGTGGCATTGTATTTCTTGCCGATAACCTCAGTATAAGATGTTCATGCTGGTTACGGTTTCGGAACTAACTACGATATTCCCGTAGTTATTCTGCGTGAGCAAGATTCTGGGTCGGTCAGAAAATATCTACGGGAAATCTGTTTTTAATTATCGGCTGTTCTGGAATGACGTTACAACATTGCCGCTCTAATGGATGAGCTGGCTCAATGTAGTGTGCAGAAGTACATTTTTGGTTAAATTAGAGAAAATGTTTAGTATGGACGTACAAAATCTATTCCATTAAATCTAACCGACAGGGAGGATTCTAAGCTCGTAGAGCTTGGGATTGGAGTATGATTTTGGGAGAATGGTAGTAGAGCTGGGAGAAATACGTCATACACTCACCACTGACGTGTACTGTTCGTGTATGACGTACAGTTTGTAGACAATAGAAATTTGTAGAATGAGTAAATGGTGGTGTGAGAAAAAATAAAGGG
>OGIE01001343.1_pt1 | contig 34784 bp, 30 predicted proteins | sample 1571581 | NCBI WGS metagenome assembly OGIE01 (sample SAMEA2582021, study PRJEB24529) | metagenome | biome: Human gut stool | place: China | collected 2011 | reverse complement strand
TGAAGTTAAACCGGGATGCCGTGGCGAATTTGGCTAATGCAGCCAAGAAATTAGGATGTCTGTTGCTACACGTATCAACAGATTATGTGTTTGACGGGACGGCAGATCATCCCTACACGGAAAAAGATACCACGAACCCACAAAGTGTTTACGGGAAGACCAAGTTAGAGGGTGAATTGGCGATCAAGAAATCGGGTTGTATATATATTATTATTCGTACAGCATGGTTATATTCAGGGTATGGACATAATTTCGTGAAAACAATTTCTCGTTTGGCAACCGAACGGGATGAATTAAACGTGGTAAATGACCAGTGGGGAACGCCGACTTATGCAGGGGATCTTGCAGAGGCGATTATTAAGATCATGGAAAAAAGTGATTTGCCAGAATATGAAGGCGTTTATCATTTCACGAACGAGGGAGCGTGTACATGGTATGATTTTGCTAAAGAAATAGTGACTATCACGGGAGCCCCGTGTAAGATAAATCCGGTTACATCGGAAGAGTATCCTTCTAAAGTAAAAAGACCGGCTTATTCGATATTGGATAAAACAAAAATTAAAGAGACTTTCGAATTAGAGATTCGGGATTGGAGAGATGCATTAAAAAGTTGCATGGCAACTTTTTAACGCGTACCTTTGCGGTCGTTTTTAGAAAAAGATAAATAATGATTACAGTTTCGGATTTAGAGATTCAGTTTGGGAAAAGAACATTGTTCCGGGATGTGAATTTAAAGTTTACCCCAGGGAATTGTTATGGAGTGATTGGTGCTAATGGTGCCGGAAAATCTACTTTCTTGAGAATATTGAGTGGTGATTTGGACCCAACCCGGGGAAACGTGATGTTTGGACCAGGAGAGCGGTTATCTGTATTAAAACAGGATCACTTCGCTTATGACGATTGTACGGTTCTGGATACCGTGTTACAAGGACATTCTTCTTTATGGAGCGTGATGCAGGAGAAGAATGCGATATACATGAAGGAAGACTTTTCGGATGAAGATGGAATCCGGGCAGCGGAGTTGGAAGAGTTGTTTGCCGGGATGGACGGTTGGAATGCAGAGAGTGATGCGGCAAATTTGTTAAGTGGATTGGGAATCAAGGAGGACTTGCATTATTCCTTGATGAAAGATATAAGTGGAAAGCAGAAAGTCCGGGTTTTGTTGGCGCAGGCATTGTTTGGTAAGCCGGATAATTTGTTGTTGGATGAGCCCACGAATGATTTGGATTTGGAGACTGTCATGTGGTTGGAAAACTATTTGGCTAATTACGAGAATACGGTTCTTGTGGTGTCGCATGACCGTCACTTCTTAGATTCTGTTTGTACTCATTCCGTGGATATTGATTTTGGTAAGATTCAATTGTTTGCGGGAAACTATAGCTTTTGGTACGAATCAAGTCAGTTAGCTCTACGTCAGGCTCAGGCAAAGAATAAGAAAGCGGAAGAGAAGAGAAAGGAGTTACAAGAATTTATATCCCGTTTTAGTGCCAACGTGGCGAAGTCTAAACAAACGACGAGCCGTAAGAAGATGTTGGAAAAATTAAATGTTGAAGAGATATTGCCTTCTACACGAAAATATCCGGGAATTATTTTTACCCCGGAACGAGAGGTCGGGGACCGTATCTTGGATGTGCGTGGTTTGAGTAAATCCATCGAGGGACAGACTTTGTTCCGAGATGTAGAATTTACCGTGGAGAAAGGAGATAAAATAGCGTTTTTGTCACGAGATCCGAGAGCGATGACGGCCTTGTTGGAGATTCTTAACGGGAATGAAAAACCGGATACAGGAAGTTTCACGTGGGGGGTAACGATCACGAATGCTTATTTACCTTTGGATAATTCGGCTTACTTTCAGACAGATATGACTCTGGTTGAATGGTTGGGGCAATATTCTGCCGATACGAGTGAGACCTTTTTGAGAGGCTTTCTGGGGAAGATGTTGTTTTCAGGGGAAGACATTTATAAACGAGTGAAGGTTTTGTCCGGAGGGGAGAAGATGCGCTGTATGATAGCCAAGATGATGTTGAAAAATGCTAATGTTTTGTTACTGGACTCTCCGGCCAACCATTTGGATTTGGAATCCATACAGGCTTTTAATAACACGTTGGTAGCATTTAAGGGTATTGTATTAATGAACTCGCATGACCACGAGATTATCCAGACCGTTTGTAATCGTATTATAGAGTTAACTCCTAATGGCATGATTGATAAACGAATGGATTTTGACGATTATATCACAAATGATAAGATTAAGGAACAATTGAATCAGATGTATTGATTTGAATTGTTTTTCAGATAATTAAATATTCGAATTTATTGCTATATAGTAATAGATTCGAATATTTTTTTATATATTTGTGTAATATATAGTGAGGAATTATGAAGTGTGTATTAGTAACCGGTGGCGCCGGTTTTTTAGGATCGCATCTGTGTGACCGGTTGATCCAATCGGGTAATCATGTTATTTGTTTAGATAATTTTTTTACAGGAACCAAAGATAATATTCAACATCTAATGGGAGATTCTCATTTCGAATTAGAGGAACGAGAGATTATCTGGCCTTATATAAAAAATGTTGATGAGATTTATAACCTCGCATGTCCGGCTTCTCCGGTTCATTACCAATATGATCCTGTAAAAACGATTAATACTTCGGTACTTGGGGCTATTAATATGTTGGAATTGGCAAAAGGTGCCGGGGCAAAAATACTTCAAGCCTCCACGAGTGAAGTGTATGGAGACCCGGTGATACATCCCCAGACGGAGGATTACTGGGGGAATGTCAACCCGATAGGTGTCCGTTCCTGTTACGATGAAGGGAAGAGGTGTGCGGAAACGTTATGTATGGATTACCATCGGCAAATGGGGGTAATCGTGAAGATCATTCGTATTTTTAATACTTATGGTCCCCGAATGGCGCAAAATGACGGCCGGGTTGTCTCCAATTTTATCGTGAACGCTTTGTTGGGAAAAGATATCGAAATTTATGGCGACGGAACACAGACAAGGAGTTTCCAGTACGTGGATGACCTGATTGAAGGAATGATTAGGGTCATGAATACTGAAGATGAATTTACCGGTCCCGTGAATTTAGGTAATCCCGGAGAGTTTACCATGTTAGAGTTGGCTAACTTGGTACTGGAATTAACCGGATCAAAATCTGATATCGTGTTTTCGACGCTTCCGAAAGATGATCCCAGAAAGCGTAAACCGAATATTACATTGGCAAAAACGAAGTTGGATTGGGAGCCTACGATACCCTTACGAGAGGGACTATTAAAAACGATTGACTATTTCAGGTCGATATTATAGGGATATTCATAAGTGAAAAATAGGTAATAAGGGACAGTTCGGGCATGCCCCGTGCTCCATGGACGTGTTGTCTACGTACCAAGTTCAGTTCCCAAACGGCTGTGAAACGGAGGCAAAACGTCTGTCATCTGCTTGTGGTGCCTTATTTGTTCCTAAACACCCCCTAATCTCTCCCCGCTCTCTTTCTGAATTTCTTTAGCACAAAAATAGATGTTCGCAAACAAGAACCATGACAGGCAAAGTATGACATTTCATGACAATCCGTGACTTATCCTCTTTTTGCTTTTTCCCATGTTCCTTTTCCTTTGTGTTTATTTAAATAGGAGAATGCTTTCAACACGTTTAAGTTCATGAAAGTAAAGTAGTAAGGGATAAAAAGAATCTTTATTTTTATCTGTTTCTTGGCCATAATCGCTCCGGTCCAAGCCAAAATGTAAAATATGATTTGTAAAATAAGCATTGTATCATACAGGACGGAGGTTTGTGTTAACGCGAGGGTCAGATTCAAGGGGAATAATAGAAATAGTAAAACAGGAGTAATTGACCAGCGTAACACACGGTGTGATATATATTGAAAAGAAAGAATCCCGTATTTGAATATATTAAGAAGACCTTTCAGGCGTGCGATAGATTGTAAACCTCCTGCTGCAATACGGACTTTGCGTTTTTGTTCTTCGTACATGTCAGCCGATCCGGATTCGATGGCGTAAGCCCGGTCGCAATAAGCAATTTTATAACCTTGTCGGGCAATTTCGAGAGAAAGAATAAAGTCATCCAAGAGTGTATCCGTTGGCATCGTTTTAAAAAGATCCGTTTCTATGGTAAATAATTCTCCGGCAGCGCCTACCGCGGAGTAAAGCCTTGAATCAAGGGACTTGAGTTTTGATTCATAACGCCAGTAAAAACCTTCACCCCCTGCTGCGGCAGCATCCTTGTCTTTCGATTCGATTCGTTTTTCACCGGCCACGCAACCAACTTTCGGGTCCGAGAAGCAAGTCATGATTTCCCGGATCGCCTCCGGGTTCAACATCGTGTTGGCATCCGTGAAAATCGTGTATGGGGTTTTAATAAACTGCATGCCCCGGTTGAGCGCGGCTGTTTTTCCTTTGCGCTCTGGGGAGAATAGTATTGTAACTTCCGGATAGGTGGCAAGTTTGTTATTCGTGGCATCTGTAGTACCGTCCGTGACCCATACTATATGTAATTTTTCTTTGGGATAGTTGAGGTTATGGCAATTTTCCATCTTCTCTTCAACAATCTTTTCTTCATTATACGCTGCAATAAAGAGCGTGACATCCGGTAAGGGTTCCCGGATTTTCAAGGGAGAGGGTGGGTGAATCTTTTCTTTGATCCTGACTAGGATAAATAAGATTATCCCGTATCCGATGTAGGTGTAGAACACGATAGCGATGGAAAGCCAGAAAAAGTACTGAAGAAATTGCATGAGCGTTTTTATTTTAGATAAAATTCACTGATAACCGGATTATGATCACTCCATTCGAGTTCCGGGGAGTGATAATCTACACATTCGAATTGTGAAGAGTAAAAGATGAAATCAATGCGTAACAGATGGTGTATTCCCCGAAACGTGTATGCATACCCGTTCCCACGTTCTTTGAAACTGTCTTTCAGTTCTCCTTTAATGTGATGATAGGTATACGATGCTGGGGTGTCGTTAAAGTCTCCACACACGATTACCGGAATTTTTGTCGTGTCAATGACTTGTCGTACCATTTCGGCTTGTGTTGCCCGAATTTTGAAATTCTTTGTCAGTTCTTGCGTGATATCTTGCATGACGGCTTCCGCTTGTTCGAAGTCAGCATTTTGTATAACCGGATTATCAAGTTCTTTCTGTTTCCTGCTGAAATTAGTCGTTTGCATGTGACAGCTGATGATTCTTATGGTTTGTTCTCCGACCTGTATATCTGTCCACATGGCATCATTGGTTTTGGAGCGGAAAGGAATTGTTCCGGATCGAACGATAGGATATTTGCTGAAAATGCCCATGCCCAAGGCGGTTGATCCTTCCAGGTATTGGATGGCATGATACGGGAAATTCAGTAATTTACTCAATGTATTGGCATTCATTTTCGAGTTTTCCATGTATTCTTGGAAACAGATGATATTCACGTTGTCGTTACGTGCGAAACCCGTGATGGCGTGTTGTGTACTGAACTTCTGCCAAGATCTGAATTTACCCACGTTGTAACTGGCTATACGAATGGATTTTTTGTTTTGCGGGATCTCTTTTGATGAAATGGTTAATTGAAAAACAGATAAAATATTCCCGATATTTAGCAGGATAGCAAGTGCCGGAACAATAAACCACCATTTTTTTCTGATGATCCAGTAAATCAAGAGGAGGAAATTGGCGATTAAAATGACGGGTAGGGCCAATCCCGTGAACGTGACGAGCATGGATTCGTTTGGAGAAATTTGCCCCGCTAGGTATGCCGCAATTAAAACACCTGCCACGATAAAACTTATCGGCACCATTAAAAGAGAGAAAAAATATCTGAGAGCTGCCATTTGATCGTTAACTTAAAATTGAGTGTGTCGAGAGCCTTGTGTAAATTAATGAATATATCTTTTGTTGTAGTACAAATGTATACTATTTAGTGTGAATTTTGAAAGATAATCTAAGAATTCTTCTCTGTTTTATTTTTTTAATTCGATTTTCATGATAATCGGATTGTGGTCACTCAGGGAGAGGTAAGGTGATTGGTAACTTAATCCTTTAAATGACTGATTGTAACCGATGAAGTCTATTCGTAATAGTCCTTTGATCCCGTTAAATGAATGGCCATATCCTTTTCCTCGGTCCCGGAATCCATCTTTGATATCTTTTCCTGCAATATGATTAAAGGCGAAAGATATTGGGGTATCGTTAAAGTCCCCGCATATAACCACTGGATATTGAGTCGTGTCAATAATCTGGCGAACAAGAATGGATTGTCGGGCACGTATTTCAAAATTTTCTTTTAATTGTTCGAGAAGGGTGACTAAGGTACGTGCTTGTCCTTTCCAGTTCTTCACGCTTTTGTATTCGTCATATTTTTTTTGATTGATAGAAACATTTGTTGTTTGGAGGTGATTATTGAAAATCCGAATCGTGTCGTCTTTGATTGCGATATCGGCCCACATACTAGCATTTTTTTCCGATCCGAAATCTATTTCCCCGTGGCGGATGATGGGATAACGGCTGTAAATACTTATGCCAAAATTGGCCCACGATGTTTTTCTATTAAAAAATACCCGTCTATGGGGTAACCCGAATCTTTCCTTTACCGCGATTGAGTCTTGTTGGGCTTCTTCGCAATGTTCTTGAAAACATAAAATGTCGATGTGATTCTCTTCCACGAGATCCTTTAGATTGTATTTTCCTTCATTCCGAACAATCCAGTAAAAACCTTCCACGTTATAACTGCCTATCGTGATCTCATTTCCTTTGGTGTATGGAATATCTTTTTTCCAGGGTGATTGGAACATGCTGCTAAGAAAATTATAATTACAGATGATGGTGATAAGTGGTAATATCACCCACCATTTTTTGCAGATACTCCAGTACACGAGAAGATAGATATTCATGATCATGATCACAGGCATGAATAAGCCGGATAACGCGGGAATCCACCATTTGTCGGGATTAATGTATGGAGCGAAAACCCCACATATACCCAGAAAGGCCATTCCTAGGGTTGTCGGTTTCATTAACAAGTAAAAGAAAAACCTCAGTGCGGCCATTTTACAATTTGTACGTTAATCGTTTTATCTGTTTGTGATGCCGCGAAGTTAGCAATATTGCCGTGAATTAGCATGTCTGTTGATCATCTTTATTTTATCAAATTTGATTCTTCGTCTTCGTATTTTTCTTTTTTTGTGAATAGTGAACTGGCATTTTTTATCGCTTTTACAACCCGGACTTTGAAGCTGTTGAAGAATGAACCGTCTGCTCCTACAGTCCCATAACCCGTGACAGCCCTAGCCTTGTGTGAACGAACGAAGCGGATTTTGCCATATTTTTTTAGACCGAGTGCCATGGAACCATCTTCTCCGCGCTTAATTTCTACCCGGTAACCGACTTGTTTTCCGTATTCTATATTGTAAGCGAATACAAGTCCCCTGACACTGAGTTCCGGGCGTTTAAAAGATTGTAAGAACAAATGAGTATCTCGTAAAAATTCGTATAGTTTTATTCCTAACCAAGGATGTTGTTTGTCTGGAATGTAACTCCAAAGAGAAGAAACAGCGGCGGTACCCGGTTTTTCTAATAGGTTGACTAACGTTTCTATATATTTGGGGGGATACATTGTGTCGGAATCAATACAGATATAGTATTTTCCCTGGGCATAATTTAAACCACAACGTCGAGCAAACCCGCAACTGTGTTCGTATTCGGTGTAGTAGGGAACGCCTGTCATTTTGAAAATGTCAGCGGTTTTATCGGAAGAATCGTTATCCACGCCGATGATTTCTATGGGGTATTTGCAAATATTATTACTTAATGACCAAAGGTTTGCAAGCAGGTGTTTTTCTTCGTTATATGCGATAATAACTACGGATACTAGAGGGGTGGGACTTTGTAACTGATTGATTTTTGTTTTTATTTCATGAATAACTTCTTGAGGAATTTCCTGTAATGGTTTCTCATAGACGGATAGATATTTTTGATACCAGATCATAGTGTTGTATTTTAGATCAAATCGAGTATTTCATTTGAATTTTTGTGGCATTAAAATGCATTCGATTTTTCGAATGAAATTGTATCCGAATATTCGAATCAATATGGTACGAGTTCTATAATATATTTTTGCTTTATGTGAAAACCATGAGTTTTGGTAGTGATGTATAGCATATGTATTGGTCGTAATTATAACTTCCCTGGAATCAAATATTTTAGGTGAAAAATATTCATTAGGCATGACTAGAATTTCTTTTTGGAAATCCATTTTTTTTATGTCTTTCATTTCTGACACTTTTAAGTAACGTATAATTTTGTCCTTTTGTAATTCTTCTACCATGATTTCAGGCAATTTACGTATATCTAATGATGTATCAGGTTTTATGAAATACCTGTTAGTATAATAGTCCATGCAAGATTTGATCCATCCCGTTCCTTTTTCAGTACCGATGATGGCTGCTTCTATAGTTCCCGCTTTTTCAGCTCCTATAAAGTATGGAAATTGCAGGAGGTCATCAAAACTTTTCAATACTTCTACGTCAGAATCTAAATATATACCCCCGTAATTGTATAAAGCATAAAAACGAATGTAATCTGCTGCAAAAGCATATTTCTTTTTTATAAAAGCTTGTTTAACCCATGTGCTTTCATTTATGTCGAAACGTTTCGTGTCCCATAGCATAATTTTATAATCAGGGAGGTATTTTTTCCATGATTTAATACATTTACTAATTTTAGGAGGATAAGCATCATCACTTAACCAACATAAATGGATAATTTTAGGTATCATAATTAATTTATATTTTATTCATGGGGCTAATTGCTTCTATTACTTTATTCATTTGTTCGTTCCATGAGAGATGTTTTATAGATTCTCTTATTTTTGTAGGAGTTGAATTTGTGTGATTATAAAAATTAATAATTTGTTGAACATCTACAGCATCCTCATTAGCAGGGATTTTTAATATATAAGGCATGTCCTCAAAATCCTCGTCTATTTCGGAATAGATAAAAGGGATACCTCTGGCTGCATATTCCCTGTTTTTTAGAGTCTTAATGTTCGTAATTCCACTTCGATGACGTCCTAAACTACCAACACCCATGTCACATTGTTCAAAAAGAGAATTGAGGGCTTCTCCATATAGTGGTCCATGGAGGATAATATAAGGATCAAGTTGATTCTCTTTAATAATAGGAATGCATGCTTCATATTCTCGTTTAGCAGTGAATTTTCCCACTATATGGAAATAAACTTTATATTGAGGCCGAGTTGTATAATAATTGGCTAATCCTTTTATTAGGCGATCATATCCATGCCAATAATGAATTTCGGCAACACCAATTAAATGGACTTGGCGAGATGTGTCGTTAACTTGTTGTTTTATTGGTATTTCATTAAAATCAATTCCATTCGAAAGCTGTAATGTCGGGATTCCAAATATTTTTGAATAATTTGAAAAAGTAATAATTCGATCTAAATGTTTTGCAAATTGTTTTCTGAAACATCTATCGATAAATAGATTTAACTTCATAGAAAATGAGGAGTATTCTTGATCGTATGGGTATGTCGGTATTTCCATAACTATATGTATACCCGCTTTTTTCATTTTGCGAACAAGCCTGAGAGTGAAAGGATTTGCATTATGATCGGAACGTAAATATACAAGATTAATTTCGTGACGAATTGCATAACGACGAATAGAATCAAATTCGATACGTTTACATATTTTTCCTTTAATGCCTTTCCCATAATTTGCAAGAACCGTGTCGTCTAGCATGCGATATTTTGTCCCATTTTCTTCGGCGAGATAACAAAGATGAGTTTCTTGACAATTTGCTTGAAATGCGTGGATTTGATAATGGATTTTTTTACTAATGCCATTAGATGCATTAAAGCCATGAAATATGAGAAATAAAATTTTCATATTAGTAATTCTATTGATTAGTTCGCATGCCGATTATTTCGTGGCAAATATACGTAATTAATGCAAGATAGGTGTTTTGTGATGCATTTTGTTTTCTGGTCTTTTTTTTTGTCTACCTTTGCAACACAAATTTAGATGTGGAGTATGTTTTAGAGGAATTCGAGTCTAGTATTTGTTTGCGATTTTAACATTTTAGAAAAGAGGATGGCGATGTCTACTATAAAAAAGCAACTTGCTTCGGGCGTATTTTATAATGCAATAGCAAAATATACAGGTGTTTTGATTTCCATTGTGATAACAGGAATTTTATCTCGATTGTTAACTCCTGAAGATTATGGAACTGTTGTCCCAATTACAGTTTTGATCACTTTTTTTACAATTTTAGGAGATATTGGTATAGGTCCTGCAATTATTCAAAGTAAAGAGCTGTCGAAAGAAGAAATTAATTCGTTATTCTCTTTTACGGTTTTCGTGGGGGGAGGATTATCTGTTTTATTTTTTTCAAGTTCTTGGTTAATTGCAAAAGTTTATGATTCAAGTATACTCATCGTTTTATGTCAGTTACTTTCTATTACCTTGCTCTTTTCTTGTGCTAACGTGGTCACTAATGCTTTATTATTTAAGGCCAGATTATTTAAGTATTTGGCGATTCGTTCACTTGTAGTGCAGACTGTTGCAGGAACGATAGCGATTATTGCAGCTTATTGGGGGGCAGGAGTTTATGCTCTTGTTATTCAAACTCTTATATCGAGTATTTGTTTCTTCTTTATTAGTTATATGAAAAATCCCCTTAAATTGTGTTTTAGAAAGATTGAATGGAGTGCATTGGGTAAAATACGTGATTTTTCTTCATATCAATTTTTGTTTGATATATTAAACTATTTCTCGGTTAATTTAGACAAGTTGTTGATTAGTAAATACATTGGTGTGAATCAGCTTGGTTATTACGATAAATCATATAAATTGATGCAGATGCCGATGCAGAATATTCCATTTATAATAACTCCGGTTATGCACCCAATTTTTTCCGAAATGCAAAATGATTTAAATAAAATGTGTATTTATTATTCTAAAGTAGTTCGTTTTCTTGCATTTGTAGGTTTTCCGCTTTCAATATTATTATTTTTTTCAGGTAAAGAACTTATTTATATCGTGTTTGGAACCCAATGGGAGGCTTCTGTGCCTGCATTTAAAATTCTAGTTCTTTCTGTCGGTTTTCAAATAATATTGTCAACTTCAGGCTCGATATTTCAATCTGCAGGAGTCACGAAACTCTTGTTTCTTTCAGGTGTATTGTCTACGATTGTGATCGTAATAGCTGTTATGATAGGTCTATTATTTTTTGGAACGATAGAAGCTGTTAGTTTTTCTTTACTATGTGCTTTTATCATTAATTTTTTTCAGGCTTATATAATTATGTATTGCAAATTGTTTCGAATCGGATTAAAAATCTTTATTAAAAATCTTTTATCTCCTTTATTACTTACTGCAATTTTAGCGGGAATCTTGTTTTTTATAACGTTATCTACAACGCAATTAGATAATTTCTCATCCCTTTTTATTAAAGGAAGTATGGCATGTATTATTTCTGTTGTCTATATACAATTTACAGGTGAATATAATTTTATATTGAAAGCAAAGGATATTATGACTAAATTTTTGAATAAATGAATCAGAAAATTATTAAAGCGATCAACTAATCAAATTGGGTGATCGCTTTATTCTATTATGGTTGAAATATGGGAGTAGACTATTATTCTTGCGATGAAAAATATCTCATTTGAAATCCTTCAAACCAGTTTGTTGAAGTATATTGAAAATGTTTAGTTTTTAAGATTTTTGTTTCTCTATCTTTATTTTGAATCTTTGATTGCTTTTTATAATAATTCTTACTTTTGATTCGCCCTAGAAAATATGAGATAAAAGAGATTACAGATAAAGGACGCATTGGACAAAAGTGTGTTGTTTCGATTTTACTAACTTTCCTATTAATTTTTTCCATTAGAATTTTAGGGATAAGATAAAATCGACCAAAAGTCCATTTACTGCCAAGATATTTGTACGGTATTCTTAAACCGGCTTCAATAACGGGAAATGTCCCGAAAACTTCGTATTGATTTCCATATATATTGAATGCAGAAATAAAAGAAGAAGAAAAGTAACCGGTATCTAGAAGTTGGAATATTCTTATAAAATCTCTGGGATCTTCGTGTTTTAATTTATAATGAATATATAAATTATTGAATTCATCGTATAAGCATTGTCTGAATCGCTCGAAGTATATCTCATCGGCTTGTATATATTTTCTTGCTTTGCATAAATAATCTTCAATTAATTCATTGTAATTGTTATAAGAATATGCTGTATATAATTCTGTGCCGAAAGTTCCTCCGAATTCTAAAGTTCCTCGATTTTTACTTTGAAATAATTGTGTCATGGTTAGGTTCTCCCGAGGTGCCAGTCCATCAGTTATAAAATAGAAATCTTTTATTTGTCTTTGAGAATCAGTTTCATAAATTTTTAATGGAGAAGATAGAGCTTTTGCGACTTGTTGGGCTATCGTTTGATCCAAGGAAGAAATGTTTTTCTGTGTTGATATTCTTAGGTTAGTATTTGTGTAATACTTTTGAACTAAGACCGTTACTAGACGACTGTCGAAACCTCCCGTGATAGTCGTGTATATTTTTTCGTTTTGAAATTTGGAATGCCAAAGGGCATCTTGTAATGTGCTACGTGTGTATTTGTTGATTTCTTTTAGTGATTCTATTTTAGTATTGTCAATAGTTAATAGAATATCTCCAACTTGAATATCATTTGAATCAGTATTAATTTTTAGATACTCGTATGTGCGAAGTCGCTTAATTTGATTGTTAATTGTTGTTGAACCTAACCAAGTAGGATATAAACAATGCCTCATCGCTAAGAATTCAAATGCTTTATAATCATTTATTTCATTTTCTTGGTGGACATGTAAAACATCAAATGATGAACATACTGATTTTTCGTTAGCGGCGTAAAAAATATTTCTGGTTTGTAAAAAATCAGAAAACAAGTATAGTATATTTTCTTTATGTATGATAACTATGTATTGGCCTAATAACTTTTTTTTGATTTCATCAATTTGTTTTTCTTCAAAATTCGATAATAAATTTTGGAGATACATTTCTATCGAATTATGGTATGTGTAAGCGTAGCCTAATACAGTGATACTATTGCCCTCTAGTTCGATATGGGTGGTCGTGTTATCATTATAGAAAATATTAAAATCATTTGTGATACAACGTTTATTCGTGTATAACTTATCGAATTTTGAGATTATCATGTTCGAGTCTCCTGGTTTGTAGTAAAAATCAGCCATTTTATTGAATTATATTGATGAATTGATTTTTTTAGACATCCTTTCTAGTACTTGAAAGGAAATGAAAGATTTGAACAATAAGATTCCTATTGTTTTATATGTGATATATTTTTTGTATTTGCTTAAGCATAGCCTTGTAATTTTTAGTCGTTCTTTGAAAGGAATATGACAGCTATTTCTAACTGCTGCATTTAGCATTCTAGCCACATGAGAATGAATCAATGAAGCGTCTTTTGGGTGTTGATGTGAATATAAATTTAATTCGTTTGCAATAGTAAAATATCCTTGAATATTTTTCATCGAAAACTTGCTTGTAACAATTGAGTTATGCCTGACACGTCTTTTGAAAAAAGTTCGTTTAATGTAGTTTATGCGAGATGCTTCTAAGTAAAGTAATGCAGTGTATAATTCATCTTCATGTAAGATGTTTGGATAAAATTGAATCTGGTGTTGTTGGATGAAACTTAATTTGACAAAGCTAAGACAAGCAGAAGAACGATAATTCCATGTATCATCTTGAATCTTTAGTAATTCTATACCGTTCCATATTTTATCTTCAATGTTCAAATTACGTTGATATTGGTATTCTCTTAGTGGAATATGATCATCATAAAAACTTTCTGCATCGAAAAAGACGAAATCTAATTGTTCGGCAATACACTTTTGATAGCATATTTTTAACGTGTCGGATTCTAATAGATCATCACTATCCATAAAATAAATAAATTCTCCTTTTGCTCTTTTTATGCCGTTGTTTCTTGTGACGGATAATCCTTGATTAGCTTGGCTATAGACATTTATTCTTTGATCTTTTTTGGCTAAAAGATTAATCATGGCGAGACTGTTGTCTGTAGAACCATCATTAATGATGATAATTTCAATGTCTTGGAGTGTTTGTTGAACGATTGATTCTACCGTTTGTTGCACGTATTGTTCTGTATTGTAGACAGGTATGATGACACTAACTTTGGGATTATTCATGTCGTAATAGGGTTTATATATTTTGATGTGGTAGAGAATTTGTTTTAGATTTACACTTTAACCCATTGTTGGAGTGAAAAATCGTATTGTTTGATGATTTTTCCAGGATTACCAGCTACAACTGTATAAGCTGGAACATTTTGAACAATAATACTACCTGCTGCGATGACTGAGTGTTTTCCAATTGAAACGCCTGCAAGAATAACAGAGTTTGCACCAATCCAAACATCATCTTCAATAATAATTTCAAAAGTCGTTATCCCTTGTGAAATAATAATCTTATTTGGATCTGTATAATTATGATTGAGTCCAGAAACCGTGATATTTTGTGCGAGATTAACATTATTACCAATTGATACGGGACCAATTATTGTATTACCTAGACCAATACGGCTGCATGAGCCTATCGTGATCGCTCCAACCATATTATTGATAGTTGAAAAACTTTCAATGACGGATTTTGCTCCCAATTCGAAAGAATTGAAAGGAACAATATCTTTTCGTACATTTTTATATATAACAGATTGATGACCTTTTTTTATATATGCGAATTGAAATAATCGAATCCATAGCCTGGGGCGTGTTTTTATTGGATGAATAATTAGATTAAGAATGAATTGTTTTAAGTGAGGATTGGATTTAATCTTTTCTTTTATACTATAATTCATGATGTTTTGATATTTTTTTTACAAATGCAAATGATGTGATACAATGTAACCTATATTGGATACTTAATGCAAATGTAATAATAATCTGGTAAGATTTGGAATGAGTTTTATTATTGTGTAGCTTTATAGCCTATATTGAGGATGAATGCATGGAAAATAAATTTGAAGTTATAGATTTTTTGCGTGTAATTTTAATTATTTTTGTTGTTACCTTACATGCTTATACTACGACTGGATCTGTAGAATGGCTTAATAATGGATATCCTGTATATAAATTTGTTACTTATAATTTCGCTTTATTAGCTGGTTATATTGCTGTTCCTTTTTTCTTTTTTATCTCAGGATTCCTTTTTTTCTATTCTTCCCGTGGAAAAATTTCTTATAGGAAGAAATGGGAGAAAAGGATTTATACATTATTATTTCCTTATATGGTTTGGAATTTTGTAACGATAGTCTTGTTCTTTTTTTTACAGAATATCATAACTGAGGGGTATTTTTCAGGAGACCATAAGTTCGTGGTGGATTTTTCATGTATTGATTTTTTACGTGCTTTTTGGGATTGTGGACATTGGCTAGGAGGAGATGGAACACCAATATTATCAGTATTGTGGTATGTCCGAAATTTAATAATATTGTCATTATTAACTCCCGTAATGTGGTATTTAAATTCAAAGTTAAGATTTTTTTGGTTGATACCCATATTTCTAATTTGGTCACTTACACCTCGATTAGCGTTTACTTTATGTAGTGTTTTCTGGTTTGGAATTGGCACCTATTTCGGTTGTGCAAAAATAGATATTGATTTGTTTTTTTATAAAAATAGAGTATTCGAAATATTTTGTTTCATTATATTTTATGTCGCATATAATGTGCTGTTCTTTTATCATTTAGATTTTGTATTTGCAGTTTTTGTACAACGGGTATGTATTTTATTTGCAATACCTGTAATGTATGTGTGTATTTTTGTTGGGATAACTAAGTGGAGATGGAAAATACCACATCAATTGGTTAAAGCTGTTTTTTTTATTTTTGTTTTTCACTTTTTTGTGGTAATTGGTTTACGAAAATTGATGGTAAAGCTTTTTCCTAATGTGAGCGATATGGGAGCAGTATTATTATATTTTTTGTCAATAGTATTGACATTATTTATTTCATTTGAAATTTATATATTATTACGGAGATTAATACCTAAAATTTTAGAATTTATTACAGGTGGACGAAGTCAATGAAAAACGTGATTCCTGTAAAAATTCCAAATAGAACGATATTGATAATAGTAGAACTTGAATCATCTACGCTCAACATATAGAAATAAAATAATTAGAGGAAACTGATAATGGAATATATTATTACTCTTCGTTTTATTTTTTGAGTATAGATTGATATACTTTTAATAATTTTTCAGCCGAGTATTGCCAGGAAAATAGTTTTACTCTTTCTAGGCCGAATTCAATTTGTTGTTTTCTGTATAATTTATCTTTTTCTAGCTTTAATAATTGTGTTGCAATTGCATTTACATCCGTTGGATTGACAAGAATTGCTCTATCTCCTGCAATTTCCGGTATTGCAGATGTGTTGGATGTAATAACCGGAGTTCCGCATGCCATCGCTTCTAGAAGCGGGATGCCAAAACTTTCCCGTAATGATGTATAAAGAAATGTTCTAGCTCCATTATAAATAGCTGGTAGGTCCGAGTGGGTGATATATCCGGGAGAATAAAGCATGGGCTTTATTTCTTCAATATCTTCTTGTTTGAGTATCTGATTAATAACTTCTTCTTTTAAGTCTGCGATTAATAAGGGCAATGGATTTACTGATTGTTTCACGTACATGCTATACGCTTTTAATGTACGTGACGTATTCTTTTTTGGGTCAGTATTTCCAAGGAAGAATAAATATTCTTTAGACGGGATATATTTTTTTGTGATATTATACACATCTTTCATAGGGTGAAAGCGTTGGCTAAAGCCATTATGGATGGCAATAATTTGCTCCGTGGGTAAATGTAACGTCTCGCGTATACGATTACATTCGAATTGTGATACCGTGATAATTTGTTTACATTTCTTTAATATACGGGGAACTACAAAACGTCGATAATACCAACCCATATTTTGGTATATGGATTTGTTGTTATGCGCTCTCTTTTCCAAAAAAATAATATCGTGTAATGTAAGAACAAGAGCTACCGGGCAAAATAAAGGTGCAGTGTTACTTGTACAATGTAGTATATCTGGTTTTATCTTCCTTATTGCCATAGGTAGGGCTACTTGTTCCCATAAAGGATAGGAGGGGCATTTTATCTCTAAGATGTGAAAGTTGAGAGACTCTTTTAGACAGTGATCTTTTCCGGGAGCAACTAATATATAGTATTCATTTTCAAGATCATTTTTTTGTAGTTCTCGAATTGTTTCGAGAGCGACAAAGTCCATACCGTGTTTATTTATCCGGAAAATTCGTTGTGCTTCAATGGCTATTTTCATCTGAATAATGGTATTATGCATTTATATAGTTGATGTGCCGTTTTTTTCGGTACGTACAAATTTCTTATTCATTCCTTTCATACGGAATAAATTGATAACCATCATTAAAAATAAAAGAGGTAATTTGTTAATTGATTTTTTGAATTGATCATCGACTAGTCTATCTGGAATTGCAAGACACAAAGTAATTCCCATGATGAAAAATAGTCCCCACCATTTTAAAGCAAGCGGCCAATCGACAATTTGCATGATACAGCCCATTACAATAATTCCACCGAAAAGAATTAAACGTGGAGGTAACATCCACTGGATAAGTTTATCACAATAATCAACATTACCTGATAAAATTGAATGGGGAAGGTCTCGGAATACGGTTTTCCACTGGGCAAACTGTGTTGCTAACCATCTGCGTCGTTGATTATAAAATCCTTTTTCTCCTTGTGTTTTTTCATCATATACAAGGACATCATCCAAATATTCAATGAATATGCCTTGTTTGAGCAATAAGATTTCTAATTCTTTGTCTTCACCTGCAGTAGATAGGTTCTTGACATTGTCGTAAAACCATTGATAATTGAAAGCCATACCAGAACCAATAAGAGCGGAAGATACGCCTAACCTTACATGTCCACGGCGAAAAATTGAATTATTGACTTCTTCACTGAGACCATCAAGGACTGCAATTTCTGTATTACGGTTCTTGGCAGTTCGATGTGCTTGTATTGCTTGTACTCCGGAATCGAACACATTATTTATTTCTTGTAAAAAATTAGGTTCGGTGATATTGTCTGCATCAAGAATGACGACAATATCGAATTGATTACGATCAAATTGTTTCATGGCAAAATTAAGTGCTTTCGCTTTAGAACTATTGGGGTAGTCTACTTTTAGTAAGGTAATGGGGAGCTGCGATAAACTTTCATTCGTGCCATCTTGCATGTGATCAGAGATGACAATGATATTATATAATTCTTTTGGATAGTCTTGTTTCAAAAATGATTGAATGACAGATAGTATAACGACATCTTCTTTGTAAGCAGGAAATAATATTGCAAATCGGTGTTGTTTACGTGCTTTGGGATAATGTGATTTTTTTGTTCCTAGTGAGGCTATAGAATATATTAATGGATAGGCAACAGCTATACAAGCAAGAAGCCAACATATATACTCAATTAAATAAAGTATTTCCTGTAAATTCATATCTTTTTCTTTTATGTTTTAGTAGAAAAAAATCTATACACCCTTTGAGAATAGCCTTTGTTTGTGAGATTTTTGCACGAAACAAAGTGACAATTATATTTTTTGAATTGGCAATAAAAAGTTGATAAAGTAAAGCGATAATTAAAGAGGCCCCTTTTCTATTTCGCCATGTATATAACAGGCGATTTCGGGTGAGATAATATGTTTTTAAAGAACTGCTTTTTCCCGTGCTACAACTTTCTTTATGGTATATTGTACAATAGGGGTTATACCATAGTTGGTAACCATGACGAATCATACTACTGCACCAATCCATTTCTTCATAATACAAAAAATATATTTCGGGCATGAGACCGATATCTTTGATTACTTCTCGTTTTATCATCATCGCTGCACCATGTAAAAAGTTCGTTGGTTGTGGAATGTTATATTGTCCATGGTCTGTTTCATTAAAACCAATAGCGTGATTACGTAATGTGTATTTACTCAAAGTTGTAAAACCTGCAAATTGTATGTTTCTAGGAGATGTTGCAAATTTTATTTTTGGACTTACTGCTGCAATACGAGGAGATTGGTCCAATGTTTCATATAAATGAACGAGACTGTCATCAGAGATGATTGTATCATTGTTTAATAGAAAAAGGTATTTTCCCACCGCCACTTGGATCCCTAGATTATTTCCACCGGAAAAGCCTAGATTTTTTTCACTACGAATAGTACGAATATTTGGGTATCGTTTTTGTAGTACTTCTGCTTCATTTTGTAAAGAACCATTATCCACGACAATAAACTCGTATGAACATTTTTGAGGATGTTTTTTTAACGATTCTATTAATTCACAAGTTTCTAATAATCCGTTATAATTGACTGTAATAATAGAGATATCAATTGATTTCATTTTGAACTAGTTCTTTGTCATAGTATGGTGCAATAAATAAAAAGGCAAGTAAAATGCTTATCAATACTCCATTCGGGTATGTGGTAACGTCATTTACATAAGCGGCAACGAAAACACCAGATATCCCCGCAATGAAAGAATACATCATGTTTTTCAATTTCTTGTTTCGAATTGTGAACATTGCAATATATGAGGCTCTAATAAGAATAATGACTAATAATGTAAGATAAAGAGATAAGCCAATGATCCCTGTCTCTATCCAATACATGGTGAGAAGCGAATCAGGAGGTAATTCGGCCAGTTTGGTCTTTATTTCGAAGCGATTTGCTCGTCCTCCACTTAATCCTAGTCCTATACCGAAAGGCTTATCTTTCATGAGAGGTTTCATCTTTTCTTTATTGATGTATCGAACTTGAAGCGATGCATCTTCTTTGTCAAAAGTAGAACGCATTCTACGAATTAATGCATTACTATTACCAATGTGTGTCTGTGTTAAGAATAGTAATACTGTAATCAATACGCCTCCACTGAGAAGTGCATATCTAATATTTTTACATAGAGACACATATACGGCTAAACTGACAAATGGTATGATTACCGCACTTCGAGTTCCGGAAATCATTAGTCCATAGGCGGAAGCAATTGCTGCACTCCAAAATAGAAATTTAACCCAGCGTGAAGAAACAAAAAATCCAGAGATGCTGAACACGGTAAGAGAAAATCCCATAGCGATTCCATAATTTGCAGCATCGGAAAAGAATGAAAAATAACGTACCCCGTAATAGATAATGTGGGTTGTGGCACCTCCTTCGTTAAAAAGCCAGTAAAGTTCTGCTGTATCGAATCCATAATTTTTTTGCCAAAAGCCTTTTAATGCAGCTAAAATGGAAAGGATCGCCCAAATAATTAGCAACCATTGAAGATCTTTGAAACGAGTGAATAGAATAGGAATGAGAATCGCACAGAATAGAGGTAATAGTGCGTAACCTACAATGGCAATGAACCAAGCTTCTGTTGCGGCCCATGGATTGAAAAATTCAAATAAACAATAGATTAGCCATATTATCCATGAAATAGTTAACAAATTGAGGCAACGTTTCCACTCGTAAGGTTGAAAAATATTTTTAAGTAAAAAAATAATACTGATACCTAAAGTAAGGCCAAGCATGATCATTCCCGTTTTCATGGGGATATATCTACTGATTCCCATGATCAGGTAATTTGTAATGAAGAAAATGTAGAAATAATATTGTTTTTGGCTAATACCTGCTGAAAACAGAATTAAAGCAGGTAGGCAAGCGAAGATGAAAGCAGGGATAATACCTCCTTCCACCGTTAGCAAGTATATAGTATACAGGCTAATGATAAATATAATTAGTATAATATATGAAAGACCGTGCCTAAACATTTTGTAACGGTTTATCATTTGCTGTAAATCCTAATTGAGAAATGCGATAAAATAATTTATGAAAGAATGTATAGGGAGGCATCAATCCGTTTATTTCTTCCGCCGTATCTCGTTTGGTATAATTTAATACAATGAATAGAGGTGTTTTATTACACATTTCTCGGGTTCGTTCGAATAATTGTTGATCTATATTTTTCCATGTCCGCCTGGAGTCTATGATTTGTAAATTCAAACTAACATCTTGTAAAATATCTTCCGTGGATGTAGCATCTTTTAGAGATGGATATTCGATTAAAATTACGTTATTTTTTGAATTTGATTTTTCTAAAGGAACCAATTCGTTTAATTTTAATGATTGAATGAAAGCTTGGGGGGCGGCAGAGTACTCATTTTGCCAAGATAATTGAGTAACATCAAATCCTCGCTCTGTGAATTGTTGAACAAGCTGTGCCATAACAAAACTTTTACCTTCCCCCGGTTCGTTACTGATTAAATTTATAATATTGTTTTGGTTCGGTTTGAAATAAGTTATAATGGAATTGCACAATGTTTGAGCAGAAAGCATATTATACGTTTGATTGAATCTCCTGGCTTTTAGAGGTAAGAGTCGTGTAAAAGCTCCTATTACTCGGCTTTTTGTTAGTTGTTCTGCTTTAAAAACGTGATGTAAAGTGCGATCAAGTATTTCTATAATTAAGAAGAAGAAGATGGTAAAAAATAAGGTCGCAAAATAAGATGCAATAGTTAATAATCTGTGTTTACTAATTGTTGAAGCAACTAATGGATAATAAGGTGGATTCATTACTTTCAGAGTTGCGGAATTCATTTGTATACTTTTTTCCTTTAATAATGCGGCGTTTAGCGCATCAAGTATAGCTAAGTATCTTCTCTCGTTGATATCTACTAATCGTTCTTTGCGAGTCAACGTTGAGCCAATTGGTGCAAAGTGAATATATTTTTTGCCCATATATATTTTCCGTTCATTTAATACCTTTAACTCTGCTTCTGCTTTTTTGTAAGCGATGACTTGTTTTAACCATTCATCAACAACTCCTTCATTAGAAATTCCTTCTTTACTGTATTTGAGATATCCTGTTTTTTGGAGAGCATCTGAAAGAGCTTTTTTATTTGCCTCTAATTCATTATAAAGAGAGTCAATCATTTTTTGAGGAATAACATCTTTGGAATAATATTTAGCCATAGCAAGCTTTTCGTTGATATCACTGATATTATTATTGTGAAAAATAAAAGAATTATTATTCTGTATAATTTCAGTATTTAAATGCATCCTTTTTTCCAATTCTTTTTTGATACTATCTGATACATTGTAATCATTTAAGGATTGCCAATATTGTAATTCGTAATCTCTGTTTAATGCCGCAACATGCTTTGTTTCATCTTCGTAATTAATAACTTGATTATCTACGCGATATATTGTCAATGAATCTTCAGAATTTGCAAGTTCATTGCCGATTCGTTTTAGTTCGGCTCGGAAATAGGCGATTACATTTTTGGTTTCTCCGAAACGTAAATCTTGATATTGTTTGTTAAATTCATCGATTAAAATAAGAAGAGTCTGATATACAATTCCTGGATCATCAGTTGTGTAAAATACTTCAATCACGTCACTGGTTCCGACACGTTTAACGTCTATCTGTTGTAATGCCCCTCTGTTTACATAAGGGAGATTCCATTGGTATATTCCATAAACATAATTTGATGGGTCGTTAGTCTCGTATGCAATTAAATTTTCATATGTTCGTTGCTCGTTAATTGAGTCGTTTTCAGATGATTTGTCTATTAAATGATGAATCGGGTCAGCATGATTATATAGCAGGCGGTAATTTGCAGCATTGACATATGTGTTATCTTTGTTTGGATCTCCGTATACCATAATTCGGGCATACAAACGTAGAGACACTTGTTTCAAAGTTTGGTCGGCAGTGATAATATTTAATAAGTTATCCATCATACTTCCTTGAGTATAAGCTGTAGTAACGATACCACTTTCTGAAAGAATATTTACACCAGTGATAATTCCAGTATAAATAGAACAACTAGCAGAATAACTATGAGATGTGTGACGAGTTTGCCAATAAACTAATAATGCTACGATAATAGGAGCGAGGATTAACCAATATCGAATACGGTAAAAAAATTTAATAAAATAAGTGGTATATTTCATAATGGTTATCTATTTCTTAGGTTTGTGTTACAGATTAGTTCTAGTTTTAAAAATAGAATATTGAGCTCATTGATAATCTTTTCATATTCAGTTTTAGCATCTTTCTGAGAGTTCTTTATGTCACTCAATAATCTATTCGTTTTATTTTTATTATTGATATAATCAAGAACAACTGTCTGATATTCGGCATCGTATAATGTTATCGTTTCAGTAGCTAGCTTTAACATCTTCAACTGGAATTGGACCGTACAATATAATTCGATAATTTCTCCTTTTATTTCGTCAAAAGCGATTTGCTGGGAGTATTCAACATTTTCTATAAGCCGTTTTTGTTTCTTTACGTTTAAGCGGTGTTTGAATAGTTGATTAATTGGAATACTGACATTACCACCAACAGACCAACTACTTTGAGTTGCCCCGGAATAAACAGTTGTTAACGGAGTATATTGACTTTCTTGGTCTGTGTATGTTCCTAGGATACCATAAGTATATCCTGCGTGAACAGAAAAATATTGTAACCAATCTCGTTTGGTAAGTTTTAAATCGCAACGAGCAGCTTCAATGGCAGCTTCAATGGCTTTTAAGCGTGGATTAGATTTAGCATTTTCAAATAATACTTCTAAAGAGGGTAGTTGATAATTAATAAATTCATTCGTTGATAGAGTTTTTGGGATGAATCTTGTAGTGTCTTGTGCTATCGTATCACTTTTTTGTCCAAAACATAAGGAAGGTAATATCGAACAACAATATATTATAATCCACGTTATTTTCATATATGTCTAATAATTTAATTTCACACATTCTCTTTTTGCACAAACGCCGTAAATGTTCTGCAAATAATATTCAAGTCTGTCCCGAACGAAAAGTTGCGGGCATATTTTATATCTAATTGTTTTCTTTCTTCTGCGGATAGAGCGCCTTGGTCTCCTCTTTTCTCTACTTGCCACAGGCCGGTTAGTCCGGCGGGGGCCATGAAGCGTTCGATGTATTCGTCGGTTGTCAATAGTTCGGCTTCGTACAAGGGAAGCGGGCGGTTGCCGACGATAGACATGTCTCCTTTTAATATGTTGATTAATTGAGGAAGTTCATCAATGCTGTATTTGCGGATGAAATGTCCTATTTTCGTGATCCGGGGATCGTTCTCGAATTTGACGAAAGCGTTTTTCTGTTGCCTGCGACGATTCTTTAATAACTGTTGTTCTGTTGTCACGAAATCATCTGCCACGAGAACCGTTTCGTCCGATTGTTGGGGTAGCGAGAGGATTTCCGTTTGCGGTTGATTTTCTTGGGAATCTTCCCGGTATTGGTTTAAAGCTTCGAATTCTTTCAAGCGTTTGTCTGCGTCCGAGTACATGGAGCGGAATTTGAGGAAATCGAAGATGTCGTAATTGCTTCCTACCCGTTTGGATTTATATATGATAGGGCCTTTGCTTTCGAGACGGATAGCGAGGGCGGTCAAAATTAATAACGGGGATAGGCAAAGAATTGCTGCACTGGAAAATGCTAAGTCAAATATTCTTTTCCACAAAGGTAGTTTGAATCTATGAGCGTGTTGTTGTAACTTGGCGGTTGAATATTGCTTTAGTTTGGGCAACAATGCTAATGTTGTGTGTAAATCTTCAGCCGGCATATTGATATCCACGATTTCACTTGCCCCGGCATGAAGGTTGTCCGCGATATTCTCTTTTATGATGTATTCTGAAATCAGTAATAGATATGTGTGTTGCAGGTTACTTTTGTTTATGGAATCCAGATATTGTATATCCTGTATTTTATTACAGGATTCAATAAAGATATATGTCGGGGATGTATCTTTTTTGGATTGTTCGTTGATGCACAAAATCGTTTTGAGCGGGTTGTTAAAAACCATTATTTGGCAGTTCAGACAGCATGATAGCCTGTTGATCCAGTCAGAATTATCCCCGATGTAATAGGCATACATGATGTTAACGCAATAAGTTACGTACTCTAATTTTCAGTTCTTGAGGGTTGAAAGGTTTCAGCACGAAATCGGCAGCACCGGCTTCCAGCAATTCGATCCGGTCGTTGCTGCTTTCCAGGCTGGAAAGAATAATGACAGGGATAAAGTTGAAGGTAGAACTAGCTTTCAGATGTTTAAGAAATGTACGCCCATCCATTTCCGGCATGTTTACATCTGATATAATAAGATCCGGAATGTTTCCGGCATGCATCCATGCAAGTGCTTCAATAGGGTTGCCCTCCGCGTGCACGTCGTAATCTTTTGAAAGCTGAATAGTGATAACCTTCGCTATTTCAGGCTTATCATCCACGATCAGAATATTTTTACTCATATATACACCTTTTTAACGATGCAAATATACGACATTACTACAAAATAGCCTAGTTTTTGTTTGTTTAATATAATGAAAGTCTATATTTTTTTGTACTTTTAGGCGATTTTAATCGACATGAAGGTATGAGTGTATATAAGAGTGATTCGGATGTGGAGGAAACGGAAAAGTTCTTGAAAGATAATGCCATGCGGTTGTCTTTAATGTTAGAGGCCGGAAATGTATTTCCTTGGTATGCGGATTTAGAGCGGAGGCGTGTAGAGATAGGGGATGAGTTATTTGAGACTTACGGTGTGAAGAAAGATGATTTCAAGGATGATTTTTTTGATATTACAACTGTTTTGTCTAGGATTCATCCGGATGATCGAGGAATTTTTGATGTCGTGTATAAAAATTTGTTGGAAGGTAAACAACATAAGATCGGGATCGAGATTCGATTGGATTTGTTGAATTCCGGTGAGTATAGATGGGTGGATTTGAAGGGAATAGTACAAGTGTTTGATGAACAGGGGCGCCCCTCTAAGGTCGTGGGGTTCGCCACGGATATTCAAAAAAGGCGGGATGATGAACAGGCTTTAATTGAAGCGAAGAGGAGGGCAGAAGAATCAGACCGTCTGAAATCGGCATTTTTGGCGAACGTGAGTCACGAGATTCGTACCCCTTTGAATGCGATTGTCGGTTTTTCCGAGATTATTGCTAACACGGAGAGCCAGGGCGAAAGGGAGAGTTATCTGGATATCGTTAAAGCGAATAGTAACTTGCTATTGCACCTGATTAATGATATTCTTGATTTATCCCGTATCGAGTCCGGTAAGATGGAATTTGTTGACGAGAATGTCCAGATGGATGAATTGTGTGAAGAATTGCGCCAGATACATCAAATGCGTATAAAGAATGAGGTACAGGTTGTTTTCGAGAAACCGGGATCTTCTTTGATGTTTATTGCTGATTCGCATCGTTTGAGACAACTTTATTCGAATTTGATTTCTAATGCTATAAAATACACGGAGAAGGGAACAATCACGCTCGGCTATGAGTTGAAGGGCGACTTCATGGAGGGGTATGTACGGGATACGGGGAGTGGTATTCCTGCCGAGAAGGTAAATAATGTATTCGGGCGTTTTGAGAAATTGGATATACTGAAGCAGGGCTTTGGTTTGGGATTATCCATTTGTAAATCAATTCTGGATAGGATGGGAGGGAAGATTTGGGTGGAATCTGAGCTTGGGGTCGGGTCTTGTTTCCATTTTGCCATACCCTACAAGGGAACGCGGTCGATGACTAGCGAACCTGATAAAGTTTTAATATTAGTTGCCGAGGATATGGATTGTAATTTCGAGTTGGTTAAAGCTATGCTTGAAGATCAATACGCGGTGTTGAGAGCGAATGACGGGATTGATGTGGTGACGAAGTTCGAGGCAAATAAACCGGATTTGATACTGATGGATGTGCGGATGCCAGGTTTGGATGGTTTGACGGCTGCCGGTATAATCCGGGAATTGAATCCGAATGTCCCGATTATAGCCACGACGGCTTTCGCTTTCGAGACGGACAGGAACATGGCTCTTGCCGCGGGTTGTACGGAGTATATGCCAAAACCTCTGGAGGCTGAAAAATTGAAAACTATCATAGAAAGATGTCTTGAAAATAAATTATAGTTTGTACATTTGTGAGCGATTACGTGCGTTAATTAAAATACGATGTGTATGAAGATAAATCCTGCTGAATATAAAATACTCGTGGTGGACGATGTTCAGTCGAATGTGTTGTTGTTAAAAGCGTTACTTGGGCGTGAAGGGTTCAATATCGTGTACGCGATGAACGGTGCGGAGGCTCTTGAGAAAGTGAAGATCGAGCATCCCGATCTGGTGTTATTGGATGTGATGATGCCGGATATGGACGGGTTCGAAGTGGCCGGACGTCTGAAAGTGGAACCGGAACAAGCCGAGATCCCTATTATCTTTTTAACGGCATTAAATGATTCGGCAAGTGTCGTGAAGGGATTTCAGTTGGGAGCGAATGACTTTATATCAAAACCTTTCCGTCGGGAAGAGTTGTTAATCCGAGTGGAGCATCAGCTTTCACTGGTGGATGCCCGACGGATTATTTTGCGTCAGACGGAAGAGTTAAGAAAAACGATAGCCGGACGCGATAAGCTTTATTCCGTGATCGCTCATGATCTACGTTCTCCCATGGCATCAATCAAGATGTTGTGCAATACGATCATGATGAGTATTGATCCGAAAGCTGTTCCGAAGGATGTCTTCGAGATGTTGGAGATGACGAATCGAACGGCCGAAGAAGTATTCTCTTTACTGGATAATCTTTTGAAATGGACGAAGAGTCAGTTGGGAAAATTATCTAATGTTCCTCAATCGGTTGACGTGGTTGGTTTGGTTGAAGGGGTGATCGAGGTATTTAACCCGATAGCCGAGAGTAAGTCGATTGTTTTGGCCTTGAATTCGAGTGTCGAGTTCGTGAACGTGATAGTCGATATTGAAATGATAAAATCCGTTGTACGTAATTTGCTTTCTAATGCGATCAAGTTTAGTCACAAGGATACAACGATCACGATACAAGTGGAAATTCGGAATATTCCCGATTCGAGCGATCAAGAGGTTGTAATAACCGTTTGCGATAAGGGATGTGGTATAAAAGAGGAAGATCAACCCAAATTGTTGAATGAAGCGACTCATTTTACCACGTTCGGTACGAATAGCGAGGAAGGGTCTGGCTTGGGATTATTGTTGTGTAAGGATTTCGTGAGCAAAAATCACGGGAAACTTTGGTTCACTTCTCAAGAAGGAGTCGGGTCTAATTTTAGTTTCTCGTTGCCAATGAAGTGATTTTGCAGGGAGCAAAATCAGTTGCAGGTTGCAAGTTGACAGGTTATTTGAATTTATGTTTGTGAACTTGTAACTTGTAACTAAAATAAGAGGCGGTCGATTGACCGCCTCTTATTTTTTTATTCAAATTCTTTGAGAATTTTCTCTACTTCTCCGGGAGTAACCCGTCCGTAAACTTTCTCACCGATCAAGACAACCGGGGCAAGTCCACAGGCTCCCACGCATCGTAAGCTGGTCAATGAGAATTTCCCGTCGGGAGTGGTTTCTCCCACGTTGATTTTCAGCACTCGTTTGAACTCGTCTAATACTTTTTCCGCGCCACGCACGTAACAAGCAGTTCCCATACATACGGATATGGGGTGTTCGCCTTTGGGAGTCATGGTAAAGAAAGAATAGAAAGTTACAACCCCGTATACTTTCGACACGGGTATATTTAGTTGACGGGCGATTACTTCCTGTACTTCCCGGGGTAAGTAACCAACCAATTCTTGTGCTTTGTGCAGAACGTTGATTAATTCACCTTCCTGGTTCCCGAATTCTTCACACAGTTTTACCAGTTGTTCAACTTTGCACTTGGCTAATGTTATTTGTGTCATAATGATATCTCGAATAATTACTGTTCAATAATCTCTTTTCCTCTATTAAAATAGCACGTGTGCAATAAGTGGTGTGCTTTTTCGCTCATCGGTTTACCCAAGAATTCCTCGTACAACGAGATGATATAAGGATTCTGGTGAGATTTTCTGAAATTTTTCTCAGAATCTTCCGTGTAAAGGGCTTTTGCGCGAGCTTTGATACGAGCGGAATCACCATGATGGAAAGGTTGACCTCCACCACCGATACATCCACCGGGACAAGCCATAACCTCGATAGCATGGTATTGAGATTTTCCTGCACGAAGTTCGTTCATCAATTTACGGGCGGTTCCCAGGCTGTGCGCAACGGCTACTTTCAACTCGAATCCGTCCACGTCGATGGTGGCTTCTTTCAGGTTTTCGATGCCTCGAACTCCTTCGAAATTCACGTTATCCAGCGTTTTGCCCGTGTGTATTTCATAAGCCGTACGTAAAGCTGCTTCCATCACACCTCCCGAAGCCCCGAAGATAACGGCGGCTCCGGTAGATTCTCCTAACGGTGCGTCAAAATCCTCGTCTTCCAGTTGCATGAAGTTGATGTTTGTCTGTTTGATCAAAGCGGCCAGCTCTCGCGTGGAGATTGAATAATTCACGTCCGGGTCTCCGTTCGTCTTGAATTCATCCCGTTCGCTCTCGAATTTCTTGGCCAGGCAAGGCATCACGGATACCACGATCAGGTTTTCACGTTTGATACCCATTTTCTCTGCCCAGTAAGTCTTGGCGATAGCTCCGAACATTTGTTGCGGGGAACGGGCGCTAGAAGGATTATCAAGTAAATCGGGGAATTGTTTCTCGAAGAAGTTGACCCATCCCGGGCAGCAAGAGGTGATGATCGGGAGTTTCACTTCTTTATCACCGTTCAGGAACGCGGTCAAACGACCCAATAATTCGGTTCCTTCCTCCATGATCGTCAAGTCGGCAGCGAAATCCGTGTCAAACACTTTAGCAAAGCCTAGTTTCCGTAATGCGGCAACCATTTTTCCGGTCACGGAAGTTCCGGCAGGCAGATCGAACTCTTCACCCAACGCGGCACGAACGGCCGGGGCGGTTTGGACGATCACGGTTTTATCCGGGTTGGCCAGGTCGTTGATCAAACGATTGGTGTGATCCAGTTCGGTTAACGCGCCCACGGGACATACTGCTACGCACTGTCCGCAGAATGTACATTCCGAGTCTTGCAACGCTTGATCGAAAGCCGGCATTACGACAGAATCAAATCCGCGGTTTACGGCCCCTAGAGCCCCGACGGTCTGCACGTCATTACACATCATCTCACATCGACGGCAATAGATACATTTTGTTGCATCCCGCCGAATGGAGGGCGACAAGTCAATTTTATACTCGGTTTTGGCTCCCTGAAAAGGAATCTCGCGGATACCCAATTTGATGGCCACGGCTTGCAATTCGCAATTACCTGATTTGGCACAAACCAAACAGTCTGAAGGGTGATCCGAGAGCATTAGCTCCAGAACGACTCTCCGGGCGTTCAGCACGCGCATGGTATTCGTGTGTACGACCATGCCGTTATCGCATCGGGTGGCACAGGAGGGAGCCAGGTTTTTCCGGCCTTCTACTTCCACCACGCAGATACGGCAAGATGCCGGGGCGTTTTTGATGCACAAATCTTTCAGGTTCATGTAGCAAAGGGTCGGTATGTCGATACCCAGTTCCCGGGCTGCTTCAAGAATCGTGGTTCCTTTGGGAACGCTGATCTCTCGGTTGTCTATCTTAAGTGTTATATTTTCATTCATAGTAAAGACTTCTTAATTGCTGAGCAATTCTAAATTCTAAGTTTTAAATTTTAAATTACCTCGTGCTTACAGCTTTGAATTTACATTTCTCCATGCACGCACCACACTTGATACATTTAGCCGTGTTGATGAAATGCGCTTCCTTGCGTTCGCCCACGATAGCATCCACCGGACAGTTGCGTGCGCAAAGCCCGCATCCGATACAAAGTTCCGGGTCAATGTGGTACATCAATAAAGCCTTACATTTTCCGGATGGGCATTTCTTATCTTTGATATGAGCCAGGTATTCGTCGTAGAAATTGTCAATAGTCGACAAAACCGGGTTGGGGGATGTTTGTCCCAGACCGCAAAGTGCTGTATCTTTGATTACGCGACTGAGGTTTCTCAGCGTGTCGAGATCTTCCATCGTTCCTTTTCCTTCGGTGATTTTCTCTAGAATCTCGTGCAAGCGTTTGTTACCGACACGGCAAGGGGTACATTTACCACAAGATTCTTCAACCGTGAATTCAAGGTAGAATTTTGCAACGGATACCATACAATCATCCTCGTCCATCACGATCATACCCCCGGAGCCCATCATGGAACCTGAAGCCAGCAAGTTATCGAAATCAATCGGTACATCCAGGTGTTTCTCTGTCAAGCATCCGCCTGACGGACCTCCGGTTTGTACGGCTTTGAATTTCTTACCGTTTTTGATACCTCCACCAATCTCATAGATAACTTCCCGGAGGGTTGTTCCCATCGGGACCTCGATAAGTCCCACGTTGTTGATCTTTCCGGCGAGAGCGAATACTTTGGTTCCTTTGGAACGTTCCGTCCCGATTTTATTGAACCATTCGGCTCCTTTCATGATGATGGCCGGGATATTGGCCAATGTCTCCACGTTATTCACGTTTGTCGGACGATTCAGGTAACCTGATTCAGCCGGGAAGGGTGGTTTCATCGTGGGTTCCCCGCGGTGTCCTTCCATGGAGTGAATCAAGGCAGTTTCTTCACCGCAAACGAAAGCACCTGCACCGTAGCGCAATTCGATCGTGAAAGAGAAGTCCGTCCCGAAGATGTTTTCTCCGAGTAGACCGTATTCTTCGGCTTGTTTGATTGCTATTTTCAGGCGTTGAATGGCAAGCGGGTATTCGGCACGGATGTATACCAGTCCTTTGGTGGCTCCGATGCTGTATCCGCAGATGGCCATGGCTTCGATCACGGAATGAGGGTCTCCCTCCATGATAGAGCGGTCCATGAATGCACCGGGGTCTCCCTCGTCGGCATTACAAACCACGTATTTTTGATCTGCCTGGTATTTGCTGGCAAATTCCCATTTCAATCCGGTGGGGAAACCACCACCTCCGCGACCGCGTAATCCGGATAATTTGATCTCTTTGATCACTTCTTCCGGGGACATTTCCGTGATACATTTTGCCAGTGCGGAGTAACCGTCACGAGCGATGTATTCTTCTATATTTTCCGGGTTAATGAATCCGCAGTTGCGCAAAGCGATCCGGAGTTGTTTTTTGTAGAAACCCATGTGCTTTGAATCGCTTACGGCTTCTTTCTTTTCCGGGTCTTTATATAATAATCTTTCGACTTTCCGTCCTTTGATTACATGTTCGTTTACAAGTTCCTCGGCGTCTTCCGGTTTTACCTGAACGTAAAAAGTGTTGTCAGGCATAACTTTCACGATCGGACCTTTCTCACAGAATCCGAAACAACCGGTTGCGATGACTTGTACTTCGTCTTCTAGGTTTTTCTCTTTTAAACATTCTTCCAGTCGGGTAATAATCTGGTGACTGGCTGATGCTCTACATCCCGTTCCACCACAAACGAGGATATGCATTTTATAACTCATAAATATCAGGGTTTTGATTAGTTGTTCTAGCTGTCTTTGTTTTATTAGATTGTTTCAAAATTTACCGGAATGATGTCTGCAACGAGTTCGTCATTCTTCAGGTATTTCTGAATGATTTCTTCGGCTCTTTCAGTGGTTACATGTCCAAATACGATCGGGTCTTTTCCCGGTTTGGTAATTTCCACGGTGGGTTCCGCGTAGCAATACCCCATGCATCCTGTTTGCGTGACCACGGCAGCGATCCCGTTTTTCTCCAGGTTCTCGATAAAATAGTTCATGGTTTCCTTGCTGCCTGCGGCGATTCCACAAGTTGCCATTGCTACTTTAACCTGAACAAGGTTTTCTACCTGTTCACTTTTCTCGCGAAGATCAATCTTCGCTTGCACGTTTTCCTTGATGCGTTTGAGGTCCGCGAGTGATTTAATTTTTTCCATATAAAATGATTAAGGTTATATTGTTGTTAACTTGTTTGTGTAATCTCTTTTATGTTTTCCCGGATCATTTGTCGTAATGCCATAACGATTTCCGGGTCGTTAAGGGGTACACCCTCCATGATTTCTTTTACTTCTCGCGTGTCGAACGTGTACACTCCTTTTTCCGTGATATGACGGTAAATAAAATCAATATCGGGGTTTGCCGAGACGAGTATCACGATGCTTCCGGCGATGTCTCCCATGGGAGGCCTGTCCCAGTGCGAGAGCGTGAATGTTGCCGCGGTAGTGGTTCCTTCTCCCGGTTTCGATTCGATTTTCAAAGAACCTCCCGTTGCCTCTGCATTTTGCTTGAACAAGGGAATTCCTAATCCGACTTTGCGGACGGTTCTACTCGTGAAAAAAGGGTCGGTAACTTTGGCAAGCGTGGTGGCATCCATGCCGCAACCGTTATCTTTAATCGAGATAACGAGGGAATCTTTGGTCAAATTCTCTTGCAGATTAATTTCGACACGAGAGGCTTGGGCTCGGATCGAATTTTGGGCGATATCTAGGATATGGTCCGATAACGTTTGCATTCCACACCTGTATTATTTACTCTTTTTTTTCTTGAATAAGAATCACGCATTCTTATAATTTTGTGTTTTTTCCCGGCATTTGATTTCAATAACAAGAAAAATCGCATCAAATATAATTAAATTATTAATAAGAACAAGAATTTCATCTTTAACTTCTTATTATATAGATTGTTTCTAATGTAGAATTTATTCCGTATTGCAACTCGCTAGGTCTTATTGTTCTGATATCGAAAAAAGGGTATTTGCGGGAAGATTATATTTTGTTTTCAGGGAAGATATTTTTTCAGTGTTTCTTTTAATAAATAAGGTTCCACGGGCTTCGTGAGGTAGTCAGTACAGCCAGCTTCCGCCGCTTCTTGTTTGTCACTGTCGAAAGCGAAAGCACTCACGACAATAATGGGAATACTTGTGTCTAATTTTCGGATTTCTTGGGTAGCGGTTAAGCCATCCATGTTGGGCATTTTTATGTCCATTAGAATGGCGTCCGGTGCGAATTGTTGATAGTTTTGAATAGCTTCTAAACCGTCATGAGCGTGAATAATCTGATATTCTTTTTTCAAGATTGTCATGATTAGAAGAAAATTGCTCTCGTTGTCTTCGGCAACAAGTATTTTCTTGCTTGGTAACGTGCTTGCTACATGACTATCCATTTATACCTTTTCTTGTTTTAAAAAATGAACGTTTTATGATTCGTTTTTTGATATACTGTTTGAAAGTGTAGCTACATAGCGCTTTACTCTGATATTTAAATTATTAAAAACGTTGAAATTTTATTTGGATGTTGAATTAAATCCATATCTTTGCGATATCATAAAACGTTCATTTATTGATATTTGTATGATTACTTTTTTATGATAAGCTTAATTGCAGGGAGGTCTTTTGGGAGTTGTGGTTCGTGGATTTTAATAGCCCCACTTGGTAGACTTTTTGTTTTAGATTTTGGAATAGGATGTATATTGAATGGGCTAGCGAGGCTTTCGTTTTGAATAATCTTATTATTTTGTTTTAACTCTTTGATTAATTTATTGTTATTTCGTTTTAGAAAAATTTTGTCTGGGTTAGAAAAGAAGAAAGTCCGTTAAAATGGCGGCTAGATGGCGGCTAGATGGCGGTTAAGTGGCGGCTAAGCCTGGAGATAATGAGACAATTCTCTGGCTGTTGTCGGGATCGTGTGTAGTTTATCGGGTGTGTAGGTTGGGATATGAAAGGGAATATTCTTATTCTTCCAGTTCGAATATTTCCTTGACAAGACATACGGAGGCCAGTTGGGAGCGCAATTGCTGAAC
>OGIE01001341.1_pt1 | contig 34832 bp, 42 predicted proteins | sample 1571581 | NCBI WGS metagenome assembly OGIE01 (sample SAMEA2582021, study PRJEB24529) | metagenome | biome: Human gut stool | place: China | collected 2011 | reverse complement strand
TAGACCTCATTCATATTTAATATGGTCTTCAATCTTCGCGTTCTTTTTTCTCTTCCTCATTTTCTAATTTTTCAACTTTTTCCCATGTGGTTTTTCGCATTGCGCCTTTGCTAAGATCCGCGTTATCTGCTAATTCTTCTGGATCGATCTCACTGGATCCTTCAGATAATGTCGTGAATCCTGCTAGAATAGCTTCCAGAGAGGTTGAAATAGAGGAATCTCCTAAAAGGTTATCGAGATCGAAAGATTCATCATCAATAAGATCTTTCCAGAGCGGAGTTAACAGCTCATAAATAGAGAAAGCTAAATTGATTCGCTCTTTAGCATCACTTGTTTTAATGATTTTATTCATTAATGCCATAGTTTTGAAAAAGTATCGTTTTGACTCACTTTTATCAAAGTGCCCTTTTACTGGCCCCATAAAAGAGAAATGTTCCATAGCCTGAATAACCTGCTCATAATCCGTTTTCTTACTATGAACTTCTGCAGATACATCATATTTTCGTTTAATTGTGTATTTCAAACAGTCGAGCAAATGCCCAGAAAGTAAAGTTGGAACCAGGCTTTCCAATGCAGGCAATTCACAAGTATTAAAAATCTGTAAAAAAATGTTCTGCATTTTCCTGCACTCTCTAAGTTCCTCCATATCATCGATTTTTTTAAGATCTCCGATTTTTGTTTTCATTACCTCATTTAAATATTTATAATCAGTAAAAGCAATATGTGCCAAGCCTTCTACAAATAAACCAAAATGAATAGCTCTAGTTTTTGCATCTGTTAATTTGTCTGTCAAAAAACTATGTTCTTTTAAGTAAATTGCTCCGTTTGAAACAAATCCAACGCAAGACATACTTTCAGGCACATCACGAATAGGTACGCGTTTTCCTAAAATTCCAACAGCCTGATTTTGCATTTTTCTTTTTTCATATAACCAGAAATTAGTTGATTTAATCGTCTTAGCCTTTTTTTTCGTTATAGCCATAATATTCTCCTTTTTGGTGGCACCTCATATAGAGATGCCACTACATACAATACTGTGAATTACTTAAATCCTAGTAACCCAAAATTTCTGTTCTAATTTAGTGAACTACTCGGAAACAAGTGACCGAGGATTCCACCCTAGTTCTTAAAACATTGAAGAACTCCGCTTTGTTACTAATTCAGGTAACGAATTGATAACATTATCATTCACAGCTCTAGCAACTTCTAGATCTACCTCTGCAATTTTGCCAATAAGTGTATTTCTTAAAGCCTCTTTAGCGTTCTGCCCTTCTTCAATAGCCTCTAATGCTCCCAGACATCCTCTTAATGTAAGATTGTCACATAACTCTTCCTGGCTCTGGGATGGATCTTTTAAATACGTACAGATCTTTGTGTATGCATTAAACACATACTGACATGTCCGTTTTCCATATCCATTAGCTGCTAAAATATCGATGAAAGTATTCTTATCCGGGTCATCCAACACATATGTAGACTTAAATCTAGAAGACAGAGCCTGATTCAACTGACGAGATCCAGCTGTTCCTGTATTCATAGTTGCAATAACAACACATAATGGATGTCTTTTTACTGGAATATATCCATCTTTCATAACAATGAAAGGTTTTTCGATTGCCTGTCCGAGCGAACCCATGATAACTCCAGGATCCGCTAGGTTGATTTCCTCTAAAACAACGATCCCACCATTCTGATATGCTTTTAAGAAATCTGTTTCAACAAAGTCGATTTTTCCATCAACAACTTTATTTTTTCCTTCAATCGTATCCTCTTCTGTGTTTTTGGAAATTGGAATTGTATAAATTGGCATTCCTGTCATTGCAGCGACCGCATTTGCAATGGTTGTTTTACCTGTAGAAGGTCTACCTACCATAAGCAAATTGATATAATCGCTTCCGATTGCATCCAGTCCAGTCTTTCCTTTCTTCATTCTGCCAACACATTTGTCCATTCGATATTTAATCTTCTTTGCAATGGAAAGGGCTGTATTAGTCATAATAAAAGTATCAAGTAAGCTTTCTGGTGGAATATTCAATTTCTGTTCTTCTGTCCAATCGGAATATTTAATTTTGAATGATTCTGTTTTTGACCTGCCGTCCTACATTGCAAAGGAGTTCGCAAGAAGAATCGGTTCTAAGGAAGAAGAGGCGTTCTTCATTGGTGATGGCAAGGGAAAACCGACCGGCATTTTTAATGCTACAGGTGGTGCGGAAGACGGCACTTCCACCTCTACTGCCAATATCACATTTGATGATGTGATGGAACTCTTCTATTCTCTGAGAAGTCCGTATCGCAAAAAGGCGGTGTGGGTGCTCAATGATTCCACGGTTAAGGCTCTTAGAAAATTGAAAGACAACACAGGAAACTACATTTGGAATCCGTCTGTGCAGGCTGGTGTTCCGGATACCATTCTGAATCGTCCTTACAAGACATCCAGCTATGTGCCGGAAATCAAGGCAGGCAACAAATGCATGGCATTCGGCGACTTTAGTTATTACTGGGTGGCCGATAGACAGGGACGCTCTTTCAAGAGATTGAATGAACTCTTTGCTATGACAGGTCAAGTTGGTTTCCTTGCAAGTCAGCGTTTGGACGGCAAGTTGATTCTTCCGGAAGCGATCAAGACACTCACTATCAAGAAAGCGTGATGCTATGATTACGCTGAAAGAGGCGAAAAACTATCTGAGAGTGGATTATGAGGAGGACGATAGTCTGATTCAAAATCTGCTTTCTACAGCAAAAAATCTTGTAATGGACGTTGGCAGAATGGACGAATCAGCATTTGCTGAAAATGAAGATACTGTGCGGACAGCGATGCTTTTCGCACTTGGTTATCTTTATGAAAACAGGAGTAATCCTGATTACAAAAAGCTGACCTTAAATCTTCGTTCAATTCTGTTTGCACAGCGAGAAGGTGTGATGTAATGGAAATCGGAAAGCTGAATCAGCGTATCGCCATTCTGGAGCATCACACCGTGGTAGATGAAATCGGAAACCATACTTCCAAGTGGGACGAGGTTTTCTCCTGCTGGGCGAAAGTCAGCGTGAAAAGCTCTGCCGAACAAGTGAATACGGGAGTCACCAGAGAAGTACAGTCCGTGTCATTCCTTGTCCGGCAGAGTTCCTATCTGCTGTCTTTGAACGCCACAACACACAGGATTCTGTTCCGTGGACAGACATTTGATATTGTCAGTGTAAAACCCGACTATGAAAAAATGGACTATCTCGCAATTGAGGGAGAAGTCCGAAAGGCAGGTGCTCCCAGTGACATCTATTGATGACATGGCAAGTGAGATCATGAAAGGCTTACAGGAATATGCTGACCTTGCCGATACAGAGGTGAAAAAGGCAGTCCGAAAAACTGCAACCGAAGTTAGAAAAGAGATATCTTCAAATGCTCCGGAAGACACTGGTGCTTACGCAAAAAGCTGGACAGCCAAAAAAGTCAGCGAGAACAGCCATTCTTTGCAAATGACGGTTTATTCCAAGAACCGCTATCAGCTGGCTCATTTATTGGAGCATGGTCACGCCAAGCGTGGCGGTGGGCGTGTTGCAGGAAAACCGCATATTGCTCCTGCAGAAGAAAAGGGTGCGGAAATGCTTGAGAACCTCATAAAGGAGGCGTTGTCATGACATATGAAGAAATCCATGAAATGATGCAGGAAATGGATTGTCCTTTTTCCTATCATCACTTTGCAGAGGGCGAAAATCCTGCACCGCCCTTTCTACTTTTTCTTTCTCCCGGTGAGCATGCATTCGGTGCGGATAATACGATGTATCACAGCTTTAAGCAGTTGGATATCGAGCTGTATGCGGATAAGAAATCACCGGAAGCGGAAGAACACATCGAGGAAATTTTAAGGCAGCATCGCATTTTTTACAACAAGACAGAAGCATGGATAGAGTCTGAAAGGCTCTATGAAGTGCTTTACGAAACGGAGGTTTGATTTTATGGCGAACAAGAAAAACAAGGTTAAATTCGGTTTGCAGAACGTCTACTGGGCAAAAATCAATGAGTGGGGTGAAGATCCAGACGGCAACAAAACTGTCCCGGCATATGGTCCGTCAAAGCATCTGCCCGGTGCCGTATCGCTTTCTATTGACGCAAACGGCGAAGCAGAGAATTTCTTTGCGGACAATGGCGTTTATTATGTCATCAACAACAATGCAGGATATACAGGTGACCTTGAAATCGCCCTTATAACAACTGAATTTGCAACTGAAATCTTAGGAGAAATCCTTGATAATAACGGTGTTCTTGTAGAAAAGAATGATACGGAACTTGCACAGTTTGCACTGATGTTTGAGTTTTTAGGCGACAAGCATCATATCCGACACGTGATGTATTGCTGTTCCGCTTCTCGACCTGCAACAGAATCTGCAACCACTGAGGAAAGTACAGAAGTCAAGACTGAAAAGTTGTCGCTGAAGGCTACTCCTTTGCCGACAGGTCTTGTGAAATCCAAGACTACTGAAAGCACCACAGATACGGTGTATAATAACTGGTTCAAGATGCCGTATAACCCTGATACGACCGTTAAATCTTCTGCAAAGTCATCTTAAGGAGGTATTACTATGGCTATTCAGAAAAATATTACAATTGACGGAATTGAAGTGTCTTTTAAGGCAAGTGCTGCTGTACCACGCTTGTATCGTCTGAAGTTCGGGCGTGATATTTACAAGGATTTCGCTGCTTTGCAGAAGTCTGTATCCGAGGGCGATGATAATAAATCTTCATTGAACATCGAGAGCCTTGAGGTCTTCGAGAATATCGGATACATTATGGCGAAACATGCCCAGCCGGATGTTGTTCCGGATTCACCGGACGAGTGGTTAGAAGGCTTCAACACATTCAGCATTTATGAGATTCTTCCTCAGCTTATCGAATTGTGGGGACTGAACACCGCAACGCAAGTAGAGTCTAAAAAAAACATCGCCAGACTGACCGCCCGATGACAACTCCCCTTTTTCTCCTGAGATGCAAACAGCTCGGTCTTTCTATGGCCGAGCTGGATTTGCTGACGATTGGACTTATCAGTGATATGTTTACGGAACGTGAAAATGATGAGTATTCAGGGTGGAATGAGTTTGCTGGACAGGCGGATTTTGATGCGTTTTGAATTAACAAATGTGTGCTTGCAACCAAGCTAATAACTGTTCAGAAGATATTTTTCCAGCAGCTACACCAAGAATCAACCGTGTTAATTCTTCATCTTCATAATCAACATCAATTCCGTTTAACATTAGGGACTCACTGTGCTGCCTTATCAATTATTGTAGGATACAATTCTATTCCTGCAAATGTTTGAAACGGAGCATTCAATGCCGATTCCAGCAAACCTTCATCACGTATTTCAGGTGAACCTCCTGATTGAGCAATGACATCTCGATGAAGCAGTATAACTTGTTGTTTTGTCAGACGAATCATTTCGCAAGCTCCTTATATACAGCAACATTTCGTTTTAATAACTTTTTGGAAATGTCAAGAACATCTTCATCAGATGCAGTTTCATCTGTTTCAGTATCATCAAACACTCGTATTTCATAGCGTGGCTTATTGTTCTTGAAAATGATTGCTGTTCCATATTGGTCAACCGTTCTGGCAACCATAGAAAAATTCTGGTTTGCTTCGGTCATAGAAAAAATTGTGTTTGTATCAATGTTCATACGAACACCCCCTTTGTATTTATTATATCATAAAGTTAGGATAAATTCAACCTATTTTTCAAAAAAAATGAGGTGAAACCACAGTGGCAAACAGAATCAAGGGCATAACAGTTGAGATCGGCGGTGATACAACCAAGCTGTCCAAAGCCTTAGAGAGCGTAAATAAGAACATTAAAAACACCCAAATACAGCTGAAAGACGTAGAGAAACTCCTGAAACTTGACCCAAAAAATACAGAACTTCTTTCACAGAAACAGAAACTTCTTGCCGACAGTATTTCTGCCACAAAAGATAAACTTGCAACGCTGAAAACTGCCGCAGAACAGGCAAATACTGCTCTTGCAAATGGTGACATCACACAACAGCAGTATGATGCCTTACAGCGTGAAATTGTCGATACGGAAAACGAACTGAAAAGACTTGAAACGGAAGCAAAAAATGCAAATTCTGAACTTGCTAAAATCGGTGAGGCAGGACAAGTTCTACAGAATGCAGGCGATAAAATTTCAGGTGCAGGAGAAAAACTTCTGCCTGTTACCGCAGGTGTGACGGCTCTCGGAACTGCTGCAGTGAAAACCGCCTCTGACTTCGATTCTGCCATGAGTAAGGTTGCCGCTGTATCAGGTGCAACGGGTGATGATTTGCAAAAACTCCGTGACAAAGCAAGAGAAATGGGTGCAAAAACAAAGTTTTCAGCGTCAGAAGCTGCTGAAGCGATGAACTATATGGCAATGGCAGGCTGGAAAACAAATGATATGCTGTCAGGTATTGACGGCATTATGAACCTTGCTGCTGCCAGCGGTGAAGACCTTGCCACAACATCGGATATTGTTACAGATGCACTTACAGCATTTGGTCTGACAGCACAAGATAGCGGTCATTTTGCTGATGTTTTAGCGGCTGCAAGTTCCAATGCCAACACAAATGTATCTATGCTTGGTGAGTCATTCAAATACTGTGCTCCGATTGCAGGTGCTTTAGGATTTTCATGTGAAGATACCGCTGAGGCACTTGGCTTAATGGCAAATGCAGGTATCAAGTCTACACAGTCCGGCACTTCCATGCGTTCCATTATGACTGCACTTTCAGGTGAAGTCAAATTCTGCTCTGAATCCTTTGGAGAAATGGAAATCGCAACCACCAATTCAGACGGCTCTATGCGTAGCCTTTCTGATATTTTAGCAGATTGCATAGTGGCATTTGACCAGATGTCAGAATCCGAAAAAGCAAGTACCGCACAGTCACTTGTAGGTAAAAATGCAATGTCAGGCTTTCTTGCTTTAATGAATGCTGCTCCGGCGGATATTGATAAATTATCAGGTGCAATTGCAAACTGTGACGGCACATCTTTACAAATGGCAGAAACCATGCAGGATAATCTTGCAGGCCAGCTTACCATTTTGAAATCTCAGCTTGAAGAACTGGCTATCTCCTTTGGCGAGATTCTGATGCCTGTTATTCGTGATATCATCACCAAAATACAGGGATTTGTGGACAAGCTGAATGCTCTTGACCCTGCAACAAAACAGACCATTATCAAAATCGGATTGATGGCTGCGGCTTTAGGTCCGCTTTTGATTGTTGTGGGTAAAACAATTTCTTCAATTGGCGGACTGATGACTTTTATCAGCAAAGTCCCGACAATGATTGCAGGTGCTAAGACTGCATTTTCAACGCTTGGTGCCGCAATTGGTGGTATTTCTGCTCCTGTGGTGGCTGTCGTTGCGATTATTGCGACACTGGTTGCCGCTTTTGTGCATTTGTGGAATACCAATGAGAACTTCAAAAACAGCATTCTTTCTATTTGGGAACAGATAAAGTCCACCTTTGAACGTCTGACATCGGGAATTGTTGACCGAATTAATGCACTCGGATTTGATTTTCAGAATTTCGGTGAAATGCTGAAAGCAATGTGGGATGGATTATGCAGTGTGCTTGCACCTGTGTTTGAGGGCGTATTTCAGCATATTTCGGATATTTTCACCTTTGTGACGGATACCATTCTGAGCGTGCTTGATGTATTTATCGGCTTATTTTCGGGAAACTGGGAACAGTGCTGGAATGGTATCAAGGGCATTTTTACAGGTATCTGGGATTTTGTAGTCAACCAGTTCAGCAATATTCTGAACACGCTGAGAGGTGTGGCAGATGTATTTCTCGGTTGGTTCGGAACATCATGGAATGAGGTCTGGACGAGTATAAAAGATTTCTTTGTTGGAATCTGGGACAGTATTTGTTCCGCTTTTCAGGCTGTTGCTGACTTTTTCACAAATATCTGGAATGCAATCTCCATGTTCTTTACAACGATAGCGACTGCAATCTATACCACAGCGGTCACAATTTTCACTTCTGTATATGACTTCTTCGCAGGAATTCTGACCAGTATTCACGACTTTTTTGCCACTATCTTCAATGCGATATGGACGGTTATTTCAACTGTCTGTGCCACTATTTACGACACGATTTCAAGCATCTGGAATGCAATTTACAGCTTTATTTCTCCGCTTTTGGAAGCGTTCAAATATCTGTTTGAAACCATTTTTCAGGCAATTCACATCATTATCAGCAATGTAATGGATTGGATCTCGGAAAAGATACAAACTGTATGGAATGCAATTGTTGCATTTCTCACGCCTCTGCTTGAGGGCATTAAAACGTTCTTTGAAACGATATGGAATGCCATTTATACCGCAATTTCAACGACATTAAGCACTATTTCAAGTATTGTTACATCGGTCTGGGACGCAATTTCAAGCTTTATTTCAAGCGTAATGAACACGATAAAATCCATAATTTCAAGTGTATGGAATGCAATCAGCGGTGCGGTTTCCAGTGTGGTCAATGCTATCCGAAGCACAGTATCTTCCGTTTGGAGCAGTATTTCTTCCACAATTTCATCGGTGATGAATACCATTCATTCAACTGTGACAAGAATCTGGAATAATGTAAAATCTTCAATTGGTTCTATTATCAGCGGTATTTACACAACGATCAAGGGTGGTTTTGATAATGCTGTCAATTACGTCAAAGGTCTTGCATCTGATGCTTGGAACTGGGGACGGGATATTGTTTCCAACATTATTGATGGTCTGAGAAGTATGATCGGCAGTCTTGCCGACAGTGTATCAAACATTGCTGATACAATTCGCAGTTATCTGCACTTTTCTGTTCCTGATGTAGGACCGCTGACAGACTTTGAAAGCTGGATGCCTGACTTCATGAATGGTCTGGCGGACGGCATCAACAAAAGCAAAAAGGTCGTAGCTAAGGCAGTTTCAGGTGTTGCGGATACAATGAGAGTAACGCTCAATTCTGATCTCAACTACAATCTTGACGGAATGACAGGTGCGATTATGAATGGCAGTTCTGAAAGTTCTGTGGTCAATAATTACTACAATAACGACAACAGCCGCACAGTGAATCAGACCAATAATAGTCCGAAATCACTGTCACGGCTGGAGATTTACAGGCAGACGAGGAATGCGGTGAAACAGTAATGGGGCGGAGTTTCTGCCCTGCAAACTAGAATTTGACGCTCTATTAATGCTATTAAACCCAATCAATAGCATTCTTTACAAGTTTGACAAATGGTTCACAGGTCAGATTTTGGGTAGTGTGTGCAGGAACGATACAGCAGATTTTTCCCTTGCCATAGGTGTGAATCCATACAGCAGGCTGAACGCCGTTCTTTGAAACGGTTTCTGCAAGAATCGTTGTATCAGCATTCGGAATCATTTTCATTACATAATGTTCGTCAAAATCAGGGAATGTGAATTTGCCAATGCCTTCAATAATCGGATGTTCTGCTATCGGTTTTACAGTAAGCGGACATTGTTCGGGATGAGTGATAAAGTTACTTCTTACAACATTTGTGAGGATTGCGTGATTTTCTGTGTAATCAGTAAGTGATGCGTGAAGCATAATCGTTCCCATACCATTCTGAACATCATTCAGAAATTTCTCCGTCCATTTTTCATCACACCAGATTGGAGTAGGAATCTGATCATTTTCAATAGGATCTTTGAAAGACAAAAACAAATCAAACTGCCCGTTGAAATAATCATTTGGGTTCTTTGTAAATGTTACTTCATAATCTGCGTTAAACAGATAGTCCATCATAGGCTTGATGGAATCATCGTGATGCCAGTAATCGTGTACCAAAACAAATACTTTTTTACTCATAAGTTATACGTCCTTTCATCACCATTTTATGGCTACGTTTTTGTGAATTCTCGTTTTTTAGATGTGCGTTAAATTCCGATTTATAGGGCTGTCACGCCCTACAGCATATACCCAATTATATCACATTCCACTCTCAAAAGTCAATGAGCGGTTTTGAGCCGTGATGCAAACGGCTCAGTGGTAAATAACTACTATAATGACAACAGCCGCACAGTAAATCAGACCAATAATAGTCCGAAATCACTGTCACGGCTGGAGATTTACAGGCAGACGAGGAATGCGGTGGATATTTAAAAGTTAGTGCAGAAATTGAAATCCCATAATAACAACACCAAGCACCACAAGAATAATACCTGTAGCACGATTTAATGTTTTTGGCTTTGCCTTATTTGCAAATACTGCCGCAATTCTTGCCCATATCAGCGTAAACACAATGCACAATACCCATGTCAGAATATCCGGTGTTCCGCCAATTGTAAAATGCGATATAGCACCCGTCAATGCGGTAAAAGTCATAATAAATACACTTGTGCCTACAGCGGTTTTTAATTCATATCCCATAACGCTGGTCAGAATCAGAAGCATCATCATTCCGCCCCCTGCACCAACAAATCCGCAAATAAAACCAATAATAATTCCACAGATAATGGACTGTATAGCACGTTTTTTCGCTGATGTTTCCGCCATAGATTCTTTAGTGTTCATAACAGGACGAACAATAAATTTTATTCCAAGCAGAAACGTCATAAATACCGAGAAACCGCCCATTGTTGCGGATGGCAGAGTACTTGCCACATAGCTTCCGACAACTGTAAAAACAAGCACACTTGCCATCATAATTAATCCGTTTTTAATGTCCAGATTCTTATTTTTATGATAAGTATAGGCGGAAACTGCACTTGCCAACACATCAGAAGAAAGTGCAATACCGACTGCCATATAAGGGTCAATACCTAAAAAAGTAATCAACATCGGACTGATAACGGCGGCAGCACTCATTCCTGCAAATCCTGTTCCAAGTCCTGCACCCATACCTGCAAAAAATGTAACCAGAATAGTCATTATTGTTTCCATTATTCTTTTTCCTCCAAAATTTCATCTGAATTTTTACTGATAACCTGCATAACTTCTTCAAAAGCTTTCCTCATATTATCATCAATATGGACAAACAGCTTTTCAAAAAACATTTTTTGCAATTGCTGACCTCGTTCTATGATTGGTTTGGCTTTCTTTGTACACAGTAATTCTGTTTTACGCCTGTCACCTTCTACAGTCTGTCTTGTCAAATAGCCTTCCTGAACCAGACGTTCAACATTTACCGATACCAGATTTGCTTTGATATGGCGTATCTCTACAATATCTCTTGCATTTTTGTATTTCGGATTATTTCCAAGAAACATCAGAATATCAAATGCAGTTTGCGACAAACCCAGTTCTTTACAAAGTGGCTTACACACTTTACTGTATGCAAGTGAAATTTTTCTGGGGATTTCAATACTGAAGTTCATATGTCCTCCTGTTCTTTTTTGAATAGTTCAATTTTGAAGTATTATATCATATTATCATCTTTTTGTCAATGAAAAGCAGGTGAAATTTTGTTCTACACTTTAATTCTTGAAAACGAAGCAGGTCAAAAAATCGACCTGTCCAAAACTGCAAACCGATATATGTTCTCCAAAATCAAAGGAATTGATCCTCCGACAGGAACAGTCAGTACCTCAAATTATGCAGGAATGAACGGCAGTTACCTCAACAATGCCTTCATTGAAAAGCGAAATGTGGTCATTTCCTTTGAAATGCGTGGCTTTGATGTGGAACTTCGCAGGCATGAACTATATCGTGTGGTCAAGCCGTCACGCTACATCAAAATTTACTACTCCACAAAAAATATCTCTGTGTATGCAGAGGGTATCGTGGAAACCTGCGAGGTGGAGAATTTTGGAAAGCTGACCAATGGGCAGATTTCCATTCTCTGCCCTGATATTTACTGGTATTCCACCGAAACACAAATTGCGGAATATTCCCGTGTCAGAGGTGCATTTCATTTTGTCTGCCCTGATAATGACGAACCATTTCCGATTGGTGCATATAATACGCAGGATATGATGACTATCAACAACAGCGGTGATGAAGTTGGATTCACTCTTGAAATCAGCGGTGGGCCTGCGAAAAATCCGACCATTTACAACGCTCTGACGGACGAATATATGCAGATTTCGGGCGATATTCAAAAGGGCGATGTTATCACCATAACTACGAAAACAGGCAACAAAACCGTTCTTCTGGAGCGTGAGGGCGTTGTGACAAACATCATCAACCGGCTTGTTTCAGGTTCAACATGGCTGAATCTGAAAGCAGGCGAAAATAAATTCTATGTTCGTGCGTCTGAGGGGCTGTCAAGCCTGAAAGTCCGTCTTATTCACCGCAATGCGTACTTAGGGGTGTGAAAAATGCAGATTGAAATTTACAATATGACTGTCTTAAATGATAAACTGAATATTTCACTTGAGGCTGTCTGCGACAGCTTTTCTTCGCTTTTGTGGGACATCGAATATTACAAATGCGGTGCTTTTGAAGTATACATTGCTGCATCTCCCCGAAATATCGAGATTTTTCAGACTGGTAGAATTGTTGGCCGTGATGACGACAAGGAACATTTCGGACTGATTGAATCTGTGGAACTTGAAACCGATGCTGAAGATGGAGATTATCTCATCATCAAAGGCAGATTTTTAATGTGCCTTTTAGAAAGGCGTATTATTTACCCAACGTTTAACTTTACAAAACTCATTTCATATTCTCAGATTGCAATGAATGTGGTGCAGCATAATGCTTGTACAGCTGGTATCAGAAAAATTCCGGGACTTGTTGTCGGCTGTTCGTCAGGTTCTTGTTGGGATGCAAAAACAAAGTTGCAGGTCAGTTATGATAATCTGATGGAGTGGGTGTATACCATTTGTGAAAAAATCGGCGGAACTGCAAATATACGCCTGATTAAAACCAATAATGAGCAGTATGAAATGATTTTTGAACTTTTACAAGGTACTGACAGGAGCATATTACAGAAAATCAATCCGCACATCATTTTCTCTGACAGGTACAATAATCTGCTGTCCTTCACCTATTTTACAGATACCTCAGTCAAGAAAAATTACGCCTATGTTCTGGGAAAAGGCGAAGGTGAAAAACGCAAGAGAACCACATATTTTGAGGGAACAGAACCTTCTTTTCTCGACCGATATGAGGTATATGTTGATGCAAAGGACATTTCAGATGAAGAACAGGTTGACAATGAAACAAGACCGCTCCCTGATGCTGAATATTCGGAACTTCTAAAAGAGAAAGGCAAGCAAAATCTTGTTCCCACAAAAACAAAATCAGAATCACAGATCGCAGTGCAGTCCACGCAGTTTCAATACGGCATGGACTATTTTGTTGGGGATTTTGTCACCGTGGAACACCACAGATTTGGAATCAGACAGAATAAAATACAGCTTGTCGGAATGATTGAGAGTTTCGATCGCAACGGCAGAAATTTAACACCAACATTTAAGGAGGCTTAACATGGCATTTTCATTCGGATTTTTCAATTCTAAAAATCTTGACAGAACCTATACTGCGGAGAACTTTAACGACTATCTCGGCAGTATTATCTGTGATGGAATTCAGGACAACTTCGGACAGTGTTTCAAACTGTCTGCAAACAAGTTGAAACTGACGATCGGCAGCGGAAAGGCTTGGATTCAGGGACATTATTTCATTTCGGATACGGCATACACCTATGATTTATCCCGCTATGTGGACGAATCCCTGCCGAGATATATGGCGGTTGGAATTTGTTGCAACACTTCTGAAAACGTCCGCAATGTCAGCTTTGAAATTCTCGCCGGAACACCTGCCACCAATCCCGCAATACCGAGATTTCAGAACACAGATTACAAGAAATATCTTACCCTTTGCATTATCAGACTTGATGCAGGCACATCAGAACTCAGCATTACAGACTACAGAGAAAACAATAATTTCTGTGGATATGTCCGCTGTATTTTAGGCAAATGCAAGGTCACAGATATGCTTTCACAGCTTTCTGAAATTCAGACGCAGATAAAAGATTACAATATCACAGTCGGTCAGCTGACAACAAAGATAAACGAATTAACGCTGAAAATTGATGAGATGACAGGCGATGTGGTTTCTATCGGAAAATGCGGTCAAAGCGTGGATTTTGTACTTTATTCAGACGGCAGACTGCTCCTCAAAGGTACCGGGGCAACATTCGATTATTCTACTGACAGCAATCCGTCACCATTACAAAACAATGTAAATATCAAGTCGGTTATTATTTCAGAGGGTGTTACAAGCATTGGAGAACGACTTTTTCAGTATTGCGACAATCTGAAAACAGTATCACTTCCGACAACCCTTACGGCAATCAAAAAGGCTACTTTTCTGCCACATATTGACGGTTATATTTATCATCAGAGTCTTAACGGCTTGACGGAACTGAAGATTCCGGAACGTGTCACGGAACTTGGCGTGAATGCATTTGCAGGAACGGCAATCAAGTCTGTAACTGTTCCATTCTCTGTTACAACAGTTGGTGCAATGACATTCAGCGAGTGCCAGTATCTTGAAACGGTGCGATACGGCGGCAAAGTCATTAGTGACAGAATGTTTGTACGATGCACAAAACTGAAAAATCTTACTCTTACCAGAAATGTCAAGGAAATTGCGGGTGGCTGTTTCAATTACTGTGAATCCCTGAATCAAATTACCTATGAAGGTTCTCTTGCTGACTGGAACGCTGTGAAGAAAAATACAAACTGGGACAGTCATGCAGTTGATATCGAATCTCCGCTTAAAAAAATCCAGTGCCTTGATGGATATATGGAATATGTTGCAGGTACGAAAACCTGGAAAGAGGTGAAGTCATGATCAAATTTCTTGTAAAGGGGCAGAACATCGAAACGCTGGAACATGAGATCATTGCGGCGAATCAGATCGCATTTGTAAAGGTGCATTTTGCATTTGATAACAGCTGGAAACCGCTGCATAAGGTAGTGCAGTTCACACAGGATGAAAACACCTACAACCGAGTTCTTGGGACTGTGGAGACAAGCTGTTTTCTGCCGTTAGAACTGCTTGCAGGAACTGTGAAAATGTCACTTTTCGGCTATGATGCGGCATCTTCTGAAACCGTCAGGGCAACGACTGTGGTCAAAACACTGCACATCAGACCATCGGGATTTGAGGGCGGAAACAGTAATGTTCCGCCTACTCCTGATTTATATCAGCAGCTTTTGCAGAAGATTTCTGATAAAGGCAAAGATGGTAAATCAGCATTCGAAATTGCTATAGAACATGGATTTGTAGGCACAGAGGTTGAATGGCTTGAAAGCCTGAAAGGTGTTGACGGCAAGGACGGAGTAAACGGCAAAGATGGATGTGACGGTAGAAATGGTGCAGACGGACTTCCGGGGCGTGACGGAATTGACGGAAAATCCGCCTATATTATTGCCGTAGAACATGGATTTTCAGGAACAGAAACAGAATGGCTTCAAAGTCTCAAAGGTGCTGACGGCAAAGACGGAATCACTCCCGATATGTCAAATTATGCAACAAAAGCTGATATTGCAGAATTACAGGAGCAAATCAGGCAAATATCCGGTATCAGCTATATCTCTGTATTTGAAAGCAGTTCTGATGCCTTGCAGAAATATGGCGACAGCGTTTACACTTATTACAATGACGGCTACCGTTCTCTTGCGGGTTTTGCGGAGAGTTATCCGCATTTTTGCTCTGCTGAGAATGACTATGCCCTGTATTTCAATCAGAACGATTTCAGTTGGGCAGGAAGTGTGTTTGTGATGTTTTTGACTCCTGTCGCAATTACTTCAAAAATGAAGCTGCTCTTAAGCTATATGGTCGGTGCATCGCAGGATGCTGAATTTTATCTTATTCCGAAGACAGATAAAACAGGCTCTGAACTTGCTCAGTATATTTACGAGGAAATCAAAGCCGAAAATGCTTTGAAATTATCATTTAAATGGCTCTACTCCGATACTTTCATTTCTGTGATGCAGTCGTTGGAAAACGTATCGGATGGAGAATATTATCTTGCTTTCAAAGGCACATCGGATAATTCACATCCGATGGTGAAGTCTATTAAATTTATGAAGGAGTGATCTTATGAAAGATACCATTTGCCTGATTGCAGGCATTGTCGGCGGATTTATCGCAACGCTGCTCGGTGGCTGGGATTCTGCTCTTGCAACACTCGTTGTTTTTATGGGCATTGATTTTGTAACGGGAATCGTGACTGCTGCGATGGGCAAATCCAAACACAGCGAAAGCGGTACGCTCAACAGCACAGCAGGCTGGGTTGGTCTTGCAAAGAAATTCTGTATTCTGCTTATGGTTGTGGTCGGTGTGAGAATTGATATTCTCATCGGCACAAATTACATCAGAGATGCAGTTTGTATCAGTTTTTGCCTGAATGAACTGCTTTCCATCGTAGAAAATACATCTCTTATGGGAATTCCTTTCCCGCCTGCATTCAAAAAAGCAATTGATGTTCTGCAAACGAAAGTAGGCAGAACCGAAGATGAAAAGGAGGACGAATAAATGGCTATTTTAAGACCTGATACAACAACCACTTTGAATAGAGTAAAAATCAACGAGTATTTGCTCACCAGACATAATCCCAATAGAATCGCTATGCCCTCTGTTTCGATGGAGGGTAAAATTATTGGCGTAACAGTCCACAATACAGCATGGATCACGACCGCTGCAGGAACGACACCTGCGGAGCAGTATACTCGTGCAACCGTCAATGGCAATATGAATGATGTCAGAGTGCATTATTATGTTGACAATACCTGTGCATGGCAGAATCTGCCCCACAGTCTGAGCGGATGGCACGCCGCTGATGGCTCCGGCAATGGCAATCGCAGAACAATTGCGATCGAGTGCATCATGTCATCTGCGTATAATGCGACAGATAAGAAGTCTGAGGACAATTGTGCAAGATTGGCGGCAGCCTTGCTGAAGAAATACAATCTCAGCATCGATCATCTTTACACACATACTCACTGGCTTAATGTCAGAGATGGCAAATCGGGCAGTGTAGATTATCTCAATACAGCAAGAAACTTCTACAAGATGTGTCCGCTTTACATTTTGCCTCACTGGTCGGATTTCAAGAAAAAGGTACAGGGATATATGAACGCTGGTTCTGCAACGACATCAACACCCTCTGCACCTGCGGCAAAACAGCTTTACAGAGTAAGAAAGTCCTGGTCCGATGCCAAATCGCAGATCGGGGCTTTTTCTTCTCTTGAAAATGCCAAGAAAGTCTGCAAGGCGGGATATGCTGTATTTGACAGTAATGGAAAACAGGTATATCCTGCAAAGAAGTCCGTTGATGAAGTTGCCCGTGAAGTCATTCAGGGAAAGTGGTCAAATGGTGCGGAGCGAAAGAAACGTCTTACCGATGCAGGTTATGACTACAACGAAGTGCAGAAAAAAGTAAATCAGATGATTTGATTTTCCATACATCATTGATTTTGTCCGCAGGTACTCCATTGTGAGTATCTGCGGATTTTTTTCAAAAAAATTTGAAAAGTTGTCCAATATGAACCTCTTAAGTGGCTACCTTATAGAGGACAACAGTTCCTCAGAAAGAAGAGGTGACAAGAATGGAACATAGTTTGAAAATCAGTGTTTCAAAAAAGCCCGATAAAAATGGTGTAGCATCTATTCGCAATATGACTGTTCGTGAACGTTTTTTGCAGAAGATTTTCGGGAACAGTCGGAAAATCATCATTATTGTTCCAGGTGATACGGTCAGAGAACTGGCAATAAAGGAGGTTCAGACAAATGGGAAAAATGAGTGAATTGGCAGAACAGCTTACAGAACTAAGACACTGTGGTGAAATTCTGATTGGAATTTCAGAAGCGTTAACAGAGATGTTTTCAACTCCGACACCCGTCAGAGAATCTGTACAATCCAAAAAAGAGTATACTTTTGAAGAAGTAAGAGCAATCCTTGCCACAAAGTCAAGAGAAGGTCATACAGATGAAGTCAAGGAAGTCATTACGGCTCTTGGTGCAGAAAAATTATCTGGTGTTAAGCCGGAACAGTATGATGAATTACTTAAGAAGGTTGGGGTGCTTTAATATGGCTCATGCTTTATTATCTGCATCATCAAGCTACAGGTGGCTGAATTGCCCTCCATCTGCAAGACTTTGTGCTGATGAAAAGGAAACTGTAAGCGATTATGCTTTACAGGGAACAGATGCACATACACTTTGTGAGTATAAACTGAAAAAACTGCTTGATATGGAGTGTAAAGACCCTACAGCTGATTTGAGTTATTACGATTCAGAAATGGAATGTTGTGCTGAAGATTATGCATCATTCTGTTTTTCAGTTTGTGAGGAAGTGAAGAATACCTGCAAAGATCCGATCGTACTGATAGAACAGCGTCTGGATTTTTCGCAGTATGTTCCGGAGGGATTCGGAACAGGGGATTGTGTCATTGTAGGAGATGGAACACTCCATATTATCGATTACAAACACGGTAAGGGAGTAGAAGTTTCTTCTGACCACAATCCGCAGATGATGTGTTATGCTCTTGGTGCATTGATACTTTTTGATGGCATTTACGATATTATTGATATCTCTATGAGCATTTTTCAACCACGAAGAGATAATATCAGCACATTTTCCATGAAAAAAGAAGAACTTTACAACTGGGCAGAAACAGTTCTTTACCCGACAGCGAAACTTGCATTTGATGGCAAAGGAGAATTCAAGGCGGGGGAGCATTGTAGATTTTGTAAAGTGAAAGCTGTTTGCAGGAAACGTATGGAATATAACATGGAACTGGCAAAATATGATTTTGAAATGCCTGCTATGTTGGAAAATACTGAAATTGCATTCATCTTATCAAAAGCCGATGAACTCGTATCATGGGTAACAGATGTAAAGGAATTTGCACTTCAGCAGGCTATCAGCGGAACACACTATAGTGGGTTTAAGGTAGTTGAAGGACGCTCCAATCGTAAATTTACTGATGAGGCACTTGTATCTGAAATCGTTCAGAATGCAGGTTACGACCCTTATGAGAAAAAACTGCTTGGCATTACAGCTATGACATCAATGCTTGGCAAAAAGAAGTTTGAAGAATTGCTGGGAAATCATGTGTATAAACCACATGGCAAACCGACACTCGTATCCGAACAAGACAAAAGGCCGTCATTCAGTACGGCAGATGAAGATTTCAAGGAGGAAAACTAATATGGCAAAATTCAAAAATCCAATGAAGGTAATCACAGGACCACAGACAAGATGGAGTTTCTGTAATGTATGGGAAGCAAAGTCAATCAACGGCGGAACGCCAAAATACAGTATCAGTCTTATCATTCCGAAGTCTGATACAGTAACTGTTGATAAAATCAATGCAGCTATTCAGGCGGCATATACTGAAGGTGAATCAAAACTCAAGGGCAATGGAAGAAGTGTTCCGCCACTTTCAGCTATCAAAACACCTCTTCGTGATGGAGATATAGAAAGACCGGACGATGAGGCATACAAGAACAGCTACTTTATCAATGCAAATTCTGCTACAGCACCCGGCATTGTAGACGCAGACAGAAATGTCATTCTGGAACGCAGTGAAGTATACAGCGGTGTCTACGGCAGGGCATCTATCAACCTCTACGCTTTCAACTCTAACGGAAATAAGGGGATTGCCTGCGGACTCAATAACCTCCAGAAAATCAAGGACGGAGAACCGCTCGGTGGTAAGTCAAGAGCAGAAGATGATTTTGCAACTGATGATGATGACGATTTTCTCAATTAAATAATATTGAAATTCAGACACCGGTTGAGGACGGCGCAAATCTGCGCTGTCCTCTTTTGTAAAGGAGGGAAAATATGAAATCATTACATTTGGACTTAGAAACCTATTCAAGTACGGATTTATCGAAATGCGGTGTATACAAATATGTTCAGGCTAAGGATTTTGAAATATTGCTTTTTGGATATTCGATAGATGATGGAGATGTTCATGTTATTGATTTGGCACAAGGAGAAAAAATTCCGATTGATATAACAAAGGCTCTTTCAGATGAAAACATCATCAAGTGGGCATATAATGCGAATTTTGAGAGAATATGTCTTTCTGAATATCTTCGCAGGAACTATGAAAAGTATTTCAATAGTTATGGTGTAAATGAAGATACAGTCGGTGACTATTTGAATCCGAAAGGCTGGAAATGTTCTATGGTATGGTCAGCATATATGGGGTTGCCGTTATCTCTTGCAGGAGTCGGTTCAATACTTGGGCTGGAAGAGCAGAAACTCTCGGAAGGGAAGGAGCTTATCCGCTATTTCTGTATGCCGTGTAAACCGACAAAATCAAACGGCGAAAGAACAAGGAATCTTCCTGAAAATGATAATGAAAAATGGCTGTTGTTCAAAAGATATAATAAACGTGATGTTGAAGTAGAAATTGCAATTCAGAAAAAACTTTCAAATTTTCCTGTTCCTGATTTTATATGGAACGAATACTGGCTGGATCAAGAAATTAATGACAGAGGAATTGCCGTAGATATGGACGTTGTTGAAAATGCCATTCTTTTTGATAAACAAGCAAAATCGTCACTTTCAGAAAAAATGAAAAAACTGACAGGTCTTGATAATCCAAACTCAGTACAGCAGATGAGAGATTGGCTTGCTGAAAATGGTCTGGAAATGGACAGCCTTGGTAAAAAAGAAGTGTCATCAGCGTTGAAAACGGCATCAGAATCATTGAAAACAGTTCTTTCTCTTAGACAACAGCTTGCAAAATCATCGGTTAAGAAGTATCAGGCAATGAAGAATGCTGTTTGCAATGATGGCAGAGTGCGTGGAATGTTTGTTTTCTATGGAGCTAATCGTTCAGGCAGGTGGTCCGGCAGGTTGGTGCAGCTGCAAAATCTTCCGCAAAATAAAATTACTGATTTGGCTGAGGCTCGTGAACTTGTAAAACAGGGGAATTATAAAGCTGTACAATTGCTTTATGATGATATACCGGATACATTGTCACAGCTTATACGAACATCATTTATTCCAAGGAAAGAAATGAAATTTATAGCTGCTGATTTTTCAGCAATTGAAGCAAGGGTTTTATCATATTTGGCAAGAGAGCAATGGCGTGCAGATGTATTTGCAAATGGTGGCGATATATATTGTGCATCAGCAAGTCAGATGTTTGGAGTTCCTGTTGAGAAACACGGTATTAACGGACATTTAAGACAGAAAGGTAAGATTGCGGAGCTTGCACTTGGTTACGGCGGTTCTGTGGGAGCGTTGAAATCAATGGGTGCATTGGATATGGGACTTACTGAAGATGAATTGAAACCGCTTGTTGATATGTGGCGGAATGCGAATCCGAATATCGTGAAGTTCTGGTGGGAGGTCGACCGTGCTGTAAAAGATGCAGTCAGGGAGCATGTCCCATCAAAAGTAGGACTGCTAAAATTTTATTATAGGAGCGGTATGCTGTTCATTGGTTTGCCAAGTGGGAGAAAGCTTACTTATGTCAAGCCGAGAATGGGCGTTAATCAGTTTGGTGGTGAATCTGTGACGTATGAAGGTGTAGGTGCAACAAAGAAATGGGAACGGATTGAAAGCTACGGTCCAAAGTTTGTGGAAAATCTTGTTCAGGGAATCAGCAGAGATATTCTGATGTATGCAATGCAGACGCTTTCACATTGCTTTATATGTTCACACATTCACGATGAACTGATTATTGAGTGCAATGAAAAAGTGTCACTTTCTGCTGTCTGCGAACAGATGAGCAGAACACCTCCATGGGTTAAAGGGTTATTACTCCGTGCTGATGGATATGAGTGTGATTTTTATAAAAAAGATTGAATATGTCCAATTTCACCTTCTGCAATGGCTACATTGTAGGAGGTGTTTTTTTATGGATAATAAGACCATTACTGCAATAACAGACATGGAATCTCTTTCAGTTGTAAATGAAACCAATATCACAGATGAGCAGTTAAAACAGGACTGCTGTTATCATATGGCACAGAAAATACTGAAATCAATGCTTGAAAAAGGACTTGTTTCTGCGGATGAATTCAACAAAATTACGATGAAAAACCGAGAAATTTTCTCGCCCTATCTGGCAGATATAATGCCCTGAATGACTTGCTATTTGCTCAGTTTTATGGGAATATGTTTATGCCGAAAGTGAGGTTGAGTTGATGAAACGAATAACAAAAATCGAGGAAAAGAAACTTGAAGTCAGAAAAATCCGTGTTGCAGCATATTGCCGTGTATCCACTGCAAGTGAAGAACAGCTTATCAGCCTTGATGCACAGAAAGCTCATTATGAAGAATACATCAAAGTAAATGATAGCTGGGAATATGCAGGACTTTACTATGATGAGGGAGTATCAGGGACTAAGAAAGAACATCGTGATGGTCTGCTGAAACTGATAGCAGACTGTGAAAAAGGTTTGATAGATATGATCATCACAAAATCTATCAGCCGTTTCAGTAGAAATACTACTGATTGTCTGGAGTTGGTAAGAAAGCTGATTGATCTGAACGTTATGGTTTTCTTTGAGAAAGAAAATCTGAATACAGGTCAGATGGAAAGTGAACTGATGCTTTCCGTTTTAAGTGGTCTTGCTGAAAATGAATCTGTTTCCATTTCTGAGAATAACAAGTGGTCTGTACAGAAACGTTTTCAGAACGGAACATATATCATCGGATATCCTCCATATGGCTATAGAAATGAAAATGGTGAGATGGTTATTGTTCCTGAGCAGGCAGAGATCGTAAGGAAAATATTTGCAGATACGCTTTCAGGCAAAAGCAGTCACACGATTGCAAAAGAACTGAATGAGCAGGGGGCAGTAAGCAAAAGAGGTGGAAAATGGACTTCCGGAACGATTGTTTCAATTCTTCACAATGAAAAATATACAGGAGATGCCATTTTTCAGAAAACATATACGGACAGCAGGTTTAACAGACACATCAATCATGGCGAGTGTGACCGCTATCTGTTTCAGGGACATCATGAGGCAATCATAAGTCACGAGATCTATGAAAAAGCTAATGAAGTAATGAATCAGCGTGGCAGGGAAAAAGGCAATGGAGAAAACACTCATCGTTATCAGAACAGATACGGCTTTTCGGGGAAAATACAATGCGGTGAATGTGGAAGCGTATTTAAACGCAGAATCCATTATAAGCCGAGTGGTGACTATGTAGCATGGAGCTGTAAAAATCATATTGAAAATAAAGATGCCTGCTCTATGAAATACATTACAGATGATGCTTTAAAATTAGCGTTTCTTACTATGATAAATAAGCTTATATTTGCCTGTAAGAAAATGCTGACTCCTATGTTTCGTAACTTGCAGGGGTATTATGATAAAGAATATTTATTGCAGATACAGGAATATGAAATGAAACTGGAGAAGAACATTGAGAAAAGGCAGGTGTTGATGAGTCTGATGTCAGGCGGATTGCTTGAATCTGCACTTTTTAACAAAGAAAATAATGCTTTGATTCTGGAAGAACAACGCTTACGGGAAGAAAAGAATAAGGTGATATATTCGGTCAGTGGTGACAGAACCAAAGTGGAAACTTTGCAGGAACTCATTAAATGCATATCAGGCAGAGAATTTCTTACGGAATATGATGATGAATTGTTTATTGCTCACGTTGACCATATAACAGTGGTTTCAAGAACTGAAGTCATATTTTCTTTAAAATGCGGTTTAAATCTGAAAGAAAGGCTGAGGGAACAATAATGCTGTATGGATATATGATGATCGATGGGAAAGTGATTATTGATGAGGAGCAGGCGGAAAAAGTCAGAAGGTTCTTTGAATGCTATATTTCCGGACAGGCTTTGAAAGTTGCATCTGAAAATGCAGGATTGAATATTTTTCATGGCAGTGCTGGGAGAATGCTGAGAAACAGGCATTATCTTGGAGATGACCACTATCCTGAAATTATTACAGAGGAAGATTTTGATAAGGCAGAAGAGATCAGAATGGCAAGAGCCAATGCTTTGGGAAGAATAAAGGAACATAAGCAGGTTCAGAAACTTAAAGTACCTGTACAGTTTTATTTGAAACCTGTCACGATGAAATATTCTGATCCTTTTGAACAGGCGGAATATATTTACAGTCTGATAGAAAGTGAGATATTTGAAAATGAATAAAAGCATAACAGTAATTCCTGCACGAAAACGGGTAGGGAACACAATAAACAGGGAAGAAAAGCCAAAACTGAGGGTTGTGGCATATTGTCGTGTCAGTACAGACAGTGATGAGCAGGCAACCAGTTATGAAACACAAATGGAACATTACACGAGCTATATACAAAGAAATCCTGAATGGGAGTTTGCAGGGATTTTTGCTGATGATGGTATTTCAGGCACTAATACCAAAAAGCGTGAAGAGTTTAACCGAATGATTGAAGAATGTATGGCAGGTCATATTGATATGATAATTACAAAGTCTATCAGCAGATTTGCAAGAAATACTCTGGATTGCCTGAAATACATACGCCTGCTGAAAGAGAAGAATATTCCTGTGTTTTTTGAAAAGGAGAACATCAATACTATGGATTCCAAGGGAGAAGTTCTTCTTACCATTATGGCGAGCCTGGCACAGCAGGAATCCGAATCATTGAGTAAGAATGTAAAACTGGGATTGCAGTTTCGTTATCAGAACGGTGAAGTGCAGGTAAATCATAATCGTTTTATGGGATACACCAAAGATGAAAACGGGCATTTGATTATTGTTCCATCTGAAGCAGAAGTCATTAAACGTATCTATCTGGAATATCTGCAAGGTGCGAGTTTGAAACAAATCGGAGAAAGTCTGGAGGCAGACGGTATTCTGACAGCTGCGGGTAAAGCAAAATGGCGTCCGGAAACGATAAAGAAGATTCTTAAAAACGAAAAATACATTGGTGATGCACTTTTGCAGAAGACTTATACAATTGATGTACTTACAAAAAAGCGTATTCAGAATAATGGCATCGTTCCTAAATACTATGTTGAGAATGATCACGAGCCGATTATTCCTAGAAATCTCTATATGCAGGTTCAGGAAGAAATGCTGAGACGAGCAAATATGCACAGCGGTGAGAAAATGAAGAAAAGAGTTTACAGCGGAAAATATGCTCTTTCCAGCATTGTTTATTGTTCAAAATGCGGAGATATTTATAGAAGAATTGCATGGAATAACCGTGGAAAACATTCTGTTGTATGGCGTTGCGTAAGTCGGGTGGAACATGGCCCTGATTGCTGTGATGCAAAAACGGTAAAAGAAGAGGAACTGCAAAATGTGATAGTAAAAGCAATCAATCAGATAATTGGTGACAGAAGTGAAATGTTTGATGTTTTACAGGAAAATATAGAAAGTGTAATTATTATGGAGGATAAAAATTCCTTGGAAAGCATCAATGTCCGACTTGAAGAAACTCAGAAAGAACTTCTGAAGAGGGCAAATGCCAAGCAAAATTATGATGATGTTGCCGATGAAATAGAACGTTTGCGTGAAATGAAACAAGTTGCTCTTGCAAAAAATGCTGAATGTGAAAGTCGAAAACAGAGAATTTATGAAATGAAGCAATATTTGAAAGAACAAACAGAGCAAATTCAGGAGTATGACGATTCTTTAGTTCGAAGAATGATAGAAAAAATAACAGTATACGATGACAGGTTCACGATAAAATTCAAATCAGGTACAAGTGTTGATATAGTTATGTAGTTTAAGCACCTTGCAGAAATGTGAGGTGCTTTTTTGTTGAAAAGTTTATTTGAAATGTCTTGAAATCTGTGAAAATCTATGGTATAATAAATTATCCGATTTGTGTTAGTTTTGATACAGAGGAGAGAAATGATGGTTAAAAACAATATTGAGGTAGATGTAAAAGTAAAATGCATCGAAAAAGGAAAAACTCAAGCACAGATAGCTGAAGAAATATCAACGACCAGTCAATATGTGAATCGTATTATTAAGAAAACAGATGGTGTGATAAATAAGACATTTGTACATATGTTGGAAGTTCTTGGGTATGATATTGAACTGGTTTATGTAAAGCGAACGGAGGATTGAACATGGATATTCAGTCATATAATGAGCAATTTCAGAAAGTTGTCAATATCATTGAATCGGCGAAAGAACGTGCATACAGAAAAATAAATGAGGAATTGATTACGATGTATCGTGATATTGGTGAATATATCAGCAAGCAATCAAAAAATAGTTCCTATGGAGATGCTTTTGTACAAAAGCTGGCGGATTTCTTTTCTGAAAATTATCCTGAACTGAAAGGATTCAACAGACGTGGATTATACAGAATGAAACAGTTTTACGAACTTTATCAGGGCGAAGAGAAAGTGTCACCACTGGTGACACAATTGAGTTGGTCCAATCATTTGAAGATAATGTCAGCCTGCAAGACCATGGATGAACGTATTTTTTATATGAATATGTGTATCAAAGAGCGATTATCAAAGAGAGAACTGGAAAGACAGATAGATAGTGGTTATTATGAAAGATATATGCTTTCGCAAAATCCACAGTCACCAGCACTTGAAACAGCTAAAAAAGCAACGGGAAATATTTTTCTTGATAACTATGTTCTTGACTTCCTTGATGTTCCTGATCCGATGTCTGAACATGATTTACAGAAATCCATCATTCGTAATCTGAAAGATTTTATTCTTGAAATTGGAAAGGATTTTACTTTTGTCGGAGAAGAATATCGTGTTCAGGTGGGCAATCATGATTTCTTTATTGATTTGCTGTTTTATCACAGAGGATTATCCTGTTTAGTAGCTTTTGAATTGAAAATTGGGGAATTTAAGCCGGAATATGTGGGACAAATCAATCTATATCTTGAAGCGTTGGACAGAGAGATTAAAAAGGAAAATGAAAATCCAAGTGTAGGTATTATTTTATGTGCAAGCAAAGATGATGAAGTTGTTGAATTTGCTCTTAGCAGAAGTCTTTCACCAACAATGGTCGCTGAATATAACTTAAAATTGATTGACAAAAAATTATTGCAAAAGAAATTAAAGGAGTATATTGAACTGGCTGAGAATGAATTTGATAATGAGTAATTATTATTTTTAAAAAATGATTTAACAATGTTAATAGGAGGGAATAATGGAACTATTATTAAATGATATTTTAAACCTTTCAAAAGAAGAAATAGAAAATAGTAAAATTGAATTCAATATGCAGGCAGGAAATGGTGGACAACCATTTCTTGACAGATGGCTTAAGCATAGTGATGATGAAAAAATGAAAGGTATATGTTCAGACTGTTCATATTGGAGCTGGTATGGAAAACAACGAAATTTTTATCCAGGGCAATGGGCTTTCAGTTTTGCGAGAATAACTGATGCTGAATGGCTTTTGATTTCTGTTGCAGAAATTATGGAAGTACCTATTGAAGGCTGGGCAACTGTAAATGTACTTGAAAGATTTGCACCGCTGTTTGGCAGGTTGATTATTAAATGTAGGAAAGGCAACACTTTCTCAAGGTATGTATTTAATCTCAGTAAGTATCTTGATCAGGCAACTGTAAAGGAAATACTGCCATGCTTATATAGTGGTGAGAACTTTGAAGGTTATGATAGAGTTCATCTTCCTTATAATCGTCTGGCTGATATTTTTAACGGGAGAATAATGCCTACATATTATGAGGCATTAAAAAAGATAACTGGAGTGTATTGTCTGACAGATACTCACAACGGAAAACATTATATAGGTTCTGCTACAGGAGAATGTGGAGTTGCACAAAGATGGGGTAATTATTTGGATTCTAAACATGGCGGAAATAAAAAACTGATTGCTCTGTATGAGCAGAAAGGTTCGGAGTATTTTGAAAAGTATTTTACATACACATTGCTTGAGTATTTCGGTTTATCATATGATCCGATAAAAATACTGGAGCGTGAACAATACTGGAAGAAGTGCTTGGATACCATCAAGAACGGATATAACGATAATTAGAATGGGGAAAAATTAGTGGAAGAAACACAAGCTAAGTATCATCATCTGATACCACAGACATATATGTCCGCATGGGCGAACCAATCTGGAACACTAAATATAGAATTTTTGAATAAGCCTGGAACCATTGTCCCTAGAAATAAAGAGAAAATTGCAGGAATAACAGACTATCATTCTATTCAAGTTGGAATGCCCCTATGTACTCAATCAGATACAGATAGATTTTTTGCTGTTCTTTCAGATTACTGTGTTGAGATTGATGGAAATATAATTACAGATACAATGGAGATGAACAGGCATTTTTATGATTTTGACAATTGGAGAATTACCAGAAAAGGCGGAACATTAGTAAGTAAAAAATCATTAAGAAGAGAAATTGAAAAAATTAAAATCAAGGATATTGAAACAAACTGGTCCATTAAATATGAGGATAAATGGGATTCGGTAGTTAACGACATTGAAAAAAATATATTAAATGCAACAGCGAAGTCCGTGCCTATGTTTCATAAAGATTATCTAATGAAGTTTTTTGTGGCTCTCAATTGGCGCGGATTTCAATCTAACCAACAATTTGAAGAAACTTTCAAGACACTCACAAAAGGATTACTTGATAAAATAGACATTCCTTTTAAGGAGAGGCAATTGCCACAATTAGAAACAGCGGCAGATGAACTTAGACATGAACTTCTTCTGAAATTTTATAGACAATATTTGGAAGATAGAGGGACTATGTTTGCATATGCAGAAGCAAATTTGCAACATACCGGATTTCATTTTTTAATATCAGATGGTCCAACATGTTTTGATACATCAGATAGTCCATCTTTTGTGTTTAAAAGAAATGATGGATTATTACAAGGAATTATGCCTATAACTCCACGCATTTTATTAGGACAAGGTAAATGTACAGATGATACAGGTGTGTACTATATTTCTCATATTACGGAAGATGCGGTTCAAAGATATAATGCTATCATTAGGGAACATGCCTTAGAATTTATAATTCACGTTAGGTAGAACTTCAATTTGTCGAAAGGTCTAATTAAGTGGTGGTATAAGATTTGATTTAAAACTATGAAATTATATTCTTAATATAATGGTTATGGAGGATACATGATAAAGAAAAATATGGATGCACAGCAGTTAAAGGCAGTGTGTAATGTCTTGGCAGAAACAAACTTAGGATATACAAAAACAGAACTTACACAATTACTTGAACAAAGCGAAATTGGAATAGTTCCAGATGGAAAACAGAGTAATGGATATGTTTATCAAATTGGACTTAACAAGAGAGAGTGGTTATATAATTGTTTGGCTATGGAAGTTAATAAAAGCTATTCTCTCAATCGTGTTTATTCTTTCATCGAAAAAGCATTAAATCCAGTTGCTTTTACAGATGAAAGAAGCCGCGATAAATATAATTTTTTATTTGAAGAAACAAATAAAGTTCTATTATTAGCGGGTCTTGAGGTAACAAAAGAAGGTAAAATGATCGAAGTGGTGCAGGCGAAAACTCTTGATGAGGTCGATAGAAGAGTAAATAGTTTGCAACGACAATTACATAATAGAGCAATACACAGTGAGGTTCAAAAATATTGCATCAAAGATTATTTGCAAAAAGATTATTATGATGCTGTGTTTGAAGCTGCTAAGGGACTGGCACAAAGAGTACGAGATATTACTGGATTAACCACAGATGGTGGTACATTGTTTCAGACTGCTTTTTCTAAAAATGATCCTTATTTGTTTTTTAATAGTATGAAGACGGACAGTGAGATAAGTGAATTTATTGGACTGAAAGAATTAATGGAGGCAATTTTCCATCTAGTAAGAAATCCAGTAGCACATACGCCTAAGATTAATTGGAAGGTTGATAAAGATAAGGCACTTGATATTTTAACTTTGATTTCTTTTGCACATAAGTATTTAGATGAGTGCCATAAAATGCCGGGAAAAATATGAGGAGGAAGTACATGGAATTTTATTATAGTGGTAGTATAGAAGTACTAAAAACATTTTATTTATCTATGCGAAAAATCGATGTGCAAATTGGTACGTTTGAATATACATATAACGGAATAGTATCAGATGTGATTTTTGACACAAGAGATTCTGAACTTTGGAAATTGGTTTTTATAAAAAGAGGTCATGGTGATATGTTATCCATTCCAATAAAGAAAGGATATCGTTTTACCATAGAAGGAAATGAGAAATACAAAGAATTTGCAGATTATTTCGATATTGGAAGAGGTAAAGGACAATTTAGCATAAAGGATTTTGTGAATCATTTAAATAATAAAATCCCGTTCGAATATAGCTTATCAGATAATGTGCGAAGAACAATTTTGAAATATGATAGAATAGATACTGATAGCGATGGAATATTTCCAATTGGAATTAAAAATTGGGAGGTTGTTCATGCAAAGAACCCAATGCTACCAAAAGATAAATACCATAGGACAAACAAGAACTTATTAAAAACAAGACAGTTATATCCAGCAATATATTCAGCGACAAAGGATATAGATATTACCATTATATATGGAACAATGCCTGGGGAAAAAACAGAAAAAATGAAAAAGTGTAAATTTGATTAAAACATTCTTTTGCTTGTTTGAATAGATATGTTCCCATGTACAGAAAAATTCCTGTGGATATGTTTCCACTTACAGGCAAAGGCAGAAATGTGGCTTTGACATACTTACTGTCATACCGAGCCATGTTGAGACGGTTGTACTTCTTTCCCACAAAAAACCTGACAGCGTAATCAATGTAAAAGTAGAGTTTGGCGAGGGTGAGGGTAAAATTCCTCTTGATAATATTGAAAAGAGAGCAGAAAGTTATAAGCCAAAAGAGCGAGTAACCTACAAGATGATTAAGGAGTATATAGAAGCAAAACACGGCTTCAAGGTACATACCGCATATATCGCAGAAGTAAAACGAGATTTAGGTTTGCCAATGTATGATGCTCCTAATGCGGTAGAGGAATTGAAACAACCGAGGAAACACCCAACACCAGAAAAGGTAGAAGCGATAAAAGATGCCTTGAAACATTTTGAAGTTATCTAATCGTGCGGGCGTATCATTAGAAATAGTGGTACGCCTATTTTTTTATCCTGATTTGCAGATTTGTTCTTTCTCTCACTTCTGGATATAATGAAGCCAAGAAAGGACGGTGGCAATTATGAGAGATAAAATCTATCACGCATATTTGGATAGCCACGAAAGGCAGATAGTTATACATAGCCTTGTGGAGCTGAAAAATAAACTCATACAGCAAGGCAGATATACAGACTGCGTTGACGAGCTGATATTCAAAGTCGCCAACGCCCCTGTTAAGAGAATGAAAATTGAATATGTCTAAGGCACATTACACCGAGCCGCTTATTCTTATTGATTTTAATTTTAAGAGTAAGCGGCTCTTTTGCGTTCTCTGATATGGTTACATAGCCGCCTTGACAAAGCGGCTAAATAAATGCGAAAGGAGGACGCACCTATGTCAAATTGCAAAGTGATTGCTCTGACTAATCAGAAAGGCGGTGTCGGAAAAACAACAACGGCGGTCAATCTGGGTGTGGGTCTGGCAAAACAGGGCAAGAAAGTCCTGCTCATTGATGCCGATGCACAGGCTAATCTCACAATGGCTCTGGGTTACAACAGACCTGATGATATTCCAATAACCCTCTCTACCGTAATGCAAAGCATCATAGACGATAAATCTTTTGATGCTTCTGGAGGTATCCTGCACCACGGCGAGGGCATTGACCTGCTCCCGTCCAACATTGAGCTGTCAGGCTTTGAAGTCAGGCTTATCAACGCGATGAGCCGTGAGCGTGTTCTGAAAACCTATGTGAATGAGGTCAGGAAGAATTACGATTATGTGCTTATCGACTGTATGCCCTCTCTCGGAATGATAACTATCAATGCTCTGGCGGCGGCTGACAGCGTGATTATCCCGACACAGCCCCATTATCTTTCTGCCAAAGGTTTAGAGCTTTTGCTTCGCTCGGTGTCAATGGTCAAGCGGCAAATCAACCCCAAGCTGCGGATAGACGGTATCCTTATGACAATGGTAATGCCACGCACCAACATTTCTAAGGAGATTACCGCAACCGTTAAGAGTGCCTATGGGCAGAGGATTAAGGTGTTTGATACGGAAATCCCTCATTCTATCCGTGCGGTGGAAGCTACCGCAGAGGGCAAGAGCATTTTTGCCTATGACAAAAGCGGCAAGGTAGCTGCAGCTTATGAACAGTTTGGAAAGGAGGTGGCAGATATTGGCGAGAAGCAGAGAAAGCAAAATCGAGCTGACTGCATACGATGACCTTTTCCAAACAGACGAGAGCCGTGAAGAAGCAAAGTTAAGTAAAATCAGGGATATACCGATTGCAGAGATTGACGAATTTCCAGACCACCCATTTAAGGTTTTGATGGACGAGGATATGGAACAGCTTGTCGATAGTATCAAGCGAAACGGTGTTATGACCCCTGCTACCGTGCGGCTCAAAGAGGACGGACGGTATGAGCTTATCAGCGGTCACAGGCGTAAAAAAGCGTGTGAGCTTGCAGGGCTTGATACACTCAAATGTGAGGTTAAGGAGCTGACCCTTGATGAAGCCATTATTGTAATGGTGGAAAGTAACTTGCAGAGGTCAACGATATTGCCGAGTGAGAAAGCCTTTGCCTATAAAATGCGGCTTGAAGCTATGAACAGGCAGGGGCAACGAACAGATTTAACTTCTCGACCAGTGGGCGAGAAGTTATTTAGCGTTGATAAAATGAGCAAAGATGTTTCTGATAGTAGTCGGCAAATTCATCGCTTTATCCGTCTGACCGAGCTTGTTCCTGAAATCCTGCAAATGGTGGACGACAGACAGATTGCTTTTCGCCCTGCGGTGGAAATCTCCTATCTGTCCGAGGAACAGCAGTACACCCTGCTTGAAGCGATGCAGTATAACGATGCTACCCCGTCACTTGCACAGGCTATCAAAATGAAAAAGTTTATGCAAGACGGAAAGCTGACGGACGAGGTTATCCAGAGCATTATGGAAGAAGAAAAGCCAAACCAAAAGGAAAAGCCCGCCTTCCGTGATGAAAGGATAACCAAGCTCATTCCAAAGAATGTCCCCAGAGGGCAGGAAACAGATTTTGTTGTTAAGGCGTTGGAGTTTTACAACCGCCACCTGCAACGAAGCAAGGCTCACGAAAGGTAAGCCACACACCGAGGGAGGGGTCTGTCTATGTGGAGGATAGCCATTTTTTCGGTTTCCCCCTCTCCACACCTCACCCCCTTAATTACTACCAAAACTATCCGAGAAAAGAAAAACTATGAGCTGTCCGATACAGGGCAGCTTTTTCGGTTAGTAAGGGAAATTTTCAATATTAACATTATCAGGAGGTAAGCGATGAAAATTCGTGGATTATTCAAAAAGGCTGCGGCTACTCTTATGGCTGCGGTCACGGCATTGTCGATTTTGCCTGCAACGACGGCGTTTGCAGCGGGTGACATTGGTACGATTTCCTTTAGCCACACCTACGACAGCAGCGGCAATGCTATGAGGTACAATTCGAGTGCCACCTTTGACGGTCATACCGCAGGCGGCACGGGAAACTATAAGTACCGTATGTTTGTGGACGGAGAAAACGCCTTTTGTATTCAGCCGGGTGTACCGCTGAATACGGGTAACACATTGAAAAAGGCATCTTCGGACACTTGGAACGCCCTTTCTGCCAATCAGAAAAAGGCAGTCGGGCTTGCCCTGCTCTACGGGTATCAGGGCAACCGCAGTAACCTTACAGGAAGCGATGATGAGAAGTGGGTTGCGACACAGACCCTTGTATGGGAGTTTGTCACGGGCTGCCGTGAAGCCACAGGCTCATTTAGCAAGACAAGCGACAAGGTTTACAGCCTGCACTTTGGCTCTAACTATGCCAACAGCGGAGCAAAGGCGGCATACGACCAGATTGTTTCGCTGATGAGCGAGCATCATACCATTCCGAGCTTTATGTCGGGCAGTAAAAACGGCATCACAAAGGAGCTTGCCTATAAGGACGGCAAATATACGCTGACCTTTACGGACAGCAACGGCGTTCTTTCCGATTATGCCTTTTCAAGCTCTGACAGTAAGGTAAGCGTGTCGAAATCTGGCAACAAGCTGACTATCAGCTCTGCCAAAGCCTTTGACGGTACGGTACGCATTACCGCAACAAGAAACAATATGCCGATAGTCAGCAGCAGTGCAAAGCTGATTGCCTACGGTGACCCGAACTTGCAGGACTTGGTAACAGGCGTTGAAAATGCCGATACCGTAGCCGCCTATATCAATGTGGAAACCCCGACAGGCACGATTGCCCTGAAAAAGACTTCCGAGGACGGCATTGTAGAGGGCATCCAGTTTACCATTAAGGGCAAGGACTTCAACCAGACAGTTAAGACCGACAAGAACGGTAATATTACCGTAGCAGGTTTAGTGCCTGACATCTATACCATTACGGAACAGGCGATTGATAAATATGAGCCGCAGCAGACCCAGACCGTTACCCTTATCGGCGGCAAGACCACAACCGTCACTTTCAGTAATGTCTTAAAGCGTGGAAGCCTTGAAGTGGTTAAAACTTCCGAGGATAATCTGGTGGAGAGCGTGAAATTCCACCTTTACGGAACTTCCCTTAGCGGTTATTCCGTTGATGAATATGCCGTAACCAATGCAAAGGGCGTTGCAAAGTTTGAAAATGTCCTTATCAGCGGCAACACCCCTTACACCTTAGAGGAAGTAGATACCGCAATCCGCTATGTCGTTCCTGCTTCCCAGACCGCACCGATTGAATGGAACAAGGTCACAAACCGCAGTTTCCACAACATTCTCAAAAAATTCAATGTGACGGTCACAAAGAATTTTTTGAGAATGTTGTGGAAACTGCGGTTTGTG
>OGIE01001322.1_pt1 | contig 35024 bp, 24 predicted proteins | sample 1571581 | NCBI WGS metagenome assembly OGIE01 (sample SAMEA2582021, study PRJEB24529) | metagenome | biome: Human gut stool | place: China | collected 2011 | reverse complement strand
GAAGTGAAACGTTATGGAGTGAAAGCTTATCCCACCTTGTTGATTCCGGATCCAGAATCAACAAGGTGGGATAAGCTTTCACTCCATAACGTTTCACTTCTGCCGCAAAAGTCTTGTCCTCCGCATTTACCCGGTAATTAACGAATCGTTCGTTAAAACACACTCCCACCTCGTCATTCGGGAACACACGATCAGACAACAATTTACAAGGCCCACACCAAGTCGTGTAGAAATCCACGAAAACCTTCTTGCCCTCGGCTTTTGCACGCTGCAATGCCTCCTGAAAAGTCCCCTCGAAAAATCGAATACCCTCACCTCTTGCCACCACAAGCGACGACAGCAACACGATCAATAAAACAATCTTCTTCATCTTTCTGCAATTTTATTCTACAATAAACGTGAACGCTTTTTCTACCACCTCGCTATATCCCTCATTCGACACCCCCACGCTCACCACGTAACGTCCCTCTGGGATTTCAGCATTCGTCAAGAGTTCCATTCTTCCGGCACCGCGTATCTTCAACAAATTGCGAAACAAAACAACGTTCCCTTGCGCGGATGTCACCTCTATAATCTCATATTTAATCGGTGCCGTTCCCGCCAATCCCTGTAACTTCGGAGATACCCACGGGGCCCCATACTCGATACGGTAAGCATCCTTCACCGGATCAAGCTTTTTACGTATAATCATAGTATCGGGAACATACTTCGCATGCTCCGTTTGCAAGTATCCCACCGTGGGATTTTGACAGCCAGCCAGACCGACCAAAAACAATATTATGATCCAATATCCTCTCATAACCTTCTTGTTTAATAATTTTTCACCCAATCTTTTTCCTCGAACATATCGCCGAAATTGTAGCTATAAGGCAACGAATGAACCACCCCGTTCGTCGGGCGGATATCCACAGAGGCAATCCCGATATCTTTCAATTTCTTGTCGTGCTTATCCAGCGAGGCCATACTCAATATCACGGGCCCCATGTCGTCGATACCCATATAAGGTTCCTTATCCGTCCAGAACCAAAGCCGATTACCCCACCGGGTTGTCAAAAAATCACCACCACCGGTTATTTTTTGAGTTTCGTCATAAGTAGCTCTTGCCACTAAATCACGTAACACGATCTTGTCGATCACGTGACTGTACACGATCTTCCGGCACAAATCCACCGGCACTTGCTTGATACTTTTGTACCCATGAATAACATACCCCTTATCCGTACCGCTCATACCATCCTTACGATCCCAATAGAACCATTTCCGCACGGTAATATTCGTCGGTCCCACGAAAGTAAACTCCTCTTTCTCGAACATCTCCTTCAGACCTGCCCGGTCAATAATCTTCACGATAGAATCCCAGTCATAGGAATTACTATGTAAATACTCGTACATATTCCCGGGGAAATACTGTTCGCTGACCCCCGTGTCGTGGTAATTATATTTTGTTTCGCAGGATACCAACGCTACCGCCGCGGCTATCCAAATCAACCATTTCTTCATAGCTTATTTCATTTTTGACACCCAATACGTGTTCTGTATCATTAAATCATTATCCGAGAATGCCGTTTGCGGCACGGGAAGATAGAGCGCGCCATCCTTCACTTCCGTCTCCGACAACTTGGGAAAATTACTATCGAACTCCGTGTTCCAGTAACCGTTACGGATCACGTCGTAATACCGATGCCCCTCGTGGAGCAACTCCTTCTCGCGTTCCTTGAAAATATCGTATTGCAAATCCCCGCTATCATTCTCGGAAGGCCAAGCTTTCGCTCCCGCACGTTGCCGTATGACACCCAAATCACTCTTAGCCCCGGCTACATCACCCAATTTCACCCGGCACTCTGCCCGCAACAAATAAATATCTGCCAACCTGAAAATCACCTTGTTCAGATCGAATCCCACGAACCAGGACTCGCCCGACTGGGAAGCCCCATAACGGGCATAACGCCATTTATAAAGAAACGCCAAACCTTCAGTACGCCATTCCGGATCGTCCAACTTGTAGAAATAGGCTTCCCGCCGACCATCCCCCACGGGATACATCTCTTCGATCATCGGGATGGACATGCCGTAATTCTTATCCCGAATATCCGCTTTCTCCTCGTTTTTCATAACAGGAGCACCGATAAGATAAGACGCCGGTAAAAAAACAGGGTACGTGGTCGCATCCGAGTAACTGATTTCCAGTTCAAAAAGACTCTCCGCACTCTTCCGGTGCATCACTTCCGTGCAAACTTCTTCGGGATTTACCGCCAACGTGTAAACACCCACCTCGTCACGAAATTCCGGCTCGATTAACTTACTCGCCCACGTCTCGGCATTCACCAGATCCGCCTCCCGATTCATCACAGAGCCCTTCCACGCGTACAAATGCGCCAGCAAAGCAGCCGTATTCCCCTTGCAACCATACTGTTTGGACGTCAGTGTATTATTCTTCGAGTCCTTTAATCCCTCGTACTTGGGTAACAGATTATAAGCCCTCAATGCCGTATTAATCGCCGTGTCGAGTACCGTTTCCACGGAACTTTTCGCGTAACAGTCCGTGTACATACTCCCTTTCGTGATAATAGCCTCCCCCCAATCACGGGCCAAATAGAAATAACATACCGCCCGAACAAAATTCACTTGTCCAAGATAATATTTCAGACGGGCCTCCGACACGTTTTGTGCTTTCTTGTAATTATCCAAATAAAGATCGGCCAACGCCAACACGTTATAATATCTCTTCCATTGTTCTTGATTAGATTTCTGCACGAGATATGCCGCATTCAGACTACGCACCTTCTGGAAGTTCGTGTTTTCCTTAACCACGTCAACTTTCAACCCCATATGATCGTGATATGAGATCTGCCCCAGACTTGCGCGCAACGTTCCATGCATCTGAAGTACAAGAGCTTCCAAATCCTGCTCCGTCCGGAAATAATGCTCGAACGTGATCCCGTTCCGCGGCTCCACATCCAACAACGAGTCACATGAAGAGCAGCCGAGAAGTAATATCAAAAAATAAAATAATCTTTTCATAACGATTCGTTTAAAAATTCACGGTTATACCAAACGTCCATTTACGAGCCAGAGGATAAGCTCCCCCACTATCAATTCCTGTCATGATATCCACCACTTCTGGATCAATACCGGAATAATTAGTCCACGTGAACAAATTCTCACCCGTAGCGAACAACCTGATCCCGTCGATATGCATCTTTTGCGTCAACTTCTTGGGCACGTTGTACCCGATCGTGAGTTGTTTCAACTTGCAGTAATTCACCCGTTCGAGCGAGGCATCCGTCAAGGTCGTCATCGTGATCAAGGAACTATTCGAGTATACTTGCATGCTTTGGTATTTCGAATCAGCCCCACCTTCCTGCCAGAAATCAGAGAACGACACGTCCGCAAACACGGGATAGCCTCCAAGCCGACCTAACAGAGTAGAACGAGAAAAGGCATTAACCATCTTACGGCCTAAAGAATAATTCAATAATATATTCAAATCGAAATTCTTCCACTTGATTTCGTTGACAAATCCCCCGTACACGACAGGCAAGGCACTACCCGAATAGACCATATCGTCCTCCGTGATCTGCCCGTCCCCGTCCACATCCGTCAAACGGAGCATACCTTTCGTGAAAGAGTGTTCCTCGTCCCCGTCAGGAGAGAGATACTGTTTTTTCCCCGCTTCATCATACACGTACGGGATTTCACCCTCGTTCCCGATGATCTCTTCCGCTTTATACAAATAAATACCACTCAGCGGCTTACCGATCACCTTGTCATAAAGGTCAACTCCCGTGTAACTTTTCCGGAAACGGTTCCAGTTCCGGGAGACATTAAGACGAGCCCGCCAACTAACGGGACCTTCTCGCAAAATGTCACACTTCATATCTAACTCCAACCCTTCGTTGGAAATCGCCATGGCATTCCGCCATTGTACCCCGTTGAAACCATACATATCACCGGGAAGAGGCACTTTATAAATCAACGAACGAGTATATTTATAATAGTAATCAAGTGTCACGTTCAAACGATAATTGAAAAAATCCATATCCAACCCGATATCATACTGATCTGACTCTTCCCACTTCAGTTCCCGGTTTATCACTCCTTCAGGCTGCATACCTTGCGTGCCGTCAAAAATAATTCCCGGAGACATCATTCCTTGTGCCAGGTAAGGTAAACCGAACTGGCTACCGGAACGCCCCCAACTGGCACGTATTTTTCCGAAATTCAACCACCACGCCCATTTCATAAAAGGTTCATCCGAAAAGGCCCATCCGAGTGCCACCGATGGGAACGTGGCCCAGCGATTTGCCGTACCGAACACGGACGACCCGTCCCGGCGCACCGTGATCTCCGTCAGGTACTTCTTGTCATAATTGTAAGCCAAGCGACCGAAATAACTTACCATCACCGTCTCGGTAAAATCCGACTTGTAATCTTTCATCGCCCGATAATCATCTATCTTCGGATCATATATCAAATCAGGAAAACCGGAACCCACGTACCAGATATTGTCACTCGGCCCCCCGGATCCCGAACCGCTATTACTCCAACTCTTGCTGGCATCGTAAGCCAATCCTAGCAACAGATCGAAATTATGTTTCTCTTTAATCGAGAAAGTATACGTTAGTAGATTCTCGTTAGAAACCAAAAGATCACGAGTGATCTCACCCAATGATTTCGTCTCCTTGTAGGTAGGATTCAAATAAGTCGGCGTGAATTGATTCCGGTTTCCCTGACTGTAATCCAATGCGACCGAAGTAGAAAGCGACAACCCTTTCACGATTTCGTAAGCAAGTACCAGATTTGTCCGCAAACGATAAGAAGTGTTATCCTCCACCTGCCCATTTAACCTCTGCAACATCTTTTCCTCGACAGCCCCTCCCGTGGAGAGTAATGACGACGTGTATTGCGGATCGACAGTCAGTCCTTCAACCTTGAACGATTCGCCAAAACTACTGGCCGATGTTCCCCGGCTTCGATCCGTGTATGCCAGATAAAAACGACAATCTACGGAAAGTTGGTGTACCGGGGTAAAGGATAAATTAGACAACAGATTGACCCGGGCAAAATCACTACCCGGCATTATTCCCGTCTCTTTATAATACCCGGCACCCACGAGATAAGTCATCCGATCAGAACCGCCACTCGTCTGCAAATTGGCATTCAATATCTTACCGGTCCGGAAAATATACTTGTACCAATTCGTGGAATTATTGAAAAAAGGATTTAAAGAATCCTGTAACACCTTGATCACTCCCACTCCGGTTCCGCCATTCCAGAAAGCGTCATAATCGGCACTGTGCGAGGCTGCCTCCTCGTAAGAAGTGGGATACTTATAATATCCCTTACCTTTCACCTCGTAAGCGGAACGAAGCGCCCGCTGCAACGCGATATGATAAAGCCGTTCACCCCGACCGCCCAATTGATCGGGAGCTTCCGGTAGCATGGAAGCCGAATAAGAAAAATTAGCCGAGAACTTTCCCTCTCCCGCACGTCCTTTTTTCGTGGTAATCAATATCACCCCGTTTGCGGCACGGGACCCGTAAATAGCTGCCGATGCGGCATCTTTCAACACTTCCACCGATTCGATCGTGGAAGGATCAATCTCCGCAATCGTGTTGGTACCAGTCACCGGGGAAGTAAACGAATGTACCGGGACCCCGTCAATCACGTAAAGCGGGGAACCGTCCGTCGACTCGTCAATCATCAACGAATTGTACCCTCTTACCGCCACGTTCGTACCCCCACCACCGGGAGAACCCGATTGCTGGTTTACCCCCACTCCCGCCATTCGTCCTTGCAACAAGGTTTCCAGACTGGCTGAAGGAACTTCCTTAATATCGTCCGCCTTGATCGAAGAAACGGCACTGATTAATTCTCTTTTCTTTCTTGTCCCGTAAGCGATTACCGTCACCTGATCCAAATCGGAAACCTCATCTTCCAACACCACCGTCAACGTATCGACCTTCTCTGCCACCCGTACATCCTTGGGCTTCATTCCCACGAACGAAAAATGTAATATCAAATCCTTTATATTTGGAATTTCCAACCGGAACTGCCCACCAGCATCCGTGGCTGTCCCGATCGTCGTACCTTTCAGCATGATCGTCACACCGGGAAGCACGACACCTCCCGCATCTGTCACCTTCCCCCGGATCAAACGCCCCTGCACCTCCTTCTTCACCGAATCAACTGCCGCGTTACGAATCAGAATCACTTGATCTTCCAATCGCCAAGCCAAGGTCGTCCCTCGAAGCAAGTTATCCATTACCTCTTTTACCCCGGCATCACGAACCTGTAAATCTTGCTTATCATACTTTTTCAAGTCATCGACCTTGTAAAGAAACTGGTAATCAAACATCTTCCTTAATTCACTGATAATGTCTAACATGGAACATTGTTTCATGTTCAAGGTCACCTTGGCTTCTTGCGAGAAACCATTCGCGTGGACCGTGACGGTTGCTAACAAAACCAGATAAATCCCTATCTGTGTTTTTCGCAAAATTCTCCGCGTTATCCCTCCCCGGGCATCAACGCATGTTCGTCTTTTTTCCATACATTTGTTATTAAATACTTTTATTGACGTGCACTAATAATCACGCATTTATTATTGATATCCACTTCCAGATCTGCCACCTCTTCTATCATCCTCACGGCTTGCTCGAAATTTTCATACTTTTTCAAATCTCCCGTGAGACGGTACTCCCGGACCTCATCGTTAGCATAAAAGACTTCCATATCATACCAACGCTTCAAGCGTTCCATGATACGTTCCAACGGTTGATCCTCAAAAATAAATTTACCATCTTTCCATGCGGAATAAACAGAAGCATCCACCTCACCTCTATAAAAAGTTTTTTCTTTCTTGTTAAAAACCACTTGCTCGTCCGGCTGCATCCGGGTAGAATCCCCGTACATGACGATCTCCACGCTTCCCTCTGCCAACGTCGTGACAATCTCCTCGTCCCCAGCATAAGCCGAAACATTAAACTTCGTTCCCAAAACCCTCACATCCACATCATCACCCGTACTGACCGTAAAAGGTCTATCCTTATCCGGTGCTACCACGAAATACCCTTCACCTTTCAGGTAAACCGTTCTCCGATTACCGGAAAAACGAACGGGATAACGTAATTCACTCTCCGAATTCAACCACACGAGCGTACCGTCGGCAAGGCTTACCTTATACTCGGCCCCACGAGGTACGAGAAGCGTGTTGTAAACCTCTTCGCACAAGAGCGTATCTCGTTCTCGGTAACAAAGTTCTTCCCCGGATACCCAAATATTACCGGAAGGTTCTTTTATCTCAAAATGTATTGAATCCACCAATCCCACACGCTCTCCGGAAGAAAGTTCCAACATGACCTGACCTTGTGCCACCTGTATGGAAGCGGGAGAAGTATCTGGCAACGAGTAATCCCGGCGCATTCCCCAGTATAACAGGACTGAAAAACCAATAACCAACAGGACAACCGATGCCACGGCATAATAATAAAAAGGAATCCGACGAGACCGAGTCCGATGACGGTAAAATAAACTTAATTGATGTTCCACTTCCTCGTCCGAATAGGGTCCCATTCCTTTCCCGCAAAGAAAATCCTGTTTAAACTCCCGATAAGTTTCCCGGTTTGCTTCCGACTCCGCCAGCCACTTGTCCAAAGCCTCCCTATCCGACCCGGCAAGCGTACCCGCCATGTCCGAAGCCAACCAACGAGATATCTGAAAACATTTCATTAATCCTTCCTTTTTTGCTATCCCGTGGTGAAGCCTATTTTCATCATTTTCGCTTATTGTTTTCATCTTCTTTTCTTTTATAATCAAAAAGTTACCGAAATCCTCCTTTTTAGTTGTCTATGCAATCAAAAAAGGAAGGTATTTTGATGTATTTAAAAGTAAAGACGACACCTCCGATAAAACGGGTGAATAAGAATGTTATTATTTAGGAAATAATTTTCATAAAATCACGTAAATAGCTTTAAATTAATCATTTCAAATACACATATTATTACTTAAATAAAAAACACGAATCTCAATCTTCTGTTATACAACTTATTTTACCCGATATTCCCACGCACGTTCTACGGGCTACATGATAAAAACAACATTCGAAAACAGGTTAAAACTCCTCCAACAGTATTAATAACAAGATCAAATACTCCTTAGACAAAGTTTCCCGAAGTATGGCATAACCATTTTTTTTCAACGTTTTCACCGTATTAATGGACACACCTAATAATTCCCCCACCTCCTGGTTAGAATTTCCTTCCATACTTAATAAAATCACTTGACGAGTCTGGTTCGGCAATCGATCAATAGCCGAATGGAGAATCCGGAAAGTCTCTTGACGAATCACATCCTTAAAAAAAGTTGAAACCGTCAATTCATTTTCCTGAATATAGCGAGACATATAATTTTTCTCCGCTTTTCTCCGCTTTAAATGGTCAAAACAAAGATTACGAGCCGATATATATAAAAAAGCCTTGGCATTTTCTTCCGATTCGAATTCATCCCACCGCTCGAACACCTTCAAAAAAACATCTTGGGCCAAATCAGTAACCTCCTCTTTCTCCCCCATAATCCGTTCTATAAACAAACAAATCGGGTTAAAAAAGGCTTTAAAAAACGAATTAAAATTCTCGTTACCTTCGAATTCCATGATGCCGATGTCCTATTCATCGACAAACTTACATAAAATAACTGAAATAAACGAACCTAAATAAAACAATGATCCCCCAGTCAGTTACAACTGCATGAAAAAAGAGGGGGTGTCTTCTGTGTAGACACACCCTCTTTAATATTTCAGAAATATCCCTGAAACGATCTTAACATTCACTTTTTCAACTCCCGCTCCAAAAGTTCTTTCAATGCTTTATCTGAAGGTCGGGGCGCCTTTACCGCCACAATCCGACCATCCCGCCCAAAAACCATAAAACGAGGAATACCGGTAATCTTGTACGCCTTAGCGATATGGCTCCAACCATTGGCGAACAATTGAAAACCGGGTAACTTCTCATCCACAATAAATTTCTTCCATTTCTCATGATTTTTATCTTCATCCAAAGAAACTCCGACGAACACAACGTCCGAGTCTTTCATCTCTTCTTCCAATTTTTTCAGATAAGGCAGCTCTTTACGACAAGGCGAACACCACGTGGCCCAAACATCCACCAAAACTACTTTTCCCTTGAAATCGGATAAAGACACCATTTTCCCGTCTTTATCGGGGTAAGTAAAATCCGCCGCCCTCATTCCTTCTTCCGCCTTGTACAAATTCGCAGCCATCGCATCCATCCGAACTGTCTGTTCTTTCGTCAGATACTTTCCCCACATCTCTTTCTGTTTCATACAATCGGCATAAGAAGAAAACCGTTTCATGCTACTCAACAACATTTCTCCTTTTAGTCGATGATTAGGAACATATTTTTCAAAATATTCAAACATATACGGTTCTTTATTCTCCATCACTTGCTCCAAAACATATTGTTCCAACAAAGCCATTCCAAAAGGAACTTCCATTAGCATGTCATCTTCCAACTTCCCGGAAGCGTAAACACTTTTGTAATACTCGGGATAATCACTTTTCCCCGGGCACTTTTTCCGAGGTGTATACGAGAAACTCAATGCAATATAATCAATATCATATTCCACGTAACGTTTCATCCAAGCATCAAACGATTTATCACCACTCTTTATATTTTTTTGAAAAGCATGGGCTTTCTCCAAAAATGTCTCAAACATCGGGAAGAAAGTAGTATAATCTATACTCATGTATTTTATTCGCGTGGCTATTCGTCGAACTTCCGCCGACAATGCCTGCCATTCATACAAAATCTTGTTTTCTCGAGAACATTTTTTCCCTACCAGATAGGCCGTATCCTGATCCAGATAAAGGGAAACCCGATCGCCTTGCTTCAAATAAACGGGATATTCCAAATGCTTCCCATCCCCGACAACATATATACCCTCGTAGGGCGGAATGCATGAAAAACCGAAATACCTTCCTTCTGCACATTCTCCTTCCGCAACCTGTTGCGTTTTCCCGTCTTTCACTTTTTTGAAAACAATGGTTTTAAAAGAATCCTTCGCCGTGTAACAATCCACAACGGCCTTTTCAAATTTCTGAGCCAAACCGGGCATGTCAACATTCATCACGATACCCAGTAATAATACGAATACCTTTATGTATTTCATCAAATTCTCCTTTCTATTGCCAATAACTGATACTTTTCACTTTACCATCTATCGGGATTACTTCCACGACTTTCAAGTCTCGACTCTCCGACTGGTCGGGTTGTAAAATATACACGTTACCCTTATTTCCGGCACTATAAGTGGCTACCACGATATTTTTATTATACTTCCCATCCGTAACAACAGCCATTGTCGTTATTTCATCCAAAATTACTTTCTCCCCTTCAAAAGTCAGATTTTCCAATTTCACGCAAGCATCAATCCCCGCACCTTCCCTATAATTATACAACGTATTACCGATGGCAAAATAAACAAACCCGTTTCCCCGATCAATCACCATGTGATCAGCTTCTTCCAGCATACGTGCATTATTTTGCAACTCCCGCGTGAAATTTGCCTGTTGTTTAAACACGGCTCCCGGTGGGTATGAAGAAAAATCAAGAGATGTCGTATAAATATAGCGCCGATATTTGCCGTCCGGGTCTTTCGTGATAACGATCACACTACCATCCTCTATACCTTGCATATAAATCAGTTCGCTTCCTTCCAAAGCATCCGCCCCGGACAAACGGGTCGACTCAGACTTGGCGTACATCGTATTCCACGTGCTATAAGAAAGGAAATATTTCCCCACCTCATCGTAAAGCAAAATACCATCTTCACTCACACCCAACATGGTTGATGCTTTAAACTTTTTCCCGCTATTAAAAGCACAATCCGAATAAAATGTTGAAGTCGGGTCAAACCAATGCACTTCACCATCATCCGTTACGAAAAATTCCTGCAAGTTATTTTGTTTAAAAGCATACATCTTTTTAAAAGTATAACTTATCGGTTTCGTCTCGACCATCATAAACGTTGCCAGATTTGTCTCCTGCCACAGCATATCGGGAATCGTCAGCCATCCGGTAGCTTCTCCCGTGGCGACCCATATTTGTTTGATATTCATACGATTCCAACAAACATACGAAACCGCATTGGCCCCCCGTTCCGATAGGGGAAACCCGATCTCCGCAACATCCCGGTCTCTCGTATTTTACCTCCTTCTGCATCATCTCCATACATTTCCAACTCCACGCCTCCACTAGCATCTTCTGTCAGAAAAAGGAAACCGTTCTTGTAAGCCCCGATTACTTTCAATCCGAACTGACTCAACCATGAAACCCCGCTTTCTTTCTCGGTAACGGAAAAAGTCACTCTATATTTATCCGAAATCGGCAGGTAAATGGTATCATCCAGATAATAGCGATTTCCCAAAGTATCCCGTTTACCGGTCGTCTCGTTATACGTGTACCACAAGTAATCGTATTGCTCCAGATTCACAGCCGTCGTGTCATTCCCTCCACGTGTAGTGATCTTCACGATATCCGGCTTTAAAGTTAACACTCGTCCCCTCGTCACGACCGTATCTTTCAGCTCACCTTTCAACATGACACTCTGAATATAATCGTAATCATAGTTTCCCTGATCATCGTAACAAGACGCGAACAGCCCGATGATCATCCAATTTAGCACCAAGAATATATATTTATTCATATTCAATCATTTTAAACTATTAAAATCTCTTCATTCATTATTCCTTTTCAGGCCACGCATCCGGGAAAGAACTCGGAATCACCACATCGGGCAAAGTCATATATCCCCGGGTAGATTGCGGATCCGGATCTTTAATCGCACTTTCGGGTCCTTCGGCTATCTTACTATTCAAATAATTGGTAATCAAAAGCGGCAACTGGTAATAATACTGGGAAGGGAAACGATTCGCATTCCATACCTCGGGATCTATATTCCCCAACTCGTTCACCAGCTTATACTTCGCCTCGGAAAAATAACCGAAAGCCCACTCGTACCAGTTCTTCGGCTGTGTCAATTTACTGGTAAATATCAGCGTCTTACGAGTCATATTCAACGTATCCTCATCTTGCACTTTCAACGCCAACAACTGGGTAAAATATTCGTTAGGCAAAATTCGTAACGTCAAGTAATTTTTCGCGGAACCATGCCGGAATATCCGCACGGGGATATCCGCTACCGCTTTGTTAGCCAGTAAAACATATTCTTCCAAAAGAGGCTCGTAATCAATACCCGATTCACCTGTAGCCTTCTCAACCTCCACCCGGAAAGGACGATCGTAATCCCGCACCTCCCCGTACAGGCGAACAGCCATATTCACGACCGTATCATCTACCGTCACCATTGCAAATGAAAAAGAAGTAGAATCTATATATTTTCCCAGCATATTAGGGGCAAAATAAATCCCGTCATTCCCGTGGTACGTGTCAAGCGTATCTTCCGAGCAATTCAACAATAACAGGCTAAAACCTAAAATCAATAATATATTTTTCATAATCCGCATGCTTTTATTCGTATCTATTATTCACTTCACTTTCAGGCAATGGAATCTGGTAATAATCCATCATATTGAACTTCGTATTCCCATCCTGTCCATACAACACTTCTACTTGATTGCGTTTCAAATAAAAGAAATATTGCCCTTCTCCATAAAATTCCCGTTGCCACTCTTTATCCAGCACATCATTCACGTCCAATCCATCCAGATTGTGGTTCTGGTAGCCTCGGTTCAATCGCCCTTTCTCAAGCCACTCCTTTTTCAACGATTCATCCCGAGTGGTAGCCGCCGCAATCAAATACAGCTCACTCATTCGCATCAACGATTGTATCTGATAAGTATACGGGTTCTTATCCGTCCGATTGATCGTCTGCGGGTAAAAACGTACGAAAACTTTCACCTTTTCGTCGCTGGAAGACTGTTCCCAGAAACGATTACGATAATCCCGGTTATCATTATACAACGCACCGAGATACGACGTCAAACCTTGAAAAATAACCTTGGTATCCAAATCTTGAGAAAACATATTTTTGTACAACTGATCCCGGTTCAGGTTATGCAGGCAAAAAAGCATCTCTGGAAAATACACGCGATCTTTAACGGATTGCTCTTTTGTTACGGCCTCAAAAGTAGTAGCAAACGCGATAGCATTCCCACTCTTCGGATCTTTCCCTTCCAGTAAAGAAGTCGCGATCCGGTAAGCTTCCGTCCGGTATTCTTCACCTAAATACCAACACATCCGGGCCTTCAATCCCCAAGCCGCATAATAGTTCATCCGCACGTTACGATAAGCCCAAAAATCCTCATCATCCAACACGATTCCTTCGGTAAGGATCGGATCTTGCTGTAACAAATAAATAGCGGAATCAATGTCACTCAACAAGCGAGTTGCAACTTCCCCACACGTCAGGATCGGAGCAGGTACATCCGTCGGCTTATCATACAAAGGGATAGCCGGCTTGTTCTCTGTATCGGCACTATAAACCGGGGCAAACAAGCGGAAAAGATCAAATTGAACATAGGTACGAACAGCCAAAGCCTCTCCCAACACCAAAGAATTCTGTTGCTTTGTCAACACGTCTTGATGTTTGGGTAAATTCTCCAACAACTCGTTACAAGCCGACACCAGATTCCAGGATGAACTCCAGATACTCTCGAAAAAAGGCTTCACATCTTTATCGGTATACTGATAACGACTCAATTTATAATATGAGTGTTCCGAGTCCGATATATAATACCGTTGAGCCAGAACATCCAAAACTCCACATGATAATTCCTTGGCATACAAATTCTCTGATGCCATTTGCAGGTATAGCCCGTTTAACTTCCTCTGAATACCCTGTTCGGAAGCATAAACCTGTTCCCCCGTCATTTTGTCATAAGGCTCCACGTCTAACCAACTATTACAACCGGATAGCAAAAAAGCCATCACCACTCCTAACAATTTATATTTACAGACTATCATAATCTTAATCATTTAAAAGGTCATACTTAAAGAGAAAGACACCGTACGAGCAAAAGGATAGGATGTTCCCCGCTCCGCCCGAATTGTCGAACATCGGAATATATCATTCATATTCGCCCGGCAAGTGAGGCTTGAAAGATACAATTTCTTCAACCACTTCTGCCCGCTAAACTCGTAAGCCACTGACATACTCTCCCCGGAAATCGTGTTCTCACGTTGCACGTAACGATCTGACATGGGATAGGTCTCATTCGAGGCCACCTTGGAAGTAATTTTCCGGTATTGGGCATGATCTCCCACCTTTTGCCAACGATCATACAAAGCTCGTTTATCCTGATTGTATTCGGAGAAACTCGTGATATTCTCTATCCGGTTATACAATTCCGTGTTAAAATAGTCCGCCCCGATCCGATAACGGAAATAAGCACTAACGGAAAATCCTTTATAATAGAAATTAGATCCTACAACTCCTTCTAACTTAGCCTCGGTATTCCCCACGACAACTTCATCATTACTGTCATAATCAAAAGTATATGAACCATCTTTTTTGATAAAAAGTTCATTTCCCGTGGCCGGATCAATTCCATTAGAGCGAACGGCCCAAATATCCGTCGGACTACCGCCATCTCGATAACGCTGAAGCGAGGTCTTCTTCAATTCGTCATTAATCAAATCTAGTTTATTACCTATTTTACCGTATTCTTGTTTCTGATGTCTACCGTTGAAAGAGAGAGACCAGTTAATCCGATCTTCGGGACGATAAATCGGCGAGATCACGATACTTGCACTAATACCGTTTGTTTTCTGCGCTCCCAGATTCGTAATATATGCATCCCTTCCCGTGGATGAAGCTATCGTGGTTGTCACCAGCAAAGGATCAGTCTCTTTAAAATATACATCCAAATTCACTTTCAACCGATTATTAAGAACAGCAATATCGGCCCCGATATTATAATCCATTGTCTTCTGCCATTTCAAATTGGGATTTCCGAAACCAAGAACTTCTATACCCATCCCGAACAAATTCTGCAATGACGTATTATAACCGTAAGTGTTATAAGAACTATAAGATGAAAAATTCTGATTTCCCGGATTCCCGACAGAGAAACGCAATTTGAATAAATCCATCCATTCCCCGATAAAAGCCTCGTTATGAATATTCCAAGCAATCCCAACCGACCAGCTATCCGTGAAGCGCTTATTCACACCAAACACGGAAGAACCGTCTTTCCGCCAGTTAAAATCCAGTAAATATCGATTATCGAAAGCATAGTTCCCGTTCACGTAAAAACTTGTACTTCGACTCACCGTCTTGTAATACGAGGGCTTGCTATTGGTTGCATATTGGTTGGAAAATGCAGGATTGGGGATATTATCATCCGGGAAACCAATTGCCTTATAAGAATCGTTCACGTTATTAGAAGACGCGAAACGCCATCCCCCCACGACATTCACCTGATGCTTCTCGGCGAACAATTTCCCGTAAGTAACCACGACATCCCCCTCGTAGGCCCATTTATCGGTCGTGGATTTCTGGTATGATCCCCGCTCCGTTTTTATCGTTTCGTCAAAATCAGAATGAAAAGGTGATTTAAAATATTCCGTTTCATCTTTCGACTTTGTTAAACCGACACGTCCGCGGGCCATCAACCCATCACAAGGACGATATTCTATTTGGAAGTTATCCCTGAAAGCCAAACTCCGCGTACAATCCAGATAATTCAAACTAGCATTATACAATGGATTAGGTCGTTTTATCTCGGTTATCAACCCATCAATAATTTCCGATTCTTCCAAATATTTCGGGATACTTCCTTCGTAATCTTTTTCATAATAAGGATTAGTTCGCACATACACGGCAAAACTCTGCGGCGCATTATTCGCTTCCCCATAATCCAGAGTGAATTTATTGTCAAACCGTAACTTGCCTTTCCGGTAACGCAAATCTAAATTAAAACTGAACACATCCCGATCAGACCCTTTCATCACCCCATTCGTTCCATTGTAATTCAATCCCACACCATACAGCATAGCATCATCTCCCCCTTCTATATATAAATTATGCTTATGCACGAATCCGGTACGCAACGGCTCACTCAACCAATAGGTATCCACCCCGCTCTTCACTTTCTCCAAACGGCGGTTGTATAAATTCAACAACTGGTATTCCAAATTTTGATCTCTATCCCAGGAAACAGAATATTCTCCGGCCAACCGTTCAAATTCCAATTTTTCAGCAGCATTCATCATATTATAATCAGACAAATCAGGAATTGACACACTGAAATCGCCATTATAACTCAATCGTAATTGCCCCGCTTGCGGTCGTTTGGTCTCAATCACGACCACCCCATTTGCTGCCTTGGAGCCATAAATCGCAGTAGAAGCGGCATCCTTCAAAATAGTCACGGAAGCCACCCGTTCCATATTCAAATCAACAATCGTTTGTAAAGAAACTTCGAAACCATCCAGAATAAACAACGGCTGATTCGGATCGACCGAATATTCTTCCTTCAGATTCACCACGCTTGACTTTCCCCGAATATCAATATCCGGCAGTCTATTCGGGTCAGAACCAAACTCATTATTCGGAGTGATATGAAAAGAAGGATCCAACGTTTTCAAACTCTGCAAAACATTCTGACTACCGATCATCTTCAAATCCTCGGTCTTATACGTGGATGTAGAACCGGTAAAGCTCTCGGCTTTTCGCTCGAAAATACCGGTCACAACCACTTCCTCCATCTCCGTCATGTCGGGCATCAATGTGATTTTTATCTCTTTTTGTCCTGTATATTTGATCTCTTGCGTTTCCATTCCGATAAAAGAAAACACTAGTACAAGATCCTTCATCACGGGCATAGTCAACGTGAAACATCCCGCCGTATCCGTCGCCGTTCCCACGGATGTCCCTTTCACCACCACGGTAACTCCAGGCAAAGGCTGTTTCCTGTCATCAACAACTTGCCCTCGAATCGTCATCTTCTCACTCTTCTCCTCCGATACGACCTTCCGTTCTTTGATCACGATAATCCCGTCCATGAAAACATAAGTCAACTTGGTATTCCCAAGTACCTGTTTCAACACATTTTCTACCGTCTCTCCTTTCACGTTAATCGAAACAAGTCCTACAAGTTCTGCTTGCTCCCGATTCATCATAAAATTCAGTTGTGTCTGTTCCTGAATTTTATCCAGCAACGTTTTCAACGTTACCTTCTCCAACTCCAAGTTCACCCGTTCCTGTTGGGCCAGACTCTTGGCCGAAAGCCCAAAAGAACACACACACATCAAAATAAGGCATAACTTCATAATACGTCCAATTTTGTGCCAACGATATTCCACGACACGATGGCAATGTCGATTTTTTTGCATAATTTTGTCATTAAATAGTTTATACTAGCAACAGGTATTGCTGAAAGACTATCCTGTTGCAAAAAATTATTATGGAGGAAGGTGCTGTCACACCTTCCTTTTTTAATTCACAATAATGGTTTTATCCTTTATATCAAATTTCACCCCGGTTGATTCCGTCACCGTGGCCAAAATCTTACGAATATCTTCATAACGCCTCAAATAGCCCGAAAAATGTAATGCCTTAACAGCATCAGAACGGAAAAATACTTCCATATCATACCAACGTGTTAATTCACCCATGATATCCTCAAGCGTTTCGTCATTAAAATAAAAAATTCCTTCTTTCCAAGCCGTATATTGTCGCATATCCACCTCTTTTAACCAAATCTCTCCGCTTTCTCGGCGGTATTCAGCCATTTGACCCGGATGCACGTGTATTTCCTTAGGCGTATTTTTAGCTTTTACACCGATTGAACCTTCTACCAGAACGGCCTGAGTAGATTTCATCCCGTGGGTATTCACATTAAAAGAAGTTCCCAATACCTTTACCCGAATATCATCCGTCATAACGTAAAAAGGAGATTCACTATTCTTGGTCACCTCAAACCAAGCTTCCCCTTTTAGAAATACCTTTCTCTCTTTTTCCGAAAAAGCGACAGGATATTTCAATTCACTATCAGCATTCAGATGTACGATCGTCCCATCCGACAATTCAACCCGGAATTCTCCCCCTCTGGGAACGAGCAATGTATTATAAACCATCTCTTTTTTCTCTTTCCTTATCCCTTTATTATAAGCTATCAGTCCCCCGTTCACTTGTATAGCTTCCCCTTTTTCATCTATCCGAAGCGAATCCTTACCCCCTAATACGATTTGTTTTCCCCCGCTCAACTGTAATACAACCTGTCGCTCTCCGGGAGTAGCATTAGTCACGGGTAAAGCTTCTGGTTTCATCCAAAATAACCAAGATATACCGACTAAAATCAAAACACTACATGCCACCGCGCTTATTCTCCGAATAATAATCCCACGCTGCCTATTTTGCAGCCGACGAAAAGCTTTACGCCCATCATACTTACCACGTCTCGCCATTTCCTCTTCAAAAAATTTCGCCCCCAACATATCCTCCACAAGCAAACTTTCCGAATCATCTCTTTCCTCCTCTTGCTCTTCCGCTAGCTTGGCCGTTATACGCAACACGATCCGTTTGGCTTTATCATCTATATTTTCCCATTTCATCCTTTTCGATTTTAAATACACCTATAAACGCAAAAAATTATGGAACGGGTGACAAGATTTTTCAATTAATTCATTTTTTCTTATTCTAATCGTATTTTCTCGCTAAATTTACATTTATCGAAACATTTTAAAGAGTGACGGAACAAAATAAAAGATAATTTTAAACACAAGTTATCATTTCCCAAGATAATCCGCAATATTCCTTCTTTTCTTAAAAAAGATGGTCAACAACACCCGCAATTTAGTTTTGTCAAAGTGTTCCCGCACGAATAAATAAGCCCGTTTCTTCTGTGTTTTAATAGAATTCTCACTGATATCCATGATTCCGGCAATATCCTGCACTTTCAATCCTTGCAGACTATACAGCAGTATATCCCGTTGCTGAACGGGTAATTGATAAAGAAGTTCATAAAAATAAGAAATTACCTCCTCGCGCAATGCCATTTCCTGAGCCGTTTCCTCATCACTAACCTGCATCTCGTTCCAATTCTCCTGAAAACGCTCCAATAATTTTTTCTCCCGTAAAACACTGACTGAAGCATGGTAAACACTCTTATAAAGCCATGCCGACAATGACTTTACATCCGGGAAAGTCACGGAAGTATTCCACATTTTAATTAAACACTCCTGCACGATATCCTCTGCAATCCCGGCATCCCCCAAAAACTTCTCAACATAACTACATAAAGAGGCATAATAGTGATCATACAACTTTCCCCAAGCTTTCTCACTTTTTGTATTTATACCCTCAATGAATGCTGAATAGTCCATAACCACGTGAAATTACGTGACAAATATACATGATAATTGCTTTTAAAACAAACTTACCTGTATCCGGAATATTCACTTTCAATCGGACATACAACTTTTATCGCAGCACCTTGTATTTTAATACATGATTTCCATCGCTACCCGCAAACAAATAGAATCCGGTATTATTCCCGTTATCAAAGAAAGCAATTGAAAAAGGAGAATTACCCCGGATAGGGAAACCCTTTGACACATCCTTCATGTCAAGCAAAAAAAGACGCTCGCCCTTCTCATCCAACAATCCGATTCGCGTATCTCTGGCTGAGAAGCGATAAGTATAAGGATATCCCAACCCGGCATTATTCCAATTTTTCTCCAACAATAATTTTCCTTGTTCATCATGTACCTGCAACGTGTTATCGTTGGAATAAATAAACTCATTCCGACCGTCATTATTAACATCTTCCACGTTCAACATACCTCCCCCAGTCATTTTCTCACCCTTCACCCGTTGCACGTTTCCCCGGAAATCAACCAATAAAATCTCCCCGTTTGCATCCACAAAGGCTATCTTCGTTTGCCCGCCTTGCTTCGTCAAATAAAGAAGCGTGTTTTCCGGCAGATTCAACAAAGTTGAAACTTTCACCCGTTCTTTTCCTTTGCGATCCAATATATAGAGACGGTAACGATCCGCATACACGATATAATCTTTCCCCTCTACCCGGAAATGATACACTCTGGATGCAATATCATTATCACTCTTGGGCATATCCCATCCTTTCACGAAATTTCCAGATAATTCGTATAGATACAGGTAATGGTCCGCCCCCGGTGCAAAAATCCGGTAATTCTTGTTATTCTCGTAATCGGCCACGGAAATCCCTCGCATACAGGGCGATTTGAAAGCCAACGGGTAACGGGGTAAATAATTACCATTTCGGTCAATCAAGTAAAGATTATTCGCCGTGGAGAACAAATATTGTAACTTTCCGTTCTTGAACATATCTACCTGATACACGTCGCTATTTATCTTACCCTCGATCGGTAACTTCCATAAAATCCGCCCCACGTCATTAATCAAATAGATCGTGTTCCCCTCATCTTGCACAAAAAGTTCCCGTTCTCCCGTATCATGATTCACCACGATAGCCGGTTTCATGCTCATCTTGGCATCCAACTTCGTTTGCCACATCACTTGAGCCTGTTTCTGCTCTACTTCTTCTGTACTTAAGAACAATGTATGATAAAGCATGTCCCCCTCGCAAACCCATTGCAAACCCAAGGAAGAAAACGTCTCCATGCCTTCTTTATTCCGTTCCAGCAAGCCCCGTAACTCCCCTTTCGTCACATTCTCATAATAAGGTAACATCGAGGGAATCTCAGACAAATACATCCAGTTGAATTTGGATGATAATTTCGTTCTTAATTTTTGGTACCACTCCTGATCCCTCACGCTCAGGCGACGCATATAATCACTCGCGTAAGTTTGAATTGCCCGTTCCGAAGAGGCAAAAACCACATAATTATCTTCCACCAGCACATAGTTATTCGCAATACCGCCCAACACGTATCCCCACATTACCTCAACAAAATCCGGCACCGGCATTTTGAAATATCTAATCGTCTTATCTTTATCTAAAGAAAATGTACGATACAAAGAAGCCTCGACCGTCCCGGTCTTTGAAGCATATGATTTCACCATTTTCTCCAACATCCCTCTAGCCAAGCTACCGGCTTTCACGTGAACCACCACTATTCCCTCCTCCTGTTTCCGGGTAGCATCATAAGAAAGAGTTGCTTTCCCCCATTCACCTTTCAACAGAGCTTGCCACTCCTCATCCAGTTTGTCCCCGAAAAGCCGAGTAAACTCCTGCTTCCGTTTCCGTATTTTATCAATCTTACCCGCTCCATAACGATAAGTTTCCAAGGAGGCCAAATAACTCTTTACGTCACTCAATGCCAAAATACTGACACTCTTCGCATCCGTCGGCATCATGGCATCCAATTTCGAATCCTGAGGACTCTGCCCCTTAAACACGATTGGAAAAGCGGCCTTTAACCCATTATAATGCATGAAGCCGTTGAAACTAATCCCGTTCGGCCGGATATCCCCGTCCAAAGCTCCCCATTTAAACCATTTAGCGACGTCTGTCTGTTTCGAAATAAAATCCTTTTGCAACAACAAGGGAAGCAAATCAGAAAAACAAGCCGTATTCAAAAACACGTTCAAACCCGCCCCGGCAGAAAAATAACGATTCACATTCCTGAACCGGGGTGCTTCTCCCTTCTCGCTCTCACTATGATCACTCAACTGGTTTATCGCGTCTTCCACGTACAATTCAGAATTAGAAACCAACACCATCCCGCCGACCACAGCATAACAAACTTCCTCTTTCCCTTTATTTACCACGTGTATTTTCTGGTTATTATATTTTCTCTCCTTCGCCTGTCCCCCGGAAAACATCTTTTGCAAAAAAGCATACACGTCTCCCCTGGAAAACAAACCACTCCGGTTCAACACGTACAAACAACGTATGGATTGTTTTCCCTCAACCCGGATCGCCATAACGTAAGAAGAGGTATCAACCTGACACGCCTGTTTCAAGGTATCAATCGCCCGGAACAACATGCTCTCCCGGAATCTCTTGATTTCACGGTCAAAGGCTGTCGCCAGCTTCGGGGATAAACTTGCATTCGCATTTACATTAATCACCACGGCGGAATTATAAGGAATAAACGATTCCTTCGGTACATCAACCTCCCGTTCTCGCTCGTTCACCCACCATAGCGCAGTCAATATTCCTCCTAAAAGAATAACCCCAAAAACGATTAATGCAATTTTTTTCATCATAGCCATTCAGTTTATAAGGTTTATAAAGTTTATAAAGTATATAAAGTACTTTACGAACTTTATGAACCTTAAAAACTTTATAAACGAAAAAGGCTCCGCCTTTTTCTCTGGAACAAATTTAGTAAAATCAAGCCTTTTTCCTACTTTTGTAAAAAGGAAAATCGTATGAAAAAAATATATACTCTGTCAGAAGTGGAAAACATGCTGACTTGTCGGGGAGAAGAAGAAGCTCGGCTCTACGCAGATGCGAAAAAAATAAAAAACGAAACAATCGGTAACAATGTCTACCTTCGGGGATTAATCGAGATTTCAAACATCTGCACCAAAGATTGCTTTTATTGCGGCATCCGGAAATCAAACACGGAAACAGCCCGCTATGCCCTGTCCGATCAGGAAATCCTCGACGCTGCCGATTTCGCGTACACCCATCATTTCGGTTCCATCGTCTTGCAGGGAGGGGAACGTTCCGACAAAGAATTCGTGGACCGTATCACACGTTTACTACTGGAAATCAAAAAAAACAGTCATGACGAACTCGGAATCACACTTTCTCTAGGCGAACAAACAGAAGAAACCTATAAACGTTGGAAAGAAGCGGGTGCGCACCGTTACCTGTTACGCATCGAAACATCCAATCCCGAACTGTATGCCAAAATACACCCGAATAACTCGCTTCACTCGCACGCAACCCGACTGAAATGTATCGAATCATTACAACGTTGCGGTTACCAAACCGGAACAGGTGTTATGATCGGGCTGCCTTTTCAAACAATAACCGATCTGGCAAATGACCTGTTATTCCTACAAGCCATGGATATTGACATGGTGGGCATGGGACCATACCTGGAACATCATGCTACCCCCCTCTATCAATATCGCCACTTATTGCTTTCCCAGCAAGAACGTCTACGCCTGTCTATTCACATGGTCGCCGCTCTTCGGCTTCTCATGCCGGACATCAATATTGCCGCAACCACCGCTTTACAGGCTATCGAACCCGCCGGGAGAGAAAAAGCACTAGAAATTGGGGCCAACGTGGTCATGCCGAATATCACCCCGACGACCAATCGAACCCTATACAAACTATACGAAAACAAACCGGGAACTCACGAGGGGGCAGCCGAATCCATGCGCAAACTGGAAGAAAGTATTCTGAAAAGCGGTTGCCAAGTTGCTTATGGCTTATGGGGCGACTCGAAACATTTTAAATTTTAGATTTTCATACACATTCCGCTCCAATTTTGTGATTATGAGCGGATAATATGATTATTAATCACAAATCATTACATCATCAAATAACGAGATTTCGAAATGGGGCAAATGCAGCAAGAATCACCAACGCTCCCAGTACGGCAATGATCATCCCAGAAACCCGGTTAATCGTGATCAGCACCCGCAAACGGAATTTTTTACGAAAAATATTAACCAACGTAGAAAGAGTATACCACCACACTCCACCACCTAGTAGTACTCCTATAACAACCAATAATTCCCCTAACATGGAAGACGTCTCTCCAAAAACCGACATCCCGGCAAAAACGGCCATAAAAACGACCACCGTGATCGGGTTGGATACCGTTAAAAAGAACAGAGATAGGTAATCTCCCAACAACCCGGTTTTGCTCACGCGCCCCTGACGTCTCTGTCGGATTTGGCGAATCGGGTTATCAAAATAAATTTTCAATCCAATCCCCACGAGAAAGATTCCCCCGATAATCTGCAACAACAATTCATGAGTTTGCACGGTATTAATCACAAATCCCAACCCGAAAGCAGCCACCGAAGCATAAAAGAAATCAGCAGAAGCAGCCCCCATTCCGGCAATAAAACCCGATAGCGCACCTTTATGTAATGTTTTCTGGATAATTAGAACCCCCATGGGTCCCAACGGAATGGATACCATTAATCCAATTAACATTCCTTTGAAAAGATACAATATATCGTACATCCCTTTTTAATTTTAGATTTAACGATTTTAGATTTTAGATTCCAACCACACAAGCGATTCCTTCTTTTCCATTCTAAATTTTAAATTCTAAATCCTACATTTATAATTCCACGCTATCCGACGAGAAACGGCTCAAAATCGTGTCATCGTTTATCTCCTTTGACAACGACTCTATAGTCTTCATCGGCACGTCAAAAATATCTAAAATTAATAAACCATCCAAACACATACTGAATTTAGGATCAATATTAAACCCGATAATTTTGGCATTCAGTGAAATATATTTTTTCAACAATACAGGCAATTTATCACTTGAAGGCTCAATATCACCGATCATCTTATCCAAAAGAGCAATATCTTTGTGTGCTGCGTCCAGCATAATCTGCACTCCCGGTTGCTCTGAATGAACCTGATATTTGGATCGAGGAAGCACGTATTTTGCCAACTCGTGATCATAATGATTCTCTTGGATAAAACGCATGATCAACTCTTTCGACACCTCCGTGTACTTCCCGCTAATTGTCACCGGACCAATCAAATAACGATACTCCGGATTTTTCAGCAAGAAATAAAGAATACCTTTCCACAACATAAACAACGGAAGCGGCTTACGCTGGTATTCCTCCGTGATAAAAGAACGCCCCAACTCGATCGACTCGTACAGCACTGGCAACATCTCCTTCCGCATCTTGAACAGCGAATGGATATAAAACCCTTTTATCCCGTATCGATCGATTATTTCTTTCCCCTTCCCCACGCGATAGGCCCCGACAATCTTCTCGTCCTCCTTATCCCAGATAAATAAATGGTAATAATAAAGATCGTATTCATCCAAATCTATACTACGATTCGTTCCCTCGCCCACGGCACGGAAAGTAAGTTCCCGCAAGCGTCCGATCTCGTTCAGCACGTTCGGAATCTTCACCGAAGGCGAACAATAAACATCGTAGTTTTTCATGTTAAACAGCAAATAATCCTCAGCGATACCCTCGATCTCTTTCTTCAATACCGCACTGTCTGTCTCCGCTGCAATAGGTTCTGCTTTAGGCATTGCTTTTTGTGATTTAATAAAAAACTTCTTTACTTCTAACGCAGATCCCAACAAATAGGTTTTCGCCCGCAAAAATTTGCCATACTGGGCTATATCGTGGAAAGTATTCTGAGTTTCCACGCTGATCGGATTCCCGATTCTTAACTTCACCACCCGGTTCTTCTTGTTCAGCAACTCGGAAGGCAATTTAATCGTCTTTAATACCGGGTGAATCATTCCCAGTAAATAAAACAACAGACTATTAGAACCCTTAAAATAAATAGGTATAACCGGCACTTTTCCCATCTTCACCAACTTCACCACGGATGCATCCCATTCCTTATCCTCCACGTGATTCGAATCCGCCTGGTAAGAGGACACTTCCCCCGCGGGAAAAATACCTAACGGTTTCCCGTCAATGACATGCCGGATAGCTTCTTTAATCACCCGCATGTTGGAAGCGTTTTTCCCGTCAGCCGGTTCCAGACCTAATATATAATCCTGCAACGGATCGATCTTTTTCAACAAGAAATTAGACATGATCTTGTAATCTGGGCGCAATTTACACAACAACCGGATTAATATAATACCATCCAATCCCCCAAACGGGTGATTGGAAACCGTGATAAACGGCCCATTTTTCGGAATTTTCTCTAGATCTTCCTCCTTCACCTCAATCGTTACCCCCAAAGCCTCGATCAGACTATCCAAAACTGCTTCCGGGTCATCATCATGCACCTTTGCATTCAACTTATCCAGTTTATGCAAGCGCAATATATACATCACTAACTTGGATACCAGACTTTCCCGGAATCGGTTCAGTCCTTGGGAGGCAAGTAAAAAATCATTCGTATCAATCAATTTCATTTATATCCTTATTAAATGTTCTATGACTAGAACACTACAATATCTTTTACAACATTATCCCCGACCCGATCATTCAAGGCTTTTATCAACCCCTCCTTCACCATCAGAATCTCGTTCTTCACCACCGAAGACGTGAAACTCACGAATACTTTCCCATCTGAAATCCGCAAACTCTTCGTTCGAGAAGCGATCATCCCCCCCACGACATCCGGCCATACCTGACAAACCTCCCTTTCCTTGAACTGACGGGACAATCCCATCTGCTCCAGATAAAGGTTTACCAGTTCGTCCATTGTCAAAGTCTTTCCCTGCTTCAAAATACTTCTATTTATTTAGTTCTTACTATTCATTCGTTCTACAAAAATACGATTTTCTAAACAACCCAGAACTATTTTAGATCGTAAATTTTAAATCTTATTCCTCTTAAACTTTTTCAAAAAATCCGCATTAATCAACTAACAATCTCATTGTCACCGAATCCTACAATCCAAAATTTAAAATCTAGAATTCTTCAACTTCTCCTCCCTCCACGTGAAATATCTTGTATTCCAGAGCATGTTGCTTCAATATTTCATCAATATGCTCTCGGTTCGTATCTGTAACAAAAACTTGGCCAAAGCTTGTATCCGAAACAATCTGAATAATCTGGCTGACCCGGTCTGCATCCAGTTTATCAAAAATATCATCCAGCAACAACAAAGGTTTCACCCCCTTCTGTTCGGCTAAATAAGCGAATTGAGCGAATTTTAAGGCGGTCAGGAAACTTTTTTTCTGCCCTTGAGACCCTAGTTTCTTCACGGGATACCCCTCTAGGCTCAAATCCAAATCATCCCGATGAACACCGACCGTCGTGTACGTCAATACGCGATCCCGCTCGAAACTATTATGTAAGGATGTAAGAAAATCATCATTCTTTACCGTGGTCCTGTATTCTAGCATCACTTTCTCTCTTCCCAAAGCCACCCGGTTATAATACACCTGAAACATCTCTTCCAACTCTACGATAAACGCCCTACGTCGTTTAAGAATCACGCTACCACTCTCGGCGAGTTGTTCATCCCACACAGACAACATATCAACATCAAACCCTCGTCCCGCGTACTCTTTCAGAAAACTGTTCCGTTGCATCAACACACGGTTATAGCGAATCAATAACTGTAAATACTCCTTGTCACACTGACTGATAACCCCATCAATAAAACGCCGTCTCTCCTCACTCGCCCCGTCGATCAAAACCACATCGGCCGGTGATATCATCACTAGTGGCAACAAACCGATATGATCCGAAAGCCGAGTATATGCCTTTTTATTTTTCTTGAATATCTTCTTTTGTCCCCGCTTCATCCCACAATACACGTCAATCTCTTCATCTTCATATGCGTACTTCCCTTCAATCACGAAAAAAGCCTCTCCATGACGTATATTCTGGGCATCGGGTAAATTAAAATAGCTCTTACACATCGACAACTGGTACACCGCATCCAGAATATTCGTCTTTCCGACCCCGTTATTCCCGATAAAACAATTAAACCTGGGACTACACACAATACCCGCTTCTGCGATATTCTTGTAGTTGACTATATCTAAATTCTTTAAAATCATTCAGTCTTAAATTTTTCAACCTGTATCTAACCTCCAAAAGTAAGGAAAAGAAGAATATATTCCGCCAGACCGATAATTTTTTGCATAAAATTTCGCAGACCCTCTGCTGGTATCAAAAAAAAAATTAATTTTGCACGTTGACGAGCGATACGTCAGGAAATAAGAAAAGTAAACAACAAAAAGTATATAACAATGTCAAAAGAGAAACAGAAACGTGCGGATGGCTTTGAACAAATTGAAGAAGCCACGATTTCAACCGAACAATTTATCGAGAAAAATCAAAAATTACTGATAAGAGGTGTCCTCGTTATCGTTATCGTGGTAGGTGCCATCTTGGGATATTATAGATTTTATAAGGCTCCCTTGGAAGAAGAAGCACTAAAACAAATGTTTGTTGCCGAAAATCTTTTCGAAAAAGATTCATTCAACATGGCTCTTAACGGAGATGGAAACGCCCCCGGTTTCTTGGAGATCATTGATAGATATGGCTCAACCCCTAGCGGAAACTTGGCAAACTACTATGCAGGAATCTGCTACTTGCACTTGGGTGACAACCAGAATGCAATCAAATATCTGGAAAAATTTTCTTCCGATGACGTGATCTTCTCAAGCATGGTAAAAGCCAACTTGGGTGATGCTTACATGCAACAGGGAGATTTCAAGAAAGCTTCCAGCTACTACCAGAAAGCAACCACCGGAACCACCAATATGGTAACAACTCCGATGATTTTAATGAAAGCCGGCCTTGCCTTCGAGAAAGCTAACGATTACAAAAATGCCTTGAGCATGTACGAAAGAATAGAAAAAGAATTTCCGGCCTCTATGGAAGCTGCCGAGATTGAAAAATACATCACTCGTGCAAAATTGAGCATGAAATAAAAACAAAATTCATCATATATAAAAAAAGCTATCCCAAAGGATAGCTTTTTTTATTGCGGATTCCAATAATAAAAATCTCCCTGTTAATACGAGAAGTTCAAACGGATTTTGTCAATTATTTTTATCTCTCAAGCGTCTAGATTCATCAGTATAATAAAGAACCCCCGCCTCAACGAGACGGGGGTTCCTTTATCGTAAAATAACTTATTATTTCTCGAACAATTTACCGAAATCTTCCATAGAGATCTCTTGCTCTTCCAACTTCACGCCTTCTTTAATCACGCTGAAAATCTTGTTTTCCAAAGCACGATCGTATAGACTTGCACGTTGTTTCTCATTCTCTAGCAAACGAACGGCAAAACCGTCTAATTGCTCGTCAGACAAACCGTACAGACCGTATTGTTGTAATTGAGCGGCAGCAACTTCACGACCAACAGCTTTCATATCCTCGTCTTCAACACGAAGATTATTTTCCTTGATCATATCGCCTTTAATCAATTGCCATTTGAACTCGTCGCGGTAAGCATCGAAATCTTTATCCACGGCTTCTTGAGTCAATTCTTTATTGGTAGCTAACATCCAACGTTTCAGGAATGCTTCTGGAAGAACGATATCCTCGTTTTTCTTCAACATCTTGTCACGAGCGTCTACTGTCAAACGATACTCGCTATGAGCTTTGAATTGTTTAGCCAAATCCTCTTTCACGCGAGCACGGAACTCTTCAACGCTCTTCACGTTTCCTTCCCCGTATACTTTGTCAAACAAAGCCTGATTTACTTCAGCATCTACGTAACGTTTGACCTCGCTGATGATAAAGCAAAAATCAGAAGTAATATTCTCAGCCTCTTCTTTGCTTACTTGCAACAAAGCCGCATAATCCGTTTTATTCGGATAAGCTTTTGATGGATTGAAAACGACCTCATTTCCAGCTTGCTTACCTGTGAAAGCCTTTACTTGCTCTTCGTCCTTCATGTGCTCAACCGACAAAGAAGCATCCTCGATGTGAATTCCACCTTCTTTCGGCTTGCCGTCAGCACCCAGCTCGATCAATTCACCTTTCACGTACTCCGATCCCTCGATCGTGTCAACTGAGGTCAACTCACCGTTACTCTTGCAAATGCTTTCAATTTGTTTGTCTATCATTTCATCATCAACCTTGATGACATAATAAGGAACTTTCTCTCTCTTGCTCAACTTCACATTCATCGCGGGAGACAAAGCGATATCATAAACGAATTCGAAACTCTCCTCGTCCAGATTCAACTCTTTCTGATCAGTCTCACTGGGAAGCGGCTCACCCAAGATATTCAAATCGTTCTCTTGGATATAATTAGACAAACTCTCCCCGATCAACTTGTTGATCTCCTCGATCAAAACGGCTTTCCCGTACATTTTTTTGATAATCCCGAAAGGAGTTTTCCCCTTACGGAAACCGTCGATCACCGCTTTCTTCTGATATTCTTTCAACGCGTCGCTCACGCGAGTTGCGTAATCATCCTTATCCAATTGAATCTTAATGGTTGCATTAAGATCGTCGATTTGGTTCTTTGTTACATTCATACTTCTTTATGATAAAACAATAAATTGATAAAACAAAACAAAAAAGCCACCTCATTGTAAGGCGGCCATCTCTTCAAGTGCGGGCGAAGGGACTCGAACCCCCACGCCTTGCGGCACTAGATCCTAAGTCTAGTGCGTCTACCAGTTTCGCCACGCCCGCTTGCTATTTTGACGGTGCAAATATATAGCTTTTTTACGAAAAGCAAAACGATTTGACCGTTTTTTTATTTTTTCCTGCGTAACTCGAAGTTTTTTCCGAGATACACTCTTCTAACCTCCGGATCATTAGCCAATTCCTCTGCCGATCCCGCCTGCAAAATACGACCGTCATACAACAAATATGCCCGGTCGGTGATACAAAGCGTCTCCTGCACGTTATGGTCCGTGATCAGAATTCCGATATTTTTCTCTTTCAACTTGATCACGATACTCTGGATATCCTCCACGGCTATCGGGTCAACTCCCGCAAAAGGCTCGTCCAACAGGATAAACTTCGGGGCGATCGACAACGCTCTGGCAATCTCCGTACGTCTCCGCTCACCTCCCGACAACTGGATACCCTTGCTCTTCCGGATATGCTGCAACCCGAATTCATCCAACATCTCCTCCAAGCGGTGACGTTGGTAATCCTTTGGTAAATTACTCATCTCCAAAACTGCCTTGATATTATCCTCCACGCTCAACTGACGAAAAACCGAAGCCTCCTGCGCCAGATACCCGACACCAAGCTGTGCCCGACGATACACGGGCTCCTTCGTGATCTCCGTGTCATCCAAGAATATCCGCCCGCCATTCGGCTTAATCAATCCCACGATCATATAAAACGAAGTAGTCTTTCCGGCCCCGTTAGGTCCCAATAAACCAACGATCTCCCCTTGTTCCACGTTCACGGAAACCCCCTTTACCACCGTACGGCTCTTGTACTTTTTAACTAAGTCCTCAGCTCTTAATATCATATCTTACAGTTTTATCGCGCTAAGATAGTCTTTTACTATTGAAAATTGAAAATTGAAAATTGAAAATTATCAGAAATTTAGGTGAATCGAGAAATTGATCGCAAAATTATCCACTTTCTGCCCTAAACGATCGCCCCTGTGCGTCAATCGCCAGATCGCATCTATACGGAGAATTCGGAAAATATTCTCCACACCCACACCCGCTTCGATGTAAGGCTTAGACACGGAAGACATACCCTCCGGGAATAAAAGGATCGCTTTGGTATCTGCCAGACTCCCGTTATTCTTGTCCGATAACGTTCCCCACAAAGCCTTCACGGTAGCCACCTCTCGCCATTTCAACCGTTTCATCAACGGGATCTTACTCAGGAAGAATCCCCGGAAATGATGTTCCCAGAATACCGCTGCCCACAAATCCGAGGCAAACTCGTAGAAATTCATACAGGAAAAAGCATACGGATCATAAAAATAGGTAGCGTTTCCCTCATGCAACTTCAACAAAGGATAAGGAACCTTGTTAAAAATCTTTCCTCCCGATACCATGAAATCACTATACCCAATCGGGGCAATATTCACGTCATGCTTTATCGACAATTCAGCCCGATAATACTCGTAATTTCCGTTCAGAACACCCTTCAACCCGGCTACCAAATCAATTCCCACAATCGGGAAATCCGATCCCATCGAAGCCTTGTCAAATGATTGACGTACTACAATCTCGTTTCTTGACAAACGAGTTCCCAAACGGAACTGTGTCGTGCGAATCTGGCTAACTTCTTCTCCATTTGGACGCACAAAACCTACATATTTCGTGGGAAACATCTGCCTGTATTCCATCGCAAAAATATTCGAGAACCCCTGCCACCACTCTTTCTCGTAGCGGAAATCAAACGAATTGATCATTGTCAGTTTATCGTTATTCCCTCTTGAAAATATAGAACTCAGGATATTCCCTGTTGAGAAAGCATTTTCGCTCGCTCCTAACTGGAACACGTCATGCCGCCCGCTAATCGTCAACTTCGAGGTTGGTTGGTTATTAAACATATACTCGACCGTCCCCCCACCTTTAAATTTTTCATCCTTCGTACTATAGGCCCCGTATCCTGAAAGCCGTATCCGTTTACTGAAATCGCTCGTAGTCTTCACACCAAGCTGGAAACGAGCACCTTCCAACTTATTAAAACTAATCAATTTGTAATAAGGACCAAATCCCACGTACTTTGTATTATAATATCCCAGGAAAATGGTCTGAATCATATCATATATATTCTTATATAGCGGCACGTTCTTAATCGAATCCACCATATTATATATATTCTGCTCTTTCACGCTCAACTCGTAAGGACGCACGGACTGCCAGTAATTCTCGTCATTCTGGAGAACATTTTTATTAATAATCACGTCATTATCCAGCTTTTGAATATCCGCCGGAATCTCCTCGTTCACCTTCACGTTCGAATAATCAATCTGCCGATGCCCCATAAACGAGATCAATTTGGAAGAATCTTTCATCTGTACCGTGAAATCCGCCAGAATCTTGTCCTGTTTCAAGAACCAAGTCGAATCATTAATTAACTCGTTGGTATTCTCGATTGCCAAATCCTTGATCCAGTTCACGTTCAAACCTTTCGTCATGCGAAGTTGGGCGGATTCCAGCGCCCATGTTGTGGAATCAATATTCACCTCCCCGTCAAACACAGGTGTAGACTTACCTTTAGGATGAAAACGTATCTTATAAATTTTCCGTCCCTCCTTCTGCACGCTATCCACTAGGAAATATTTATAATATAGTAAACCATGTTCACTCAGAGGACTGGCAAAATTTACCTCGAAAATATTGATATAATTATCATATAGATTCACATTCACGTGTAAATGCCCCGTGAACTGCGCTAGACTATAATCCTCCTCGATACCAGAAATACGACTGGCTTTCACGATCTCCCTGGATAACTTCGGTGAACGACGATAGTAATAATCAGCCGATGCCTCGGAAATCATTACCGGCAAATAAGCCTTTCCCGTGATGGCCGACGTATCCATATACTGGAACACAAATCCGAAATTCTTCTGCAACTTCTTGTTCTTGAACTCCGGCTTCATATTCGCCACATCCAACTCCATTTTAGTATAAGTCGTGTAACTGTATGATTCCTTCTCGGCCGGATTATTTTTCTTCTTGTTCTTCGAAATGTTCCGCAAGATAGCATGAGCCGGATTCTCCCCCGGCTTCACCTTCACCTCGTCCAAGTTCGTCACGATCGGAACCAGCTTGAAGTCAATTGTGTTAAAAGCACCCTTCTTGATCGCCACTGTCTGACGCTCGTAAGACACGAATGAAGCCATGATCTCACTGACCTCCTCCCGCGTCTCTATATTATAATTTCCATCGAAATCAGTTGTCACCCCGATCGTGGTACCCACGAATATGATACTCACCAACGGCATCGGCTCGCCTGTTTCGGCATCCACAACTTTTCCTCTTACCTTTGTCGTCTGAGCCTCAGACACAGACACCCACGCCAATAAAAACAATACAAAGCATAACTTTACATGAATCATAACGATTACATAATTTTAAATTCTAAATTCTAAATTTTAAATTCAAGTGACCATACATACAATCTAAAATTTAAAATCTAAAATCATCAATTAAACCACTCCTTCCCGCAATATGTCATGTATATGCACCATTCCTTTATAATGATTATCCCGGTCCACGACCACCAACTGGGTGATACTATTCTTTTCCATCATCCGGTAAGCGTTGTATGCCAGTTCATCCTCCGATATCGTTTTCGGCGATTTTGACATGACATCTGCTGCCATCAACCCGTCTACATCATCATATTTCTCCATCATCCGTCGCAAATCTCCGTCCGTGATAATACCCTCCAAACGTTCTTCTTTGTCCACGATGGCCACCGCTCCCAAACGTCCTTTTGACATCGCCAGGATAACGGGACGAATCCCGGCTTCCCGAGTGATGCAAGGTCGGTTTGTATTGTCATAAACATCCGATACTCTCGTGTACAAACGCTTTCCAAGACTTCCGCCCGGATGATATCTCGCAAAATCCCGACTAGAGAAACTGCGACATTCAATCAAACACATTGCCAATGCATCTCCCAGCACTAACTGTGCCGTAGTTGAATTTGTGGGAGCTAAATTTAACGGGCATGCTTCTTTTTCCACTTTAGCCTTCAGCACATAAAGCGCATTCTTGGCCAGAAAAGAGTCGGTATTCGACACCATGGCCACGATATTATTATTTCCATTATTTCGTATCAACGGAATCAAAACTTTTATTTCTGGGGTATTTCCACTTTTCGAAACACAGATCACCACATCCTCCTCCCGGATCATTCCCAAATCCCCATGAATAGCATCCGCAGCATGCATAAACACGGCAGGAGTACCCGTCGAATTCATTGTTGCCACGATTTTTGTCGCAATAATTGCACTTTTCCCGATCCCGGTAATGATCACCCGACCTTTAGTTTCATAAATTAATTTAACAACAGCCTCAAAATCGTCATCAATATAATTAATCAGATTTTGAATAGCTTCTGTCTCATCCTGAATCACTTTACGTGCAACCGATTTTATGTCTACCATGCCTCTTTAATTATAAATATTCGTCCGAAAGTCATCCTTATAGCAAAAAAAATAAAAAACTATTGTACTTATCATTTTTTGCTATAACTTTACTAGGGACAAAAGTATCATTTTTTATGATAGCTCAAAAACGAGTGATGATAGATTTATTATAGAATATATTGTTTGTAAAAACAAATTAAATTATAAATTTGCGCACCCGTGTAGAAATGGGGTGTGTGAAAATTAAAAAAACAATGGGATTACAAGTAGATTTACATGCTAAATTAAAAGAGTATTTCGGCTTTGATAACTTCAAAGGGAACCAGGAGGAGATAATAAAGAACGTCCTTGCCGGGAATAACACATTTGTACTGATGCCGACAGG